>Ga0209604_1002894_pt1 | contig 12196 bp, 5 predicted proteins | sample AD_UKC097_MetaG_FD_184405 | JGI IMG/M metagenome (GOLD analysis project Ga0209604, IMG submission 184405) | Active sludge microbial communities of municipal wastewater-treating anaerobic digesters from USA - AD_UKC097_MetaG (SPAdes) (version 2) | ecosystem: Engineered > Bioreactor > Anaerobic >... | reverse complement strand
GCTTCTCACCCGCTTCCACTGCGGGCCTTGTAAGAATTATCCTCTTTACTGATTTTGCTCGAAAAGCCGTAACCGCACAGGCTACAGCTAAAAAGGTCTTGCCAGTTCCAGCAGGTCCCACACCGAAAGTTATTCCGTTTTTCTGTATGGCTTCGGTATATTTCTTCTGTCCCAAAGTTTTGGCTTTAATAGGAGCACCTGATGCATTCAGGCATATATAGCCTGAAGGAAGATCCAGTATTTCATCTTTCCCATGTGTTATAAGGTCTGCAAGATAGACAATATTCTGCTTATTTATATCTTCACCTGACTGTGCCATGTCAATAAGCATGCCAATAAGTTTTTCCGCATTATTTACTTCTTCCGCTTCTCCTTTTAGTTTGACTTCGCTTCCGCGTACAATTACAGAGACATTCATCATATTCTCTATAACCTTTAAATTGGAATCCGAGCTTCCAAATACGCTCATCATGTCACTTAAGTTTTCGAAATATATAAGTCTTTCCATTAACTCCTGCGTATCAATCAACTTAACCTGAAAAGGTTTGTCGTTTAATTATATCATTTATAACTATACTAAATCAAACAGAGCTTAGTTAGGTTTGTTTTTCAGTTTTGAATGCAGCTGATGCATCGCATAAACTGTACTTGTAGATAAATAATGCTCTATCTTAGCAGTTTCTATTTCCGCAGTCGCTTCATCTACTGTTAAGACATCTTTTAGGAATTTAAGAATTATAAGGTGTTTTCCGGTCGCAGCCTTGACAGCTTCAATTCCTGTTTCAGTCAGAAATATCTGACCATATTTGACCTGAACACAGTAACCAAGCCTGGAAAGCTTCATTACAGCGTTATTAGCAGATGCTTTTCTGACTCTCATTTTTTCTGCAAGATCTGTGAGCCTTACACCTTTATTTGCATATGAAAGTTCATGTATGCATCTTAAGTAGTTCTCCATGGATTCTGTCAATCCGCTCATAATACCACCGCCCCGAAATAAATAAATCAATTGTTAGTTCAATCTTATCAAAAATACAGCTTGTTTTCAACTTATTAAGTAATATGATAGTGTAAACTTGTTTGGGGATTGATAAAATAAAAGAGAAATCCCATTTGAATCTGTCCAGGTTCATAAATGTCTACTAAAAGCAGAAAGGACTTCTCTCATGAACATTTTAACACATAAACGACCAGAATTTGCAAATATTTTTATGGATGACCTCTTCAGGAGTTACTCAGATGTCAGAGCAAGAAGCATAGAAGGCATAAAGGGCTTTTCGAACTACATGTCTATGATAGAGGGTGTGGATAATGCCACCAATAACCTCGCCTTGTCCATCCTCAGAAGATTCATAGAGAAGGCCGACCTTGACTTCAGGAACAGTCCTGAAAGGATTAAGAGGCACCATGTCAAATCCACCCATAAGAGAACGATAATGACCGTATTCGGTCCCCTCACTTTCAATAAGACCTTCTATACTGACAAATATTCAAAGTGCCCGTACTGTTACATCGATGACTTCTTCGGTTTCGAGAAATACGGGAGGTTCGACATTCACATCAAATCCCTCGTGCTGGAAGCATGCAGCGACATGTCAATGGCCGCTGCGGGAAGAAAGGTGTCGGGCATGATCGGACGGAGGACCGGGACGGGAATGAAGGACTGCAATATATCCAGGCAGACCGCAAGGACAATAGTGCGCAAGTTCAATCTTCCCTATGTGAGCACACAGATAAAGGACAGCACTCCTGACACGCTGTTCATAATGATGGATGAGAAATTCATACCTCTGCAAAGAGAACCTGATGAGAAAGCGATGGTGCACCATGCAGTGGTTTTCGAGAGCATAGAGCTTGTCAGAGGCCATACGAAGAGGAAGGAGCTGGTACAGAAGCGTTCTTTCGCCTCAAGAGACCTTAACGTCTTAAATATGGAGATATGCGACTATATATACGGGTCATATGATGCAGGAAAGATAAGGGACATATATGTTATGGGAGACGGGGCCAAATGGATAAGGGCTTCAGCTGGAGAGTATTCAATGGACGGCTGCAGGGTGTTGTTCGCGCTTGACAAGTTCCATTTCCTTAAAGCGTTGAAGCTGATATTCCTGGACAAGGAAAAAGAAGACGCCGCGCTGGCAAAAGTGCTTGATGGCGACAGGATAGGATTCTTTTCCATGTGCGAAGAAATGCTCTCGCAGCGCCCTGACAGGATCGACATCATAACCCAGAAAACTAAATACATAAAAAACAACTGGAATGCCGCCAGGCTGAGCTACAGGAAAAACCTCAAATGCTGCATGGAAGGCCAGATATCCCATAATATAGCGGCGGTCCTGACTGCAAGGCCGGGCGCATATTCTCTCAAGACCCTTGACAAGCTTTTGGAGCTCAGGACGGCTTACCGTAACGGCGCAGACATAAAAAGGATGTATCTGGACTCCTTCTCATACAGGAGGAAAAAGCATAGGACTCCTGATTATGACTTCTCCATCTTCGACATGTTCTACGGAAAGGAGACATCCAGGCTTGGAAGGCCTGAGAAAATCAATTTCCTTTCAGGAGGGTATGCGTAACAGAAAAGACTGCATAAAAGACGAGGACGCAGGCAAGGCGTCTTATTGTCATGTCTTGAAACAAAGAAATACCAGTGCGTCAACGCTTACCCCGCATTGACGCACTGGTATTCTTCAAAGACTGCTGCTTGTCCTTCTATTTTTCTTTCTTTATTAAGTTAATAAATTATTTTTCCCAAAACTCTTTACACTAACGCACAAAAATAATAATAGCGACCAGCATATTCAATATTCGACCGTAATGTGTCCAGCTTTATAGGTGCGAATAATCACACAAAAAAAGTTTTTATGTTTTATTTAAGCGTTAATACTTGTAAATGGCCTAAAATAGTGATATAATTATTAAATGAATTATTGTCTATGTCGAGGTGATATAAATGGCTGTTAGTTATAACAAGTTATGGAAACTGCTTATTGATAAAAAAATGAAGAAGAAGGATCTGCAAGCTGCGGCGGATATCAGTGCCAGCGTGATAACGAAGCTTGGTCGAGATGAACCAGTGACAACCACGATATTAATGAAGGTATGCGCTGCTTTAAAATGCGATATAGGCGACATTATGGAAATCGTGCCTGATAAAGATAATAAAAGTGAAGGAACTACGATAACTGAGTAAAGGAGGAGTCGGCTTATGTCTCGACTTGAAGATATAACCGTGGGTGCAAATGTCGTCGGCATTGTTGGAAACATGCCGGTGAGTGTCGTTGCGGTCAAGTGGCACGGCACGAATGCCATGACAGTCACGTTCAAAAATGCTGCTGGCAATGTAGCCGAGCAGATACTATACCGTGAAGACGAGGAACGTCTGGATGTTGGAGACAATAGCCTCCCTTGGAGTTTTGATGCGGACGCCAATCTTCTGCGGCTCACGTCAGAAGCCTACCGCATTAACCTCGCACATATTTTTGACCCATACCTTGCCGTGCATACCTCGGCGATTGAACCGCTACCGCACCAGATTTCGGCAGTCTATCAGGAAATGCTCCCAAGGTTGCCGCTCCGTTATATTCTTGCAGACGATCCCGGCGCGGGTAAAACCATTATGACGGGGTTGTTCCTCAAGGAACTGCTTGTCCGGGGCGACCTGAAACGCTGTATGATAGTTTCACCGGGCAACTTAGCGGAGCAGTGGCAGGACGAACTCTACCGCAAGTTCAACCTACGGTTCGAGATACTCACCAACGATCGAATCGAATCAGCGGTTACAGGAAATGTGTTCACGGAAGCGAATCTTTGCATCGTCCGTTTGGACAAACTGTCACGCAATGAAGATATACAGGAGAAACTACGTGTCACTGACTGGGACTTGATAGTCTGCGATGAGGCGCACAAAATGTCCGCAACCATATGGGGCGGCGAAATCAAATACACAAAGCGGTTTCAGCTTGGGCGGTTACTATCCTCTATCACGAGGCATTTTCTGCTCCTGACCGCCACGCCGCATAATGGCAAAGAGGAGGACTTCCAACTCTTCATGTCTCTCATCGACCAAGACCGTTTTGAAGGCGTCGCGCGAAGTGGAAATCAGGCTGTGGACGTGTCAGATGTGATGCGCCGCCTTGTAAAAGAGGATTTGTTAAAGTTCGACGGTACTCCGCTGTTTCCTGAGCGCAGGGCGTATACGGTCAACTATGACCTCTCTCCTAAAGAAGCGCAGCTTTACACCGCTGTGACAGACTATGTGCAGGAAGAGTTTAACCGCGCAGACCAGCTTAACAACGATCGTAAGAATACAGTCGGCTTCGCCCTGACCATCTTGCAGCGTAGGCTTGCTTCCTCGCCGGAAGCCATCTATCAATCATTGAAGCGCCGCCGCGAGCGTTTGGAAAACCGTCTTGCAGAAGAAAGACTCGGAAAACGCGCGGCTGACTATACAGTTTCGGAGTACGATGATTACGACGATGACGATATGCCGTCGTCGGAACTGGAAGATACTGAAGAAAAGGTCGTAGACCAAGCCACCGCGGCGCAGACCATTGCTGAGCTGGAGGCTGAAATCGCGACGTTGAAAAAACTGGAGCGTATGGCGAACGATGTGCGTCAGAGCGGTGAAGACCGCAAGTGGGACGAACTCTCTAAACTCCTCCAAGACGATAGTAATATGTTCGGTTCGGAGGGAGTAAGGGAGAAACTCATCATATTTACCGAACACCGTGACACGCTCCGTTACTTAACAGATAAAATCCGATCCTTGCTTGGCAGCGAAGACGCGGTCGTAACCATCCATGGCGGTATGCTTCGCGACGAGCGGCGCAAGGTCGAAGAACTGTTCAAGCAGGACAAGGATGTCCGAATCCTCATCGCCACCGACGCGGCAGGTGAAGGTATCAACCTCCAGAGGGCGCATTTGATGGTCAACTATGACCTCCCGTGGAACCCGAACCGTCTTGAACAGCGTTTTGGCCGTATCCATCGTATTGGTCAGACCGAGGTTTGCCATCTTTGGAATCTCGTTGCGCAGGAAACCCGTGAAGGCATGGTTTTCCAGCGGCTGTTCGAGAAACTGGAGCAGGAGCGCGAAGCCCTGCACGGAAAGGTTTTTGATGTTTTAGGCAAACTGACTTTCGATAACAAATCCCTGCGTGAACTGCTCATCGAGGCGGTGCGCTATAACAACCAAGAGGACGTAAGACGCAGGCTCTATGAGGTGGTTGACCACTCTCTCGACCGTGAGGCTCTTGAGCGACTTCTCGACGAAAACGCTCTGACCGAGGGCACGATGGACGTGAATCGGGTCATGGCTATCCGCGAGGATATGGAGCGCATGGAAGCCCATAAGCTCCAGCCGCATTTTATAGAATCCTTCTTCTTAGAGGCATTCCAGAGCGTGGGAGGCAAAATCCGCGCACGCGAGAAGGGGTGCTATGAGATAACCACAGTGCCTTTTGCCATACGCAATAGGGATATGCAGATAGGTTTTGGCGAGCCGGTATTACAACGCTACGAGCGCGTCTGCTTCGATAAGTCTTACTGTAATATACAAGGACAGCCGCAGGCCGCACTGATTGCACCGGGACACCCTCTCCTTGAGGCGACCATCGACCTGATCCGTGAGCGAAATGTTGACGTGCTCAAACGTGGTACGGTTTTTATCGACGACAGCGACTATGGCATGGATGCGAGGCTTCTGTCCTATATCGAAGACTCTGTACAAGACGGCTTTATCCTGCCGAGCGGCGGCAAACGCATCATCTCCAAGCATATCCACTTTGTGGAACTCAAGGAGGATGGCACGGCGACGAACGCCGGATACGCGCCATACCTTGATTACCGTGCCGCCGATGAAGCGGAGCATGCGGCAGTCCGTGATTTTCTTTCCACGCAACAATGGCTACAAGCCAATGTGGAGGAAACCGCCGTCGGTTATGCCATTTCGGAGGTTATCCCTGCCCATGTTAAGGAAGTCAAGGAGCGCAAGATAAAACTGATAGACAAGACCGCCAAGGCGGTAAAAGAACGGCTCACCGCCGAGATACAATATTGGGACTTCCGCGCTGCCGACCTGAAAATGAAAGAGACTGCGGGCAAGGCCAACGCCAAGCTAAATTCCCAGATGGCTTCCCGCCGCGCCGAGGAACTCGAAGCTCGTATGCAGAAGCGGCTTGCCGAACTGGAAACGGAGAAACTCATCTCTGCGATGCCGCCCGTAATTGTGGGCGGAGCGATTGTCATCCCACGCGGATTGCTGAACCGGCTCACGGGCAAACCCGACACCTTCGCCGCCGACGCGATGGCGAGGCGTGAGGTGGAACTTGCCGCCATGCGGGTGGTGATGTCCATCGAAGCGTCCCTCGGCTACATTCCCCTCGACGTGAGCGCGGCGAAGGTCGGGTATGACGTGGAATCGCAGATGCCGCAGTCTAAGCGTGGAGCAGACGGCTCGACGCTCCGCTTCATAGAAGTTAAAGGCAGAGTACGGGGAGCAAACACCGTGACCATGAGCAAGAACGAGATACTGACGGCTTTCAACAAGCCGGACGAATATATATTGGCTATCGTGGAAGTGGACGGCGACAGAGCGAAGACCGTCTACCTGAAAAAGCCCTTCCGCGAACGCCCCGACTTTGCCGCCACGAGTGTGAACTACGATATTGTGGAATTAGTGGGGGGCTCGGAAATTTTACTACAGCGAGGTAATTGATTATGGAATATAAGAAAAAACTTATAGAAGTGGCTCTGCCACTTGAAGCAATAAACGCGGAGTCAGCCCGCGAGAAGTCAATCCGCCACGGGCACCCGGCCACCCTGCACTTGTGGTGGGCAAGGCGTCCGCTTGCAGCAGCTCGCGCCGTGATCTGGTCGAGCCTTGTGGACGACCCGTCGAGTTTGCCGGAGCAGTTCCCGACCGAAGAAGCGCAGAACGCCGAGCGTCAGCGTTTATTCGGCATACTGGAGCGGCTTGTAAAATGGGAGAACTCGAACAACGAGAAAGTCCTTGCCGAGGCGAAAGTTGAGATCATGAAATCCACGGACGGTAACCCACCCGCTCTGCTTGATCCCTTCGCGGGCGGCGGTGCGATACCGCTGGAGGCGCAGCGATTGGGCTTGGAAGCCCACGCTTCCGACTTAAACCCCGTCGCTGTGATGATCAACAAGGCGATGATAGAGATACCGCCGAAATTTGCCGGACAACCGCCGATAAACCCGGAGTCGCGCCGCCAGCTTGGCGGCGAGTGGAAAGGTGCACAAGGGTTTGCCGAGGATGTGCGATATTACGGCGAGTGGATGAAACAAAGAGCCTTTGGGGAAATAGGGCACCTGTACCCGAAAGTGAAAGACAAACATGGACAAGAGCATACTGTCATCGCTTGGATTTGGGCGCGGACGGTGAAATGCCCCAACCCCGCCTGCGGGTGCGAGATGCCGCTATTTCGGTCTTTTGCCTTGTCTAAGAAGAAAGGCGCAGAAACTCATATTGAGCCAGTACTTGTTAATGGGAACATCTCATATCTCATTAAACAAGGAAAAAAAGATGAAGGTACAGTAAATAGAAAAGGCGCGAAGTGTGTTTTTTGTGATACTCCTGTCGAGTTTCCCTATATTAGGGATGAGGGGAAATCAGGGAGAATGGGACGTCGTTTAGTTGCCGTGGTTGCCGAGAGCAAAAACGGTCGTTTGTATTTGCCTGCCGATTCAGAGCAAATATTAACCGCTGATGTAGAAAAGCCAAATGATTATCCTGACGCGGATTTGCCAACTAACCCACGCGATTTCAAAACACCGAACTATGGTATGAGAACATTTGCATCACTGTTTACAAATCGTCAGTTGGTCACCTTAACAACCTTCGGAGATCTTATTACTGACGCTCGCACACAAATTTGTGCTGACGGGGGCACAAATGAATATGCTGAAGCTATTTCTGTGTATCTGGCATTTGTTATAGATAAAATGGCTGATTTGGGAAACGCCCTTAACCGTTGGGAGCCAAATGCACAATGCCCAAGACAGTTATTCGCACGTCAGGCCATTCCTATGGTATGGGATTTTGCGGAGAGTAATCCGTTTAGCACAAGTTCTGGTTCTTGGAATGTGTTCTTAAATAACTTGATGAACAGTTTCCAATCGGGCCTGTTTAACTTTGAACGCAACATTGGTGGTATAGCACTTCAAGCTGATGCACAGTCAGACTACAAAACAAGTGGCATTATGGTTTCAACCGACCCACCATATTACGACAATATCGGTTATGCAGATTTGTCGGACTTCTTTTATGTGTGGTTGCGGAGAAATCTGAGAGCCATATACCCTGAGCTTTTTAGAACAATGCTTGTTCCGAAAGTTGAGGAACTTGTTGCCACCCCATACCGCTTTGAGGGTAGCTTTGAGAAAGCTAAGTCTTTCTTTGAAGATGGTATGTTAAAAACATTTTCACAGATAAACAGAAATGCTCGTGATGATATTCCGGTCACCATTTATTACGCTTTTAAGCAAAGCGAATCTGAAGATGATGGTGGAACTCGACAGACAGCTTCAACTGGATGGGAAACAATGTTGTCTGCTATTATTATGGCAGGGTTTTCGATTACTGGAACTTGGCCGATGCGAACAGAGATGGGGTCACGTGCGATTGGACAAAATACAAACGCCCTCGCGTCCTCCATTGTTCTTGTCTGCCGCAAGCGTCCCGCCGATGCACCGGTTTGCACTCGCCGCGACTTTATCAACACGCTGAAGCGGGAGCTCAAACCCGCCTTGCAAAAATTGCAGGCATCCAACATCGCGCCGGTGGACTTGGCGCAGAGCGCAATCGGACCCGGCATGGGCGTGTATTCGCGTTTCTCCAAGGTGCTGGAAGCAGACGGAACGCCGATGAGCGTCCGATCGGCCTTGCAAATCATTAATCAGGAACTCGATCTTTATTTTACTGAGCAGGACGGCGAACTTGACCGCGACAGCCGCTTCTGCGTTGACCTTTACACCCAGTACGCTTTCAATGATATGAAGTTCGGCGAGGCGGATGTTTTGGCGCGGGCAAAGAATACCTCGGTGGAAAAACTCCGCGCAGCGGGCATCCTCTACGCCGAAAAAGGTGTGGTGCGGTTGCTAACCCGCGAGGAAATCCCTGAAAAGATCACCTCCGGGGATCGTATTATCTGGCTACTCACACAGCAGCTTACCCTCGCGATGGAGAAAGACGGTATAGTTGGTGCGGCAGAAATTATCGCAGATATCTTCACCTCCGAACCGGAACACGCCAAGGCGCTGGCATACCGCTTGTTCCAAATAGCGGAGCGCAAGGGCTGGGCTGGCGAAGCATATGCTTACAACTCACTCGTCATCGCGTGGCCGGAAATACAGAGCAAGGTGGCGGACATCACCGCGCAAAGAAACAACGCAAAACAGATGACGCTATTTGATATAGATGAGAACGATTAAACGGGAGGGTATAGTTATGGCAAACAATCACGTTCAGGTTTCAAAAGGCTTTCGCATTCTATTGGGAGGTTTAGCTCCCTATATTGCCCGTGAACTGGGTAATGAGCTTGGCAGTAACTGGTGGTCGGACGGCGTTATGGACGTTCTCTACGACGACCAGAAACGCGACCTCCCGGATAGTGGCGACTGGGCGAAACTGGTGGATTCGCTCGACATTTTGAATTGCTTGACTCTGTTTGCAGATGTGCATTGGCAGAGGGTATTCCGCAAGAAACTATCCATCGACCACCGCACATGGGCAATCGAACTTAAAGGCGTAAGAAACAAACTTGCACACCTCGGGGGCGAGGACTTCTCCGATGACGATACCTGGCGGGCTCTCGACACGATGTCCCGCCTATGCGACCAGATAGACCCCGACAGTGCGGAGGAGATTCGCGGTTTGCTCCGTACTTCCCGTTACGGCAGCGCAAGCGGCTCTACCGCTGTTACCGAAGCATCGGCTGCTCCTGCACCCGCTGTAAAGGGCAAGAAGCCTGGCATCTTGGATACCACGCCCTTCAGCGGGCTTCCGTGTTGGCGTGACGTCATCGAGCCGCACCCCGATGTGGCGCAGGGACGTTATAAGAACGCCGAGTTTGCTGCTGACCTGGCACAAGTTGCCCGTGGCGAAGGCGCGTATGAATACCGCGACCCTGTGGAGTTTTTCGCTCGTACATATGTTACAGAGGGCATGACGGGGCTTTTGGAGCAGTCGCTCCGCCGCGTCTGCGGCAAAGATGGCGAGCCTGTCATTCAGCTTAAGACGGCATTCGGCGGCGGCAAGACCCACAGTATGCTCGCGCTCTACCATATGATGCGCGGCAGGGTTTCTGTAGAAAAAATCCCAAATCTGAAGCATGTCCTGCAAAGGGCAGGCGTATCGGAAGTTCCAAAAGCAAACGTGGCGGTTTTGGTTGGTACGGCTCTCGACCCGACCAAGGCAAAACGCCCGCAGAATATGCCCGGTATCACCATCAATACCCTTTGGGGCGAGATGGCAGCACAGCTTGCGGAGTCAGCGGGCAATCCGAAGCTTTATGATTATGTAAAAGAAGCGGACAAGAAGGGTGTGTCGCCCGGCTCCGAAGCGTTGGCGAACCTTTTTGACGCTTGCGCCCCCTGTCTCGTGTTGATGGACGAGCTGGTGGCATACGCTAAGAAACTTTATGGCGCAAACGGGTTGCCCGCAGGGACGTTCGATAACTTCATCTCTTTCATTCAGGAAATAACCGAAGCGGCAAGGGCAAGCAAGAACAGCCTTGTCGTGGCATCCATTCCCGAATCCGTCATAGAAATTGGTGGCGACGCGGGCAAGACCGCGCTTGAGACCATTGAGCATACCTTCGGGCGAATGGAGTCCATTTGGAAGCCGGTCGCTGCGAATGAGGGCTTTGAAGTCGTGCGCCGCAGACTGTTCCTCGACTGCAAGGATCCCGATGGACGCGATACAGTCTGCGCGAAATTCAGCCAGATGTACAATGAAAACGCCAGCGACTTCCCGACGGAAGCTCGCGAAGTGGAATACCGCGACCGCATGGTGTCCTGCTATCCGATTCACCCCGAAGTGTTCGATCGACTATATGAGGACTGGGCGACCCTGGAGCGTTTCCAACGGACGCGCGGCGTGCTGCGCCTGATGGCGGCGGTCATTCACGAACTCTGGATGGGTAACGATGCGGGCTTAATGATCATGCCCGGTTCCATCCCGCTCGACGTACCGAATGTGCGCGACGAGCTCACGCGCCACCTTTCCGAAGGCTGGAATGCGTTGGTTGACCGCGAGGTGGACGGCAGGAATTCCATCCCATATCAAAAAGACCAGCAGAACATCCGCTACGGAAGCAAACTGGCGGCTCGCCGTGTAGCAAGAACCGTTATGCTCGGCTCTGCTCCGACTGTCCGCGACCAGAACGTGCGCGGCATCGAGGCTTCCCGTGTTCGTCTCGGCTTGATTCAGCCCGGAGAGAATATCGCCAACTTTAACGATGCGCTGAACACGCTGACGACTTCGCTTGCCTATCTTTACACCAATCCGTCCGGCGACCGTTTCTGGTACGACACCCGCCCTACCCTACGCAAGACCGTGGAAGACCGCGCCACACAGGTTGCCTCTTCCGATGTGGAATATGAAATCGAGACACGCCTTCGTGCGCTCCGAAAGGAGCAGCCGTTTGCGGGTATTCACATTTGTCCGTCGTCCTCTCTTGACGTGCCGGATGAGCAGACCGCCCGGCTTGTGATTCTGCGCCCCACGGATGAATACAAGGCGACGAACCAAAATAATACGGCAATGACCGCCGTGACCGATATTCTGAACAATCGCGGGAACACGCCACGTATCTATCGGAATATGCTCGCGTTTATCGCACCTGAGCAAGACCTGATGACTTCCCTGAAACAGACGGTTCGCCGTTACCTTGCGTGGAAATCCATCAAAGAGGACAGCGAGGACTTAAACCTTGACGCGGCTCAGAACCGTGAAACGGACAACAACTTAGGCCGTTTCAACCGAACGGTTGACGACCAAATCAAGGAAGCGTACTGCTGGCTGCTTGTTCCCTATATTGACAAGAACGCCGATATGAAAACCATTGTCTGGGATACCATCCGTATCAGCGGAGGCAATGACAGCATCATCAGCAAAGCCGCTAAGAAGATGCTCCAGAACGAACAGATTATTACGAAGTGGGACCGC
>Ga0209604_1002881_pt1 | contig 12231 bp, 9 predicted proteins | sample AD_UKC097_MetaG_FD_184405 | JGI IMG/M metagenome (GOLD analysis project Ga0209604, IMG submission 184405) | Active sludge microbial communities of municipal wastewater-treating anaerobic digesters from USA - AD_UKC097_MetaG (SPAdes) (version 2) | ecosystem: Engineered > Bioreactor > Anaerobic >... | reverse complement strand
TGCATGCGCCATCGCCAGTGACCAGGGTCCGTACAGGAAGTCAAGCACCGGTCCGGGGACCTTGTCCAGGTCGGGCCGCGAACTCATGTCGTAGGCGATCTGATCGGCCAGGGCCTGCCGCTCTTCTGCGAACCGCAGGCTTTGCAGCAGTTCTTGCTGCCGGGCTTCCTCGTCGGCATCGCGCTGATTCCAGTCTTCCTCCAGCACGCCCAGGGCGCTGTTGAAGGGCTGGGCACTGTCGACCTTGACGGCATTGAGCTGGTTGAAGGTCTTTCGGACCCGTTCGAAGAACGCCTGGAAATCGGAGTTTTCCGCGTCTTCGTACTTGAAGCTGCGTTGCGCCACACGCTCCATCAGGCGCCGGCCAGGATGGGTCTCGTCGCTGAAGAACCGCGGGTCCACCATGGCCAACCGCAGGAGCGAGGGCTCCAGCGCCACGATGGCTTCGCGCACCGGTACCAGCAACCGTGGGTCCTGCGCCACCTGGTTTACCAGCTTGCGCACCACCTCCAGGCCCAGCACCTGGCCGACATGGGTGGCTTCCTTTTTCAGTTCGGCACCGACCAGGCGACGGGCGGCGGACTGGGCGTAGGTGCCCCAGACCTCCGGACTCAACGGGCTTTGCCCGTCCACCTGGCGCCTTGGGTCGCGAGACGGGGCCGGCCTTGCCGGCATGGCCTTGATCTGAGCCCGCAACTGGGTCAGTTCGTGTTCGATGCGGGTGTAATACGACTCGGAGAGTCGGTCATCATGGTCAATGCCATGGACCAGAAATCCCTCATAAAGGCTCGGATTGACCGCCAGCGGCGTTTGGTCACTGACATCGTCACTGAAAGCCCCAGCCATCGGATCGATGGACACTGGATGAGACGAATCGCCCTGCCATCCGCCGTTCGAACCGTTTCCACCAGCGCCATAAGCCCGGCCACCCCTCCTGCCTTCGTCTCCTCCCCTCTGGCCTGATCCGAATCCGGCAAGGCCATCGATTGGATCGCCGCCGCGGGCGGTTCCGGCGGCAGCACGCGGCGCCCGGCTGTCGCCTGGTGTACCCACCCAGCGATAACTGACTGCCTGAACACTCGCAGAATTCAGTATCGCAATCACGGACTCGTAGATAGCATTCAGTTCTCGCCCCAGCGGAGCGGCGAGTGCTTTCAACCAGCGCGCACGGGTTTCGGATTCAACTGGCGCCTGACTCAATAGGTCACGCAACGCGCCCGCGAACACCTCCGGTCGCAGTGGATTCATTTCTGGCTGCACCCGGGGCAGGCCCACGGCCGCGCAAACCAAGGCATCAAGATCAGCGATCTGCTCATCCACCTGCAGGCGCAACTGTTGCGACAGGCGGGTGTATTCGATGGTCTGCATGATCTGGTCATCGTCGACCAGCGTCAGTCCGCCGAAACCCGACAGACCTGAGCCGAGCGCCGCAAACTGTGACGGACTGGGCACTGCATCGACCGGCTCGCCGGCCGCGGCTGCGCTGAAGGCAACGCGCAACTGGTTCGCATAGGCCTGGGGCAAATTGGCTCGCTGCTTGAGCAGGCTGTTCCAGGCGAGCGCCAACCGATCACGCGAGGCCATCTTGAGCGTCGCCGCCTCCTCGGCCTGGAGGCCGGCAATGGCCTCGTCGATGCCGCGCTGGAGTCCTCGTGCAGACGACGAAGCAGCTTCCTCAAAACAGCGCTGAAGTACAGAAGAATACGCAGCCATGACCGGTTCAAACTTGCCAACCAGTTTAATGGCGCCAGGCCTCCGAACCAGGCTTCAATTGGTTACAAATTGCACCTGAAACCGTCTCATTTCGAGACATCCGCGCCACCGAAAGACGTCGAAACGGCTCGGTGGTCCCGGGTTATAAAGGCGCGCTCGGCACCCGACAAACAAAGGAGACAATATGCACCCCTCGATCCGCCGCCAGACCATCGCGGACGCCCTGCGCCGCACCGCGCTGCGTCTGCCCGCGAAGACCGCCATCGTCTGTGGCGACACCACTTGGAGCTATGCCGAGTTCGACGCCCTGGTCGCGCGTCTGGCGGCCGGGCTGGCCGCACGCGGCGTGCGCCAGGGCGACCGCGTGGCGGTGCTGGCGCGCAACTCGCACGGGTTTGCCGCGCTTCGTTTTGCGCTGGCCCGGCTGGGCGCGGTGCTGGTGCCGATCAACTTCATGCTCAAGGCCGACGAGGTGGCCTACATCCTGCGCCACGCCGGCGCCCGCACCCTGGCCACCGACAGCGGCCTGGCCGAGTTGGCGCGCACCGCGGCCGCACTCGACACCGCCGTGCAGGATTTCGTCTGGCTTCCCTCGGAGGACCCCAGCGAACCGCCCCCCGGCATGGCCCGTTTCGACGACCTGGCCGCCTGTACCGACCCCCTGCCCGACGTCACCCTGAGTAGCACCGATCTGGCCCAGATCGTCTACACCAGCGGTACCGAATCCATGCCCAAAGGTGCCATGCTGACGCACGACGCGGTGCTGTGGCAGTACGTGAGCTGTGTCATCAACGCAGAGATCGCCGAAGCCGACCTGGCCTTGCACGCCCTGCCGCTGTACCACTGTGCGCAGTTGGACGTGTTTTTCGGGCCGGCGATCTACATCGGTTCGACCAACGTCATCACCGGCAAACCGGTGCCAGACCACTTGCTGGCGCTGATGAGTCGCCACCGCATCACCAGCTTTTTCGCACCGCCCACGGTCTGGATCGCGATGCTGCGCTCGCCCTTGTTCGACCAGACCGACCTGTCGGCCCTGGCCAAGGGCTACTACGGCGCGTCGATCATGCCGGTGGCGGTGCTGCAGGAGCTGGCTGCGCGGCTGCCGAAGGTGCGGTTGTGGAATCTGTACGGGCAAACCGAGATCGCGCCGCTGGCCACCATGCTCGGTCCGCAGGACCAGCTGCGAAAGCCCGGGTCCTGCGGCAAGGCGGTGATCAACGTGGAAACGCGCGTGGTCGACGACGAGATGCGCGACGTGGCGCCGGGCGAGGTGGGCGAGATCGTGCACCGCTCGCCGCACCTGATGCTGGGCTATTTCAACGACCCCGAAAAAACCGCCGCCGCGTTCAGCGGCGACTGGTTCCACAGCGGCGACCTGGCCACCATCGACGCCGAAGGCTACATCAGCGTGGCCGACCGCAAGAAGGACATGATCAAGACCGGCGGAGAAAATGTGGCCAGCCGCGAGGTCGAAGAGATGATCTACCGCCTGCCGCAGGTCAGCGAGGTGGCGGTGATCGGCCTGCCGGACCCGAAGTGGGTGGAGGCCGTGACCGCAGTGATTGTGGTGAAGGCCGGCCAGACCCTGACCGAGGACGAGGTCATCGCCCACTGCAACACCCACATGGCCGGCTTCAAAGCCCCCAAGCGCGTGGTGTTTGCCGACAGCCTGCCCAAAAACCCCAGCGGCAAGCTGCTCAAGCGTGAACTGCGACGGGCCCAAGCCGGCTGAGCGCCCCCCGAACAAACTGTACCAAGTGTAGCCGTTTGTAAGCCACTGGATCAGGGCGCGTACCAGCGCCCGGGCCACTGCGCACCTGCCCGACCTGTCCGCAAAGGGGCTGTGGCAGCCGCCCGCCGCGCCCGCGGCCGGTTTCGTCTGTTTACACGCGCTGACGCCTGATTACGGGTCGGGCCCGCGGCAAACCTAGCATGCCTGCGGGTCTTTTCAGGACTTGGGGGTGGGTTATTGGCACGCCCCGCCGTTACACCATCCAGGGGGCTTCCACCATGTCATCCAATCGCGCCGGCCGCTATTCCATCAATTCAACGCCGCAGCCCGGCAGCACCGGTACCGGGCTCGACCAGCTGGTCGACGCGGTGTTTCTCGACACCGGTCTCGCCGGTGCCAACACCGCGACCGATCTGCAAGGGGGTGCGGTAGCCGCCAACGCGATGAACCAGATCATCCTGATGGCCACCGCCGCCACGGGCGCGGCCAGCGACGGCGTCTTCACTGCGGCCGAAGTGGTCGCGATGAACACCTGGATCCGCGCCAACCGGCTCGCCGAGTGGACCTCGCTGCACGGTGACGACGAAAACGGCGAAGAGACCGGCTTTCACCTCGTCCAGAACGACGGCGGCAACCTCAAATACCGCGGCCAGGCGCTGATCGACACCGTGGCCGACGGCATCTACCACCTGGGCTTCGAGATCCGGGACAACCGATTTCTGAACGAGGACGGCGACGCCAACGCCACCGTCGACCAGGTGGCCGCCTGGCTGACCCAGTTCTACACCGACCATTCGCGCACCGGCAGCGGGCTGGACCGCATCACCAACGCCATCATGGCCGACGCCGGCCTGCCGAAGAACACGCCCGAGGTGGACATTGCCGCTGGCGCCGACAGCGCCAACAGCCTGAACCAGCTGATCCTCGACGGTCTGGCCGCCACCGACGGTCTGAGCGACGGGCGTGTCTCGGCCGCCGATGTGATCGCCGTCAATGCCTGGATCCGCGGCGACGCCGCGCGGCTGGCCCGGTTCATCGAACTGCACGGTGACGATTCAAGGATTGCCGAGACCGGCTATCACAAGGTCCAGAACGACGGTGCGACGACGGCCTTCTTTGGCAAGAACCTGGTCAACACCGTGGCCGACGGCATCTACCACATCGGTTTCGAGATCGTGGACAGCCGCTTCCGCAACGAGGATGGCAACGCCAATGCGACGGTGAACGACGTGGCCAGCTGGCTGAACTACTTCCTGGCCGATGCGTCCGGCACCGGGACCGGGCTGGACCGCATTGTCGACACCATCAAGGTCGACACGGGCCTGAGCCGCAACACGCCCGCGTCCGACATCGACGGCGGCGCCAACGCCGCCAATGCCCTGAACACGCTGATCCTGGAGGGCATCGCCGCAACGGGTTCCATGGCCGACGGCTGGATCACCGCCAGCGACCTGGAGGCAATCAATGCCTGGCTGCGCTCCGATCCTGCACGGCTGGCCCGCTTCATCGAACTGCACGGCGACGACGAAGACGGCGCCGAAACCGGCTACCACCTGGTGCAGAACGATGGCGCCAACACCAACTACTTCGGCCAGAACCTGGTGAACACCGTCGCCGACGGCATCTACCACTTCGGATTCGAAATCCGGGACGGACGCTTCCTCAACGAAGACGGCGACGCCAACGCCTGCCTGTCGGACGTGGCGGCTTGGCTCAACTACTTCATCAAGGGATCCACCCTGGTCATCGGCGCCGACGCGGCTTCCCTGCTGAGCGGAACCGATGGTGCCGACCAGATCGTCGGCCAGTGGAACGACGACACCGTTCTGGCCGGCGCCGGCGACGACCTGGTCAATGCCGGCTACGGCGACGATTCGGTGCTGGGCGGCGATGGCAACGACCTGATCCTCGGCGAGGGCGGTGACGACACGATGGACGGCGGCAACGGTGCCGACACCTACCTCGTCTCGGGCAACCAGGCCGGTGGCTGGAGCAGCTTTGCCGGCTTCGACACCTACGCCGACACCGGCGCTGCCGGCACCGACCGCATCGTGGCCCAGGGCAGCGATGTGGACATCGGCTTGCGCAGCTTCAGTGCCGCCAGCGGCATCGAGGTGATCGACGCCAGTGCCGCCACCGGCACCACGCGCCTGGTGGGCGACTGGAGCGCCGACACCATCGACCTGCGTGGCATCACCGTGCTGGGCAATGTGGTCGTCGATGGCTACCACGGCAACGACAGCCTGTTCGGCAACGACGCGGACAACACGCTGCGCGGCGGCGGCGGCGACGACACGATGGACGGCGGCGAGGGCAGCGACACCTACCTCGTCTCGGGCAACCAGGCCGGTGGCTGGAGCAGCTTTGCCGGCTTCGACACCTACGCCGACACCGGCGCTGCCGGCACCGACCGCATCGTGGCCCAGGGCAGCGATGTGGACATCGGCCTGCGCAGCTTCAGTGCCGCCAGCGGCATCGAGGTGATCGACGCCAGTGCCGCCACCGGCACCACGCGCCTGGTGGGCGACTGGAGCGCCGACACCATCGATCTGCGCGGCATCACCGTGCTGGGCAATGTGGTCGTCGATGGCGCATCCGGCGATGACCGGCTGATCGGCGGTGCGTCCAACGACGTGCTCGGGGGCGGCAGCGGCAACGACCTGCTGGTGGGCGGTGCCGGCGTGGACCGCCTCGACGGGGGCAAAGGCAACGACCTGCTGCTGGGCAGCCAGGGCGTCGCCGGCCTGCGCGAGCTGTACGTGGGCGGCACCGGCAACGACCGCATCGCGCTGGCCCACAACGACGGCACGGCGATGGACATCCGCGGCGGATCGGCGAGCGGCAAGGATGGCGCGGCCGACCTGATCACGCTGGTCGGCAGCCGTGGCGCGCTCGCATTCTCGGCAACCGTGCTCGACTTCGAAGTGGGCAAGGACCGCATCGACCTCAGCCAGCTGCGTGACGCCGGCAACAACACGATGGCGCTGGACGACCTGATCCTCACCACGGTCGGCGCCGACACCCGGATCGCCTTTGCGGCGGGCGTGCACGCGGTGGGCGGCGGCAGCGTCAACGTGGAGATCACGCTGGTGGGCGTGACGGGCATCGGCGCCTCGGCCTTCAGCTTCGGCGCGCCGAGCCTGGCTTGGGGCATTCCGTCGCTGGACACGGCGCTCGCCTACCTCTGACAATAGCTACATTGATCATAGCTGCCCGTGGCCGACCGGTGCTGGGTTCAGGCCGAAATGGTTCTCAAAATCGGCCTTTCGGCGACCCGGCAGCGGCCCCGGGAGCCCGTCAGCGCGCGATAACCCGGTCCCCGGTCCGCTGCGCCGCCAGCCAGCGCGTCGCGACGGCCGGGTCGTTGCTCAGACGCAGTTGGTCAAACGCCTGCTGGGCCTCGGGGAAGTGTCCCCGCAGGTAGTTGAGCCACTGTTTGAGGCGACCGCTGCGGTGGCGTGGCTCCACCCGCGTCGCGATCTGGCGCCAGAAGTCGTCGATCAGTGGCAGCACATCGTCCCAGAGAATGCCGTCGGCGCGGCCGGCCTCGCCCCGCGCGGCGGCGTCCGCCGCGGCGATGGCCAAGGCCAGGCCGGGGTCTTGCACCAGACCGCGCCCGATCATCAGCGTGTCGCAGCCGGTGACGTCGCGGCAGCGGTGCGCATCCTGCACCGACCAGATTTCGCCGTTGGCGATCACCGGCAGGCGCACCGCCTGGCGCACCTCGGCCACCCGCTCCCAATGGGCCGGCGGGCGGTAGCCCTGCACCCGCGTGCGCGCATGCACCACCAGCGCGTCGGCGCCGGCTTCATCGATGGCGCGGGCGCAATCGAGCGCCGGGCCGTCGCAGCGGTTGCCCAGGCGCATCTTGGCCGACACCGGGACCGATGCCGGCACGGCGCGGCGCACCGCGGACACGATACGGCCCACCAGTTCGGGCTCGTCCAGCAGCACGGCGCCGCCACGGTGGCGGTTCACGGTCTTGGCCGGACAGCCGAAGTTCAGGTCGATGCCGGCCGGGTTCAGGCTGGCCAGCAGCGCGGCGTTGTCGGCCATGCAGGCTGGGTCGGAGCCCAGCAGCTGCGGACGCACCGGCACGCCGGCCGGGGTGCGGCTGCCGTTTCGCAACTCGGGCACGACGCGGGTGAACACGCGCGGTGGCAGCAGCTGGTCGGTGATGCGGATGAACTCCGACACGCAACCGTCCACGCCGCCGACACGCGTGAGGATGTCGCGCAGCGTGAAGTCCAGCAGCCCTTCCATGGGCGCGAGCAGCAGCTTCATGCTGGAACCGGAACGAACGGACGCGCGGGCTTCAATCCAGCTTGCGCCGCAGGCGGATTTCCTCGACCTTGACGCTGCCGATGGGCGTGGTGCGCGCGGTGTTGAGCTCGCGCTTGAAGCCGGCCAGTTCGAAAAAGCGCAGCGCGCGCTCGTTCTTCAGCATCACCCACAGCGCGACCTCGGTGCAACCCTCGTCCGCCAGCCCCTCGCGGGCCGAATCCCACAAGGCCAGACCGGCGCCCTGGTCCCAGTCGCCGGGACCGACGTAGATCGCCCAGATCTCACCGGTGGTGGGTTTGGATTTCGGGTCGCGTGAGCGGTCGAAGCCGACAAAACCCACGATGCGATCGCCATCCACGGCCACGTGCACCTGCGGATCGCCGTACTGAATCGCCTCGCGCCAGAGCTTGAGCCGCTTGTCGAGCGAGATGCTCTTCAGGTCGGCTTCGGGCAGCAGGCCCTCGTAGGCCTCCTGCCAGGTGTTGACATGGATGGCGGCAATGGCGGCGGCGTCGCGGGCGACTGCGGGACGGACCTGGTACAGGGACATGGCGGGACGAAATCAGAAGAAAAGACGGGCGCGCGGCAAACCCGGCGGCGCTGGAAGTGAGGATTGTCGCCGCTGTGGCACCGGGGCGGCGCCCGGCAACGACCCCGAGGGTGGGAACCGGGTCAAAAAAACTCCTGAAATAATAGCTACCCGTGGCCTTTGGGCGCTGGAATAGACCCTGTTCGACCAGTTTTCTGATTGAAAAAACGTGTTCAGGTGGTCCGGGCGAGCCGTTTTGGCATGATCCCCGCCATGCGAACACTCCGTGCATCCGGCCTGTTGGCCCTCGCCGCCGTTGTGGGCGTGGCGCTGGCCGCCCCCCGATTCGAAGACAGCATGGCCCAGCGCCTGCTGGCCTGCACCGCCTGCCATGGCGAGCAGGGCCGCGCCGGGCCCGATGGCTACTACCCGCGCCTGGCCGGCAAGCCGGCGGGCTACCTCTACCACCAGCTGCTGAACTTTCGCGACGGGCGCCGCCATTACGGCCTCATGACCGGCATGGTCGATCCGCTCAGCGATGCCTATCTGATGGACATCGCCCGCCACTTCGCCGCACTGGAGCTGCCCTACCCTGCTCCGCCCCCGGCGAGCGCACCGCCCGCGCTGCTGCACCGCGGCGCGGTGCTCGCGCGCCAGGGCGATGCGGCGCGCGGCGTGCCGGCCTGCATCCAATGTCACGGCGTCCGCCTGACGGGTGTGGCACCGGACATTCCCGGCCTGCTGGGACTGCCGCGCGACTACCTCAACGCCCAGCTCGGCGCGTGGCAGACGGGGGAGCGGCGCGCGCACGCGCCCGACTGCATGGCGCAGATTGCCCGGCGCATGGACGCGGCCGACGTCAGCGCGGTGGCGGCCTGGCTGGCCGCCCAGCCGGTGCCGGTGCCTTCCGGGCCCACCGCAACCATGCCCGCACCCCGCCTGGTGCGACACGCTGGCGCTGCGGCAGCGCCCCTGCGGTCCAGGCGGCCGGAGAACGCCCGTGAAGCGCGCCACCACAGCGCTGGCCGTGGCGATGTCGGTGTTGGGAGCGCTCGCCGCCGCCGTGTGGTGGCTGGGCGTGCGCACGCCGGCGCCCGGCCTGTCGGCCGCCGCAACCGATGGCCCAGTCGAGGTTCTGGCACGCGGCGCCTACCTGGCCCGGGTCGGCAACTGCGTGGGCTGCCACACCCGCCGCGGCGGAGAGCCGCTGGCGGGGGGACGGGCGATCGAGACCCCGTTCGGCGCGGTCTACGCCGGCAACCTGACGCCGGACATCCAGACCGGCATCGGCGCCTGGAGCGCCGACGACTTCTGGCACGCGCTGCACCACGGCCGCTCGCGCGACGGCCGCCTGCTGGCACCGGCCTTTCCCTACACCAGCACCACCCGCATCACCCGTGCCGACGCCGATACGCTGTACGCCTGGCTGATGAGCCAACCCCCGGTGGTCCAGGCCAACCGTGCGCACGCCCTGCGCTGGCCCTTCGGCACACAGGCCGCTCTGGCGGTGTGGCGGGCGCTGTATTTCCGGGCCGGCGAGCAGGCTGCGGAGCCTGCACAGAGTGCCGAATGGAACCGCGGCGCCTATCTGGCACAGGGCGTCGCCCATTGCGACGAGTGCCATGGCGCGCGAAACGCGCTGGGCGCGCTCCAGGCGGGCGCGGCCGGCGGCAGCGTGCTGGCGGGCCCCAACTGGTACGTGCCCTCGCTGCGCGCCAGCGCCGAGGCGGGTCTGGCCGACTGGCCCGATGCCGAGATCGCCGCGCTGCTGAAAACCGGGTGGTCGGGACGCGGCCACGCGAGCGGGCCGATGGCCGAGGTGGTGCTGCGCTCCACCCAACACCTGAACGACGTCGACCTGCGGGCCATGGCCGTCTACCTCAAGTCTCTGTCCGCCGCCGAACAACCCGCCTCACCGGCCCGCGAAACGTCTGCCGGCGCCGCCACCGCCCGCAGCAGGCGCGGCGCGCAGCTGTACCGGGACCACTGCGAGCGCTGCCACGGCGAGCGCGGCGAGGGCGTGCCCGGGGCCTACCCGGCACTGGCCGGCAACCGGGCCGTGGTGATGGCCCAGACCACCAACCTGGTGCAATCCGTGCTGCACGGCGGTTTCGCGCCCGCCACCGCGGGCAACCCGCGCCCCTTCGGCATGCCGCCGTTCGTGCTGGTGCTGAACGACGCGGACATCGCCGCGGTGCTGAGCCACGTGCGCACCGCTTGGGGCAACGCAGCCTCAGAAGTCAGCGAACTCGACGTCCACAAGGTGCGCGCGGCGTCATCGCGCTAGCGCCGAGTCAACGAAGGAAGATGTCGGAGCTTTCGCCATAGCGCTGGAACGGACCCAGCGGGTTGGTGTTGCGCTCGGTGGCATCGAGCCTGGGCTCGCCGGCGGTGTTGCGGAACAGCACGACGCCGTCGCGCACCACCACCAGGCCTTCGAAGCGCCAGCCACTGATCTGGGTGTGGCGTCTGATGTTGAGAAAATCGAGGAAAAAGTTGCCGTCACGCTGGCGATCCGTGCGTCCGAAGCGGTACACATAGGCCTTGCACTGGGTCTGCGCCAGGATGCAATCTCGCACCCCGGGGTCAAGCGCATCCAGCGCCACGCCGGAGTACGGCGCGAGGCGGGCAATGATCTCGGGATAGGGAATCACCGTGACGTTGGCGCTGTCGTGGGGGTCCAGGCCCAACGCCTTCAGGTCGTCCAGCGTCGTTTTGTAAGGAACCGTCTTGTCAACGGCCGCCTGGGCCTCTTCAAAGCTGTTGAACCGCGACGGCGACACCGCACTGCTGCTGGGCAGCATTGCCGTGCAACCCGCCAGCGCCAAGGACGCCGCAAGAACCAGGACACGAATGGAAGTGTGGGACATGCGGCCAGTCTCCGCCGATACACCACGCCCCGCCTTGAGGCAGGTCAAGCGCGCCGCAGGACTATTCGGCGGCCGCCCCCAGACGATCGAGCCGCGCCTTCCAGTCGGCCACGCCGTCGGCGCCCAGGCGGTCCACCCCGCCGATCAGGGTTTCGCGCACCGGGTCGATGCCCACGAAACTCAGGATGTTTCGCTCCAGCGATTTCACGCCACTGGAGCGGAAGTACCAGCGGTACACGATGGCCGGCATGCCCAGGGTGACCACCACACGGGCCGAGCGGCCGATCAGGCCCTTGCGGCCGAATGGGTTGCCATTCTTCTCGGTGAAGGCAAACCCGGGCCGGGCCACCTGTTCGAGAAAGCCCTTGAAATACGCCGGAATCCCGCCCAGCCACAAGGGGAAAAACAGCACCAGGTGCTGCGCCCACAGGATGTCGGCCTGCACCGCTTCCAGACCGGGCGGCACCGTTCCGCCATCCCAGTCCGCCTGCGTGCGCAGGATCGGAAAGTCCAGCCGCGCCACGTCCACGCGGCGCACCTGGTGGCCGGCATCCGTGGCACCCGCGGCGTAGGCATCTTCGAGCGCGTGGCAGAGGTGGCGCTTGCTCCCGTCGGGGTGCCCCTGAATGAGCAGGATGCGTTTGGGGTTCATGGCGGTTCCTCCTGGTTTGCGGGTCTTTGCGGTCGCGGCTTCAAGCGGCCTGACTTGCCGCAGTGTGCGGCGGCTGGGCCGCCCTTGCAAGCCCTTGTGCAGGCGGCACTCGGCGCCGGCCTGCGGTCGATGCCAAAATCGCCCGATGTCGAGTCCCAACCCGCCGCCAAAGCCGCCCGAGCAGGTGCGCAACCCGTTGCACGGCATGACGCTGGAAAAGATCGTCACCGTCCTGCAAGCCCGATACGGATGGGCGGGCCTGGGTGAGCGCATTCCGGTTCGCTGCTTCACCCACGACCCCAGTCTGGCCTCCAGCCTGAAGTTCCTGCGCAAGACGCCGTGGGCCCGCGACAAGGTCGAGTCGCTGTACCTCTTCACGCTGCGTAACGATCGCCGCGCCCGCTCCCGCGCCGATGCGCCGCCGCGCTGACCGTTGCGACGGCCCAAT
>Ga0209604_1002878_pt1 | contig 12237 bp, 11 predicted proteins | sample AD_UKC097_MetaG_FD_184405 | JGI IMG/M metagenome (GOLD analysis project Ga0209604, IMG submission 184405) | Active sludge microbial communities of municipal wastewater-treating anaerobic digesters from USA - AD_UKC097_MetaG (SPAdes) (version 2) | ecosystem: Engineered > Bioreactor > Anaerobic >... | reverse complement strand
GAATTGTTCCTTCGTAAAAGCAATAACGATTAGTCCTCCAGTTGCAATGAGTGAAGCCATCATAATGAACATGCCGAAATAAGAATATTCCGCAACAGTTCCGGCCAGCAACGGCCCAACCATAAAACCAATGGCTCTGGCCGACCTAAGAAGTCCCAGAAACTCGGCTCTTCTCCCCGGCGGTGAACAGAGAGATACCATAGTACCGGCACCGTTTATGAAGGCTCCAAAGGCAATGCCAAGGCAGAAGTACCCAATCGCAATGAGGACCCAGTTCTTTGCCACGGCAAAGAAAACCATTGTGAATACTGTTAGACCTATGCCGATCAGTGTGCTCTTTCTTGGTCCAGTTTTAGATATCACCCTTCCAAAGAATATATGAGAAAAGATCTGCATAAAGGGGTTTATCGAAGTAATGATTGCTGTAGCCGCTCCTGACAAACCAATTCTTTCAGTCATATATATTGCAATTATCGAAGTGGCTCCAGCCGTTCCAAGTTGTCTCAAGAAAGTACCAGCATAAACAGCCCATAATCCATTTTCCCAGAGAGGCGTAGAATCCTCTTTCAAGGGGAACAACCTGTTCAAGAAGCCCTTTCTACGAGAGACGAGGTGTTTCTCTTCCTTCAAGAAAAGGACAGGTATGACAGCAATCAGAGCAACGAATGCATACCAGTTTATAGCCTGGCTCACAGTGAAAAAGACTAGAAGAATCGAGAGCATAATTCTGCCTGTTAGCATTCCGATTGAATTTGCAGTATTCAATATCGACAGTTCTCTTGAAGTATTCCTGACCGAATCCCGTGAATGCTCAGTGCTCAAGGCCATTGCTATAGGTTCGAATCCAGCGGTGAAGAAAGCAATTAATGAAGAAAAGAGAATGAATGCTATGGGAGTCTCGATTACTGAATAGGCAAAGTAGAGAAGGGCCGGCGTGAGTACAAGTAATATCATCAGTAGTTTTCGTTTCTTAAGTCCGTCAGATATCGCTCCCCAGGCCGGAGAACCAAAAGTCTCTACAGCGCCCCTCACTGTTGTAAGAAGCCCGACCATAAGAAGTGAAGCCCCAAGCTCTCTTAGCTTCAGCTGCAAGAGCAAACCAAGACCGAACATCACAAAGAACACTAACAGAGATGTCAGCAAGAGTGGAAGACGTTTGTTATGCAAGGGAGTTTCTCCTTTAGTTTGATTGACTTATTAATTATAGCATCAGCTTCCAATCCCTCAAATTGGTCAGAATTATCGTGATGAGGACTCAAATTCGATCAGATGACCATCACGTTCATTCAGAAATCCTGCTCTCTTCTTAGCTTTCCAGCTTCTTCTCGAGAAGAACCGAGAATTCTTTCATACCAGTGGCTCTAGACCAGAAGTGATAATCACTCTCAAATACACATTCGAAGAAGGATTCTTCAACCCCCCTAACCAATAGATACTCACTCAGGAATGAAAATAGGTTTCTTCCTATACCCATTTGGCGAAAATGTTCGCTGACAAAAACAAATTCTATAAATCCGAGAAGACTGTAAGTCATAAGATCTTCGAAGACAGAATAGATTAGAACTCCCGCCGTTTCTTCATCTTGGCGGCAAATTAGAATTCTACCTCCAGAGTCCATGATTTCATTCAGATTGAAGAACAGCTCACTTGGTGTCATTTGAAGCTGGTGTTTTACTATTTTGGGAGAAGACGAGATTTCGACAAAGACTTTTCCAAGATCATCAGGAAGACCGCGGAAGATTTCGAAAGAATTTATCCTAGAGTGTGAAAGTCGTTTATCAGTACTGAAGGTAATTCTCTTTTCATTGAAGCCCTCACTTTTCAGCATATGCCATCCAGCTCCGAATCTATAGGTATTGGCGGTAATCTTCTGAAAAAAAGGCTTAAGTTCCTTTAAAGCAGACCTAAGAAGAGTCCTTCCTGCTCCTTCTCCTCTGTGCTCTTTCTTGACATATAGATCATAGATGTGTCCAGATAAACTGGAAGAAAACCGTTCGTCCCTCTGTGGCCCGAAGTGGACATGCCCAATTATCTCTCCTTGGCCTCTCAAAACAAGCAATTTATCGCCTCTCTTAAGAAAATCAAAGTAGACTTCCTCAATCGGCCTGAGTTCTGAAAGCGAATACCTACCATTACTCGATTCGGGAATCGAGTGATACATCTTCTCCATAATCCGTCTTGACTCCTCAGAAGAGGGCCTATCGACATAGAAATCTTTCATCATGATCCCGCCTATAGGGAAGATAAATGATACCGTTTTTACCCAACTCCTGTATGATTATAGTAACTTTGCACATGGAGGTGTAGCAGTGAAAAGAATCTCTCTATTTTTAGTTTTGCTGGTTTTCTCTGTGATTGCTCTTGGACAATCGGAGTTTATGATTCCTATGAGCACCGAGGATTTCGGACTGAGGGGACCTGTTAAGTCAGCAAAAATACTATACCCGGAGAACGAAATGGATCTGGGAGTCGATGAGGAGTTCTTCCTCTCTGGATACAGTGTTCTTTCGTTCAACGAGAATGGCAGTCTTGTTTCGCAGATTGAATATGACAAAGACGGTAATGAACAGAGTGCGATACTCTTCAATTACGACGCCAATGGAAAACTACTTTCTGTGTCTGGAAGAGAGAATGGTGTTGAGGAAAACGTCGACGAAATAAAGGTCGAAAACGGAAGAATTGCTGGAATAGTTGTTGAAGACTCCGAAGGTGACTCTAATTTGATCATGGAATATGATGAGGCAGGAAGACTGATCGCTCAGAAGATATCCGGAATGAGCGAAGGCCAGGAAATTGAAATGACTATCTCGATGAAGTACGATGACAACGGAAATCTAATTGAAGAGTCATTTGGAATGATGGGCATGGTAATGACAAAAACAGTCTTCGAATATAACGATAAGAATCAGAGCATTAGAGAACTGGAATACATGTATATGTTCGCAGAACCCGGAAGCGAACCGGAACCTATTGAATCTATTCTTGAATACAACGAGATGGGCGATGTTGTTCTAAGAATATCCGACAGCGCCTTTGGTGAAGAGAAAGAGGCCGTTGTATACGAGTACGAATATGATTCAATGGGAAACTACACGCATAAAGTAGGCTATTATGTAATGAACGCTGCTGATCTCGAAAAAGAAACCTGGAAAGAGACTGCAACTGTTGAAGAAGAAGAAACTCGCGAGATTGAGTATTACTGATCAAAATGCATAATCATAAGAGGGTGGAAACACCCTCTTTTTCATTTTGAAATATCTGCTTTCTCTTAAAAGTACCGCTGCGAATTTACTTCCCTCTTTTTGTTTTGTTATTACTACGATACTCACGTTAAACACAGAATCTTACAAGAAAAACTCTAACAATCGAATTTATAACGTAATCGATCGTTGAGTCAATATAAACGTAAATATCGTTCTTTCAATACTATAATCTGCCTGCACAACGACTTATTGACATACAGCTTGAATATGAACAGGAAAGCTCCGCATGACGGGAAGGTGATATTATGCGGCTGAAAAGAGTATCGATAGTTATTGTTGCGGCTCTCGTTGCAATGCTTATGATATCTTCCTGTATTCCAAAAGATCCTGTTGTAGCTGCCACAAGAAAGTTCATTCAGTTCATAGAGGAGGAAGGAGAACCGGAAGGGCCATTTACCGGACTGTATCTTGGAGAAGTTGTTAAGGGCGATGTCATTGGATCTGAGTCGGCTGGAGGCCAACAACTCCAGTATCAGTTGCAAGGGATAAATGAAGCAGGTTATTTCTTTTATCTGGATGAAGCTCCCGGTGCATTCTACGATCACCCTGGAAAACTCGTCGTCATTTCTAAAGGCGGCCAGGCTATTTTTGAAGAAGACACCGAAGGCTGGCCAACGATTAACGGAAACATTGTTTCACCTTTGAGCGATCGGAATCTCTATGCTAAAGCAGTTATTTGGGACAAGTGGAAGTATGTCAGGGAAATAATCACTGGAATTGTTGTTGACTGGACACAAGTGTTTTTCAGAATAAAGGGGGCCGTAATTACCAGTGGACTCACTCCCACACAGAATCTTTACGCGGAGGCCCGAGATGTAAGGGATCTCATGTCCACCGCTTTCAAGACAATAATGGGAACTGACAAAGTAAAGGATGTGAAATATTTATCTGGCGCAGCTTTACCAAACTGGACTGCTGTGCGAGCTGCAATGGACGACCTTTTCACCACAAAAAAGGTTACCGACATGACCCTATATTTTATTGCACATGGAAACACGAACCTCATGAATCTCGGGGGAACGACTTTCTACGCAAATCAACTTAGAAGCTATATTCTCGAGCACTCTAGCAAGAGGTTCCTAATAATAATCGAGTCTTGTCATTCTGGTAGCTGGCTTGAGGGTCTAAAATCCGACGGAGTAATCCCTTCAAATGTCGAAATAATAATAACTACTACTACCGCTACCAAGGGTGCATATCCAGACTGGGACAGCGCTGGTGGTGCGGTGGATTACAATCCTGACGACATGTATGTTGAGTGGTCGGGTGACTTCCTGCAAAAACTCTCTTCCTTTACCGGCACAGGCTGGCCAGAAGTCACATCATACGCCTCTAGCAAATCCATAGACACACTGCCCGCATTGTTGTACAAGTGTTATACGGCAATAAAGGGTCGAAGTCCTTCGACTACGTCATGGACTTTGACAGAGCGTTCTGTGGCAGGCCCTGTTCAGCAACCTATGATATACACGAAGTGGACACCTTAAGGTTATTATTGAAAAGTAAGTGAAGAGCGGGTGATTCCCGCTCTTTATTTTTCTCCTAGCTTTGTTCTTCGCAAATAGCTATAATTGAAATATGGATGTTCTTTCTATGGTCAAACCGGAAAAGCAAAAGGGTTACCTTGTAAGACTGAAGGTTCTTAAAGACGAGACTGATCTTCTCAGGGTTGAAATCGAGCTCTACAAAACTTCAACCCACCCCGTGATAATGGATTCACTTTTCGATACCTCTATAATAAGGGCGTCCAAACTGGTACGCAACAGTGGCTTCACCATGAAGAGTTTTCGAGAGTATATCCGACAAGGCTGCCCAAAACACTTTCGGCGAGAATTATATCGAATAATGGACGATTTTGATAGAGAGGAAGCCCTCCTTGCAGAACGAATTAAGAAACTAAAGAATCGTCGTGATCGAGTGATTGTTCACATGGATCCGCGTTTTGCCTTTCATCCCGAGCGAGAAGATGAAAACAGAGTAGATCTAGAAGACATAGAAGCGATATGCTTACATCTTGAAAGACAGGTTGCTTTCTTCAGTGGAAAGACTCTAGACGAAGGATGAAGTTAGCGTTAGAGCACGTATGGAGCATCCGCAGAACTTCAGTTGAATCCTATCTCCGATGAACGAACCCAGTAAACCGAAACGGCCAGCAAGAGTTATCAGCAGTGAAACACTTCGGATGACACACACCTAATGAAAGAATAACCGTTAAACAACTATTCGAAGAATTCCCCTTTGACAAATGCAGATCAGAATTCACGATCGATTTGTTCTTTTTCTATGTATAAGAATCTGCAAGAATATGCAACCAAGAGTAATATCTACAAGCTATGTGCCCATGAGAGATCTCATAACGTATGATACAAGAATTACCAGAAAACTATCACTTGTCGAACATGAAGCGCTCGCTTCTATCAACACTTACTGAGTTCCCCAAAGAAAATGTCTCCTATGTAGATTCATGAATGTTTTCCCGGAGAATCGTCACCTGTTCCACATTTCGACGAATGTCTCATGAGAGATCAGCGGTCGGCTAATGAATTTCAGAAGATCATCGTCTATTGTCTCTTTTCTTACAAATTCGTAGCCTGCCTCCTCAACTTTGAGAAGTATCTCTTTTCCTTCATCTGTCGGATCTCCCCTGTCAAACATTAGGTGAACATGAGGCCTGATCAAAGCACCGGAAAACACTACGCTAGCATTCTCCGCCAATTCACGTACGATTCTTATAAGAGTGTCGAAGTTTTCCTTTTCCCACCAGCCGCCTGTAGATACCAGCATAATCTTCTTCGTTTTCCAGCCGGCTCTCAGCTTGGCCCGAGTCCTGCCATCAACAATACTTAGTACTGGATCTATCATAGGACATAGCCTGTTTATGAGATTCTGCATCGCTCCCGGCAACGGAATGTAAACTGGAGCTGCCAGTACGAGAATCTCAGATTCTTTGATTTTCTCATAAATCGGTTGCATACTATCCTTCATGCAGCAGATTCCAGGCTCTATATCCCAGCAGTGCATACTTCCGCAAGTACAAAGTAGTGGTGAAAAAGTGTTTGTGTAGAAGAGCTCAGTATCGCATCCCGCGCTTTGGATGCCCTTTAAGAGCGAAGATAACAGTCTTGAAGTGTAGCCTCTCTCCATCCTTGGACTTCCATTGAAGGCAATTGCTTTCACTATTTCACCTCCTCAAACGAGGATTCACAGACTTGAAAGCAAGATCAATCTTTTCTAAGATTCCAGATTTCATGTATCCACCCCCCGGAACATCTCAAAAACAATCTAGTCTTTTAGTCTTATAGTGTGACTTATGCGTTATGACAAAAGAAACTCTTTACTCCTTTCTTCAAACGTTATATCTTTACCTGAGTAGGCTGATCTACAAAGATGAAATGTTTATAATACTTTACATTATGTAAAGTGTTATGTACACTTGACCCAGGTGATGGCTATGAAGAACAGATTGAAGGAATTTAGATTCAAGAATGGAGAAATGACACAAGACAATATGGCAAGAATAGCTGGAGTAAGCCGGCAGACAATAATTGCAGTCGAAAAAGGAAAATTCAATCCTTCAGCAAAACTTGCTCTTAAGCTCGCAAATATCCTTCACTGTACTGTCGAAGAACTCTTTGAACTGGAAGAGGGTGATTAGGTGTTGCTTAAAACGGGTATCTTGATATTTGATGTCTTCATAATTATCCTATCAGTTTCTCTCATTAGAACGGCGGGAGGCTGGTATTCTCTACTCTTACTGGGCCTCTATCTCTTTCCTTCACTGAGGATGCTCCGATTGATCCCCGGATTTGACGAAAGGGAGAAGGCAATCGACAGTTTTTCATCTAATATGGCTTTAGGAATAAGCTTCGTTTTAGCCATCTTTTATATTGGTATGAGTTACACCCTTACGATCGACGCTGCGATCTCTTTCATCCTTATTCCTTTTGTTGCAAAGGCCGTCTTTTTCTCCGGATTCACCCTTGAGAGAAAGCAGTTGGTTTCAATCATTGGAAGATCGGTGGGCTTGATATTTGTAGGATTCGCTCTTTTTTCCCACGGTTTTTCTACGGTTGGTTTGATAGAAATGCTGCCCGGTATCGTTATTGTTATTTGCACTGAGCTTTCTCCCAGATACAGATGGTTCGGTCTCAGTTATCTGTTCTTAATAGGTATTGCAACATGGGTCTATTTACCAAACTTTGGAAGAATCACGTCGGTGCTTGTATACTCATTGTTCGTCATTCCGTTTAGTTTTCTTCTGGTAAGATCTCTTATGAATACCTTGAACTATGAACTCTAGGTCTTTCTTCGATACTGCAAAGCCTCTGCAATGTGCCTGGCCTCGACTTTGCTTTCTTCGAGATCGGCAATTGTGAGTGCTACTTTTAGAACTCTATCAATGGCCCTTGCGGTTAATTTCATCTTATCCATGGCCGCCGAAAGAAGTGATCTCGATGCAGTATCGAGTGGGACGTATTCTTTCAGCAAGGCATGACCAAGCTGACTATTCGAAAATATGCTCATTCCCTCATATCTCTCCGACTGTCTCTTTCTTGCCGCAATGACCCTCTTCCGAATTTCGTCCGAGCTTTCTGTCGTCGAGTTTTCCATATACTTGTCGAAATCTAGTCTTGGCATATCCACAAAGATGTCTATTCTATCTTCCATTGGACCCGAGATCTTTCTGTTGTACCTCTGTATGTCATACCAAGAGCATGTACACTCTCTAGTTTTATCTCCGTACCACCCGCAGGGACAGGGATTCTGAGCAGCAACCATCATGAACCTTGCTGGATATGTCGCAGTTAGCTTTGCCCTGGCCACTGTTATCACTCCATCCTCTAGCGGCTGTCTGAGAGCCTCGATAACATCTCTTCTGAATTCCGGGAACTCGTCCATGAACAAAACTCCATTATGAGCCAGACTAATCTCACCCGGCTTTGCGTCATTGCCTCCTCCGACAATGGACGTTGTCGACGCAGTATGATGCGGCGATCTAAAAGGCCTCTCCTTTATTAGTCCTTTCTCTCCAAGAAGGCCCGCAACACTGTAAATCATCGTTGTCTCAATAGCCTCTTCCATAGTCAAAGGAGGAAGAATTGACGGAATCCTGCGTGCAAGCATTGTCTTGCCGCATCCTGGTGAACCTCGAAGAGAGATGTTGTGACCACCTGCAGCAGCAACTTCGGAAGCTCTTTTGGCAAACTCCTGACCTTTGATCTCAGACATGTCCGGCCCACTAACATTACCAAGTTCTGGCTGCGAATAAGCGATGGGAGACTTCTCTATATACCCGTTTAGAAAACCGACCAGATCATTTAGATTATCGGCCGTAAATATTGTCAAATTGTCTACTATTGAAGCCTCCTGTCTGTTAGGAGCAGGTAGCACTATCTTCATACCCTTTGCCCTTCTTGAAAGAGAAAGCAAAATCGGCAATACTCCCCTTACTCTTCTCAAGCTTCCATCAAGACCTAGCTCTCCAAAGAAGACAAAGTCTGATAGGTCGGCGTTAATCTTTGAAGTGGCTTTGAGAAGCCCCACAGCTATTGGAAGATCAAGATAAGAACCCTCCTTCTTCACATCGCTAGGAGCGAGGTTCACAGTTATCCTTCCATTCGGAAGCTCAATCCCAGAATTCTTGACGGCACTCTTCACCCTCTTCTTGCTCTCCTTAATAACGGTGTCTCCTAGACCTACAATATCCATTTCCTGGATGACTGCCCTACTGTCAATATCCAGCTCAACAAGAACATCCAGAACTTTCAGACCAACAGTTGTAACCGTTCTAACTCTTGAATAGCGCATTCCATGACCTCCTATCTCATCTCACATTATATCAATCAATGAGCGGAGAGGTGATATACTTAAGTTGAGGTATGGTCGAGGTGTGCATATGAAGAATACACATCGTATTAAAGTGAGAGCTCTCATTATTAAAAACGAATCTGTCCTTCTTGTTCGTCATGAGCATCACGACAGACCTCCCTTCTGGTGTTTCCCTGGCGGCTTTGTCGAATCGGACGAAGATCTTTTCAGTGCAATCAAGAGAGAGATAAGGGAAGAGACTCAAGTAGTGGTTTCCCCACGCTCTGTCATTGCACTTCAGGAATTCAAAAGAGAAAGCCTTCTGGAGGTGATATTCTCCTGCGATTATGTCTCAGGAAAGTTGAAGCTGGGATCAGATCCAGATAATCCGGGAATCCCAACTCTGGTCGATGCGAAGTGGGTAAGAATTGATGAACTTGACAGGTTCAAAATACTTCCAGTTCAACTCGCTTCTCTTTTAAAGAACAGCTGGGGTAATCTCTGCTCAGTAGAACTGTTCCAGATCGAAACCATGAGAGAGGTTCCCTAGAAGGACCATGATCCCGGTGCACTGTAACGGTCTTTGATATTGTGATAACATGTAATAACGCAATTTGAGTCACATCACGCGAGAGGAGGGTTATCATGGATTACAACATCTACTCTAAAGACGTAACTGTAACAGACTCCATGAAAGACTACATCGACAAGAGGTTCTCGAAAGTGTCGAAAGTTGTCAACGAGGAGAAGCTAATCTCGATGGATCTCAGGCTCTCGAAGGAAAGAGCTTTTTACAAGATCGAAGCGACCGCCCACCTGCCAGGTGTCATGGTTCGTGTCGAGGAGAAGGGCAGTGACTTCTATACGGTCGTTGATTCATCATCGGATGCCTTTGAGAGAAGGATTAAGAGATTCAAGGAGAGAACTCGCTACAAACATAAAAACGGCCTTAAGGAAAACCTCGATTCAATTCCCTCCAAGTTTGAGGAAGACCACTCCACAATGATAACAAGACGCAAGAAGTTCACTATTAAACCTATGACCGAGGAAGAGGCCGTGCTTCAAATGGAGATGTTAGGCCACACTTTTTTCGTTTACAGAAACATTGACACAGATGAAGTGAATGTTCTCTATACCAGAAAGAATGGATCCATAGGACTAATTGAAATGACTGAATAGCGAAAGGCCACCTGAAGGTGGCCCGCTTTTTTATTATCCGATGAGATATACTGGTTGTAGAAAAACTGAAATCTAGTTCTGTCTATAGAAATGAAAGGGCGGTGGCAAGAATACAGAATAACAGAACACAGACTATAGTCTTCAGTCGAATCGAAGACGAGGTCAGGATTGCTTCGCTTGACGGTGATCAACTCGAAGAGATATTCTTTGAAGATATGGACAGCGAAAGTGTCACTGGAAATATCTATCTGGGTAAGGTAGAGAATGTTGTTCCCAGTCTGGAAGCGGCTTTTGTAAATATTGGAATTGGAAGAAATGCTTTTCTAAGATTCAAGGATGCATCGGGACAACCAAAACTTGAAAAGAACAACAAGGTTCTCGTACAAGTCAGCAAGGATCCTATCGGCTCGAAGGGACCTCAAATAACTCTGAAAGTCAGCATCCCCGGAAGGAGTTTGGTGTACACTCCCTTTTCAAAACATATCGGAATCTCTAAGAAGATTACGGACCAGCAAGAAAGACAAAGACTTACCGCAGTTGCGAAGTCCACTTTAGAAAACAAGGAAGGTGTGATATTCCGCACAGCCGCTTTTGGTGTTGGCGACGAGACAATAAAAGAAGAGCTTGAGAGTCTGCGTACCAACTGGAATCAGATCTGCGAGACGTTCAGGAGAAGCAGAAAACCAAAGATTCTATACGAGGAACCATCCTTTGTCGAGTACATTCTTAGAGAGAGACTTACTGAAAACACGAAAGAAATAGTGGTTGACTCGGAAGAGCTTTGGCACGACGTAGTGGCCGGAATAAGCAAGTTCAAATCGGGCTTCAAACCAGTCGTAAGATATGTCGAGGGCGATGCCTTCGCAAGCGAAGAAGTGTACGAGAAGATGAAGATCCTTTACACGAGAATGGTTTCTCTACCGGGCGGAGGAAATATCTACATAGACAGAACTGAAGCCATGACGGTAATCGACGTCAATTCGGCAAGCAATGTTTCCGGCAACGACGTTTCCGAAACCTCTCTAAATACAAACCTGGAGGCAGCTTCAGAAATAGCAAGACAGCTCAAACTCCGGAACATAGGCGGAATAGTTGTAATCGACTTCATTGACATGAAAAGCGATGAAGATCGTCAAAAGATTATTTCCAGTCTAACAGGTGAATTCAAGAAAGATAAGGCCAGGACAATGATCATGGGATTCACGAGGCTGGGACTTCTAGAAATGACAAGGAAGAGATCGTCTGCAGCCATTGGATCCAAGTTATACTCTTCTTGCCCGATTTGCAAGGGAACCGGGAGAATCGAGTCTCCGAGAGCAGTTTATCAGAGGTTGCTTAAGGATCTCGCGAGAGGCTTTGAAGATGAAACTATCAGCTCGGCAACCGTTCAAGTTTATCAGAACATGTCGGGAATCCTTACGCCAGAAAACCAGAAGAATCTTGCCAAATCTCTGAAGAGAGAAATCTCGGTGGGCTTCACGTGGCCTATTCCTACCTCATATGAGATCAAGTTCGCGAAGAAGCAAGAAAAACCAAAGAGAACACGAAGGAAAACGAAAAAGGAGTCCAACTGACTCCCCTATCTATTCTGGTGGATGCGACAGGGATTGAACCTGTGGCCTCTTCCGTGTGAAGGAAGCGCTCTTCCGCTGAGCTACGCATCCGTATAGTAGATTCTATCACCGGCCAGATACAGTGTCAAGGTTTGAAACCTGGCTTCGTGGTGGCATATGGTGGTGATGGCCTGAAAGAGGGGAAGATCGGTGTTGGGGGTCGGAGGTTGGTCAGGAGCAAAGAATAAGAGCTTGAACCAGTCCTCAAGAAGAAAATTACGCCCGCGGATCAGAACGAACATATTTTGTCATCCTCGTGTATTGTCAAAAGAGAGAGGGTATAGAATGAGGGTAGAGGGAGTAGCCAGTCGTCATCCTTAGGCTTAGAGCCTGTACTTCAGATTGGGCACCCTTCTTAACACGATTGAGAGTAA
>Ga0209604_1002865_pt1 | contig 12270 bp, 10 predicted proteins | sample AD_UKC097_MetaG_FD_184405 | JGI IMG/M metagenome (GOLD analysis project Ga0209604, IMG submission 184405) | Active sludge microbial communities of municipal wastewater-treating anaerobic digesters from USA - AD_UKC097_MetaG (SPAdes) (version 2) | ecosystem: Engineered > Bioreactor > Anaerobic >... | reverse complement strand
GACCGGCTGCGAGATGATCACGCGCGATGTGCCGGTGAAGGCGGACGAGATCGAGGCGCTGATGCGGGGGTGAGGAACACTCCCTTCTTGTCTTCCTTGTCTCGAATCGGGAATAACTTACGAGGCGAGTTTAGAAAGTGAAAGATGGAAAACCTGTTCGGTGTTGAGGGTGGTGCGCGGGACGGACGGGCAATTTCAGCGCAAAGACCCCTTTTCGTCCCCTCGTCGATTGAGGACTTGAAATCAATGATCGCCAGGCAAGTGCAAGAGAGCCTGCATCTTGACTACAAGGCGAGTGCAGCTCTCACCAATGGGAAAGTGGGCGAGATATCGAAAGACGTCTCAGCGTTTGCCAATTCAGACGGCGGGGTCATTGTCTACGGCATAGTGGAGCAGGAACACCGTCCTCAAAGTCTTGATACCGGTATCGATCACACCCGCTGGCCGAGGGAGTGGCTCGAGAGCACCATACAGAGCAATGTGGCTCCAATTCTGGATGGCCTAACTGTCACGCAGTTGCCGGTTTCTGAGACACACTCTTTGTATGTTGTTTCGGTACCAAAAAGCTATCGCGCACCTCACCAAGATCGAAGTAGCTTTCGGTACTACAAACGACACAACTTCAAGTCCTCCCCAATGGAGGACTACGAGGTTCAAGACGTAAGAAGTCGAAGGCAGACGCTACCGCCACTGATTTCCTTCGATGTGAGTATTGATCAAAGTGTCTTCGTCAATCTTTGCGTTGAAAACATAGGTGACGTTGCGGCGACCGATGTGAAATTTCAGTTCACACCGGAATTGGTTTGGGAGCGCGGTGTTCCACCCGCGATTCGCGACGGCATCAAAGCACTCCCGCCGCGAGGGCGCTTTGCGTTCATGTATTCGGACGTACACAAAACATTTTCTGGCCAATCAAGTGTGGTGAAGCGCTTCAGCGCCACAGTGTCGTACTTTCATTCCGGGGCGCAGCGGACGGTTAGTGACTTTTTCGAAGTCGACATTGCAAGCTTTGAGCACACCCTCATTGAACAGACTGAACTGCATCTTCACGGAAAGAGACTTGAGGCGAGCATTGAAAAGCTAATTCAGAAGGCAGACGCTATAGAAAAACGGTTGGAGCGGTTAGAGCCCCTGGCCGGCCCAACCGGCCTGAATCTTTCAGTAGCGACGTTACGGAGTCTTGCCTCAATCATGGGGGTGGAGGCCAGAATTGAGCCGATAGATCCTTCTTCATTGGGATACAGGGGCTTCAGGGAGGTCTTGGGTTGTGATGAGCAAATAGCCCTGAATCTCTATCGCTATTTTCAGTATGAAAGACGGACTTCAAAGCTTGAAGACACCAAAGGCGTGCCGGCTGAAGTCCTTGCCCTTGTCAGAAAGCACTTTCTGATTGACGGTCCTCCTTCAGAGGTCTAATCGGGCGACTGTGACGCATACCTATTTCCCGCGCCGCGTTTGCAGATTTCGGCGATCCACCTTTCAAAGCTGATCAACCGACCATCTCTGATGTGTTGAAGTACCCGACGAATAGATGCAGAGTCGTCAGCACCACCCTGCAAATGTCCGTACGTTGCCTTAATGGCGTCTGTGTTGATGTGGACCACTTGGTTAAACATCAAGCTGTTGCCAACCAGTTGCTCGCATGCACGCATGAGACGCGCCGGATCAAACTCGTTGGTGACAAAGACGTACTCAAATGGTTTGCGATCCGACTCCGCTGTCACGTAGTCCGCGAAGTCAGTAATGAACTGTTTTTCGCGATCGGCACGGACGCTCCATTTCGCAGTGACAAGGGTCCGTGCTTCTGGTCGGATAACTGCGACATCCACCTTGTTGGGTTTGTCGCCTGCTCGTACTCGGTTGAAGCCAGGAAGGTCGTGCAACGCTCTTCGGGTGTGAACTTCAATATCGTCACGCCTACAAGTTCGTTTCAGCACCTGGGCGATGACGTCCTCGAATCCCTCTCCCACAAGGTTTTTGCGCTTGTTGTCGAGCGCGAGATATTGGCGAACGCGTTGAATCAAGCGATCCCAAACCTCTTGGGAGGGCTCTGACTCGAGGTGGGCGCCCAGTTCGTTTCTAATGATTTCGACAAGTTCGGGATCTTCCCCGGGTCGAGGAAATCCTCGGCCAACATACGGGGTTCGTTGAATTTCCGCCTTTTCCGCCACCTGTTTGGCAGTACGCAGAACGTATGCCGTCAATTCCTCGGCAGCTCGGAGGAACAGCCAGTCAATTTGCTGTGCGAGTTTGGCAGGCTCTACGCCAAGGGCGGTTGCGACCCAATCATGGAACGCAAGTGAACGGGCATACCAACGTTTGCCGGGTTGGCTTTTGTCACTTTCGTAGCAGTGACCGAGCCCCGTAGTTGGATCTGCCCAAAGGAGGAGTCGGTAGACATGTGCCCACGCTCGCTCCGCAGAGATACTCTCAATGCTTTGCTGTGAGAAATATTGATCAATAAGCTTGGCTCGGTTCTCTGCACCGAAAGCCGATTTGACTGCGGTGACATCCTCAATGGTCTTTGATTCTTCGGTCACTTGTTTACCTTGATAGATCCTTAGGCCCTGCGCCTCTTCATTTCTTGCCCGCCATCGCTCAATTGCGTTGCCAGGTCTTCAGCAACCGCCCGTGCCAAGAGTGGTGGAACTGCGTTGCCAACTTGACGATAGCGGGAGTGGGCAGGCCCCCCATCATGCCGACCGTCAATCGTTCCTCGCCTCGGGTCCGTAGTGAAGATGAATCGATCTGGGAACGACTGAAGGCGTGCGAATTCACGGACCGATAACGCCCGCGGTACCCCGTAGTGGTAAACGGAGTCAGCTTTTGTGTTGAGCGTCCACGCCCAAATATCTGGATGCAATCGGCGATAGGCATAAAAGTGTTTACGCGATAACTTGCCACTTCCATTGTCTTGACCCCATCGGTGACCCGTGATGTAGCGTTCTGTCAGGTTGTCGCATAGATCCCGATAGTTGCCACCCGGCGGAATTCCGAGGAGGCGTAACTTTGTGTCAGGGTTCAGGCGTGGGACTTGGACATTTGCCAACGCATCGCCAGCTCCTTCTCTCATGAGGCGCTGATATGCGGTCTTGGCTTTAGGGAGCTCGGCGTAAGAAATGACGTCTTCGCGGTTGCCAACGGGTAGGTCAATGAGATCGCTCAAGGCGTCCGATGCAGTGACTATTGCCGTGTCGTTGATGTCTGCAAGAGTTTTCCCTGTGTTGGGGCTTTGAATGCGTTCTTGGACCGCAACGCGATAGTGTGGCTGCCGCAGTCCTGCAAGGCGTGCAAGTGAAATGGCTTGAGTTGCCTCGGTCCCGACCAAACTGAAGGGCTTAAGTCCGGCAGCACGGCGGACTCCGATAAAGAGTAGGCGCTTGCGTGCTTGCGGGACGCCGAAGTCAGCTGCGTCGGCGATTTGAGACAAGACTTCATATTCGCCATCAATTGACAGATCTACGGCAATTTGCTGTCGTACGCCCATCTGATCCATCCCTGTAACGTTTTCGACAACGAAGGCTGGCGGAAGTGTTTGCCGCAGCACATCGACGAACTCCCGATAGAGCACATTCCTTGGGTCATCAATCATTCGGGCGTGGTTGCGCACCTGAGAGAACGCTTGACACGGAGGGCCGCCCACCAAGACGCTCGCGTTGCGGGCGCATTCAAGAATGCGCTCCTTGACTTCCGAAGTGCGCACATCTCCTGTTATGGCTGTGGCCTCGGGAAAGTTGGCGGCGTACGTGGCCATTGCGTCGGGGTCGTTGTCCGATCCGGCCAGCACAGTGAATCCAGCCTGCCGGAAGCCTTCCGATATGCCCCCTGCGCCGCAGAAGAGATCAACGACGGTTGGCTGAGGTGCTTTCCCAGTCGACATGGTGAATTTAGGCTGGGTGAACCTAATATCGTGCGATTTGATAGTTGCTGCCATAACTTTCTCTTAATCGGTGCGATCAATTGTGATCGGAGCATTTCCAGTATTTGGCGTGGCTAGTCGCCGGTTGTCTTGTACGATTTGCTGGACATGCGTTTGCAGCGTGCCGTCGGTACTGGCTTGGAGCACGGTTTCTCGCAATCTCGCCGCCAGACTGCCACGATCGTCCGCCGCCGCAAAGCGCGCTTCGATGCCGTCCAGCGTGTCTTTCAGCCGCGCCTGCCGCGCCGCTGCCTCATAGCTTTCGATCGCCGCCTGCGCCTCCTGCACCGTCAGGCCGGTGTGCTCGACCACGCGGCCCAGGGTGGCCCAGTATTCGATCTGGCCGGCCACCGAGCGGCGCATGGGCTGGGCGGCCTCGCGGGCTTGCTGCACCAGCGTGGCGGGAAGTTTGACGGACGCGAAGCCGGTGGGGGTGGTCATGGCGAAACTCCTTTATGGCGCATTTTGCGCCACAAGGGATGATTGCCGCAATATTCTGATCAGGCATGTGGCGCTCGTGAACTCACCAATTCATAGCAAACAATGACCATTCCACGCTGGGAAGTGGCAAAAAAAGCTTGAAATTTCCGGTTTAGGGCTCTCGGCAGGCCCTGCGGGCGATGTTCAGCCGCTCAGACCACCCGCACGCGGATCACATGCGGCACCGCCTGGATGGCGGCGGCGACGGCGGGGTCGGGCGTGCCATCGACGTCGATGATGTTGAAGGCCAGCTCGCCGCGGCTCTTGTTCATCATGTCGATCACGTTGACCTGGTGCTCGGCCAGCACCGACAGCACCTGGCCCAGCACGCCGGCGACGTTTTCATTGGAGAAGGTGATGCGTGTGGTGCCGGCGGTGCGCTCCATGCGCACGGCGGGGTAGTTGACCGAGTTGGTGATGTGGCCGTTGTCCAGATAGTCGATGAGCTGGTCGGCGGCCATCACGGCGCAGTTCTCCTCGGACTCCTCGGTGCTGGCGCCGATGTGCGGCATGGCGATGATGCGGGCGTGGCCCAGCATGGCGGGCTCGGGGAAGTCGCAGACGTAGCGGCCCAGCCGGCCTGCGTCCAGGGCCTGCAGCACCGCCGCCGGGTCGACGATGGTTTCGCGGGCAAAGTTCAGCAGCACCGCGCCGGGCTTGATGCCGGCCAGTGCGTCGGCGCTGATCATGTGGCGCGTGGCGTCCAGGGCCGGCACGTGCAGCGAGACATAGTCCGAGCGCGCCAGCAGCGAGGCCAGGTTTTCCATGCGCGACACCTCGCTCGACAGCCGCCAGGCCGCGTCGATGGAGAGCGCCGGATCGAAGCCCACCACCTTCATGCCCATCGCCAGCGCCATGTCGGCCACCATCGAGCCGATCGCGCCCAGGCCCACGATGCCCAGCGTCTTGCCCTTGATCTCGCCGCCGGCAAAGCGGGCCTTTTCCTTCTCCAGCAGGGCCGACATCTCGGCCGCGTCGGACAGGTGGGTGAGCGTCTGCACGTAGGCGATGCCGGGCAGGATGCCGCGCGTGGCCAGCAGCATGCCGGCCATCACCAGCTCCTTCACTGCGTTCGCGTTGGCGCCCGGCGTGTTGAAGACCACGATGCCCAGCTGGCTGTACTCGCCCACCGGGATGTTGTTGACGCCTGCGCCGGCGCGGGCCACCGCCACCAGCGACGCCGGCACCTCCACGCCCTGCAGCTTCTGGCTGCGCAGCAGGAAGGCATCGGGATGCCCGATGTCGCTGCCCACCTCGAACCGTTGTCGGGCAAACCGGTCCAGGCCCTTGACCGAAATCTGGTTGTAGGTTCTGACCTTGTACATGGTGCGTCTCCTTTGGGTGGGTTGGGCAATCGGGTCAAGGTCGCGGCGTGCCGCCCGGTCACGCCGGGTGGCGGCCGGGGCTCAGGCGCTGACGGTCTGGTAGGCCCAGGCCAGCCAGGGCATCAGGGCCTGCAGGTCGCTGCTTTCGACCGTGGCGCCGCACCAGATGCGGATGCCGGCCGGTGCGTCCTTGTAGGCGCCGATGTCATAGGCCACGCCTTCGGCTTCGAGCAGCTTGACCACCTTCTTCACCTGGTCTTCGGCCAGCTTCAGGCTCAGGCAGACGCTGGTGTTGGAGCGCGTGGCCGGGTCCTTGGCGAGGAAGTCAATCCAGTCGTTGGCGGCGACGAAATCGGCGATCACCTTCAGGTTGGCCTCGCTGCGGGCGATGGTGGCCTGCACGCCGCCCAGGCGCTCCACCCAGGCCAGCGCGTCCAGGTAGTCGGACACGCACAGCATCGACGGCGTGTTGATCGTTTCGCCCTTAAACAGGCCCTCGGTCAGCTTGCCACCGGAGGTCATGCGGAAGATTTTTGGCATCGGCCACGGCGGGGTGTAGCTTTCCAGGCGCTGCACCGCGCGCGGGCTCAGGATCAGCATGCCGTGCGCACCTTCGCCGCCCAGCACCTTCTGCCACGAGTAGGTGACCACGTCGAGCTTGTCCCAGGGCAGCGCCATCGCGAACACGGCCGAGGTGGCGTCGCAGATCGTCAGGCCGGCGCGGTCGGCCGGAATCCAGTCGCCATGGGGCACTTTCACGCCCGAGGTGGTGCCGTTCCAGGTGAAGACCACGTCGTTGTCGAAGTTGACGGTGGAGAGATCCACGATCTCGCCGTAGCCGGCCTCGCGCTTGGTCACGTTGGGCAGCTTGAGCTGCTTGACGATGTCGGTCACCCAGCCGGAGCCGAACGATTCCCAGGCCAGCACGTCCACGCCGCGCGGGCCCAGCAGCGACCACATCGCCATTTCCACCGCGCCGGTGTCGGAGGCGGGCACCACGGCCACCCGGTAGCCTTCGTGCAGGCCCAGCAGGCGCGCCGTCTCACTGCAGGCCAGGCCCAGCGCCTTCTTGCCCAGTGCCGAACGATGCGAGCGGCCCAGCACGTCGAGCTGAAGCGCGGCCACGTCGTAGCCGGGGCGCTTGGCGCAGGGGCCGGATGAAAAATTGGGGTTCTTGGGTTTGACCGTGGGTTGCATGGGGAGGGCTTCCAAGGGGGGGCAGGCAGTCGGAGGCGGAGCGCGGCGGCGCCAGCCGCGTCCAGGCGAAAAATCATTGTAGCAACGGGGTTTTTGCTGCAATGCGGCATTCACGACCGGGCGTCGCAGGCTTGAAATGACGCAATCCCGGCGAAGCCTAGGCACAATCGGGTGCTGTTTCGTATTCCCTCTCTGGATCAGACCATGCTCGGATTCCTGCCTCCCGTCGTGCGCGGCGTCATCGCCTTGCTGCTGCTGGTGATCAACACGCTGTTCTGGTGCACGTTGCTGCTCGCGCTGGCGCTGGTCAAGCTGGTGCTGCCGTTTGCGGCGGTCCGCAAGGCCATCGACCCGGTGCTCAATGCCATCGCCACCGCCTGGATTGCCTGCAACAGCGGCTGGATGCGGCTGACCCAGCGCACCGAATGGGATGTCGAAGGCGTGGCCAAGCTGCCGTACCGCGGCTGGTACCTGGTGAACTGCAACCACCAGTCGTGGGTGGACATCTTCGTGCTGCAGCACGTGATGAACCGCCACATTCCGCTGCTGAAGTTCTTCCTGAAGCAGGAGCTGATCTGGGTGCCGGTGATTGGCCTGGCCTGGTGGGCGCTGGACTTCCCCTTCATGAAGCGCCACTCGCGCGCCGCGCTGCGCAAGAACCCCGAGCTGCGCCAGCAGGACCGCGAGACGACGCGCAAGGCCTGCGCCAAGTTTGCGCTCGTGCCCACCAGCGTGATGAACTTCGCCGAGGGCACGCGCTTCACCCGGGCCAAGCACCAGACCCAGTCCTCGCCCTACCGCCACCTGCTCAAGCCCAAGGCTGGCGCGCTGGCCCTGGCCTTGAACGCCATGGGCGAGCAGTTCCACTCGCTGATCGACGTCACCATCGTGTACCCGGCCGGTGTGCCGACCTTCTGGCACTTCCTGTGCGGCACCACGCCGCGCATCATCCTGCGCGCGCGCCAGCTGCCGATCCCGGCCGAGTTCTGCGTCGGCGACTACGAGGCCGATGCCGAATTCCGCGGCGTGCTGCACCGCTGGCTGGCCGACATCTGGACCTTCAAGGACGAGCAGATCGAGCAACTGCTGAAAGGGTCGAAACCCTGAACGGCGTGAGCCGCGCGGGGGACATTGACGCCGTCACGATGCGCGTGCGCAGCGTCAATGTCGGCACGGCCCGCCCCATGCTGGTGGGCGGGCGGCGGGTGCTGTCGGCCATCGGCAAGCAGAGCGTCGCCGGCCCCGTGGCCGTGGGGCGGCTGGGCCTGGCCGGCGACGAGCAGGCCGACCTGTCGGTGCACGGCGGCCTGGACAAGGCGGTGTACGCGTACCCGGCCGAGCACCTGGCCTTCTGGCAGGCCCGCCGCCGTGAGCAGGGCGTGAGCCTGTGGGACGAGGCGCTGACGCCCGGTTTTGTCGGCGAGAACCTCACCATCGAAGGCCTGCTGGAGGCCGACGTGTGGATCGGCGACGAACTGCGCTTCCCCGGCTGCGTGCTTCGCGTGACCGCGCCGCGCGAGCCCTGCTACAAGTTCAACGCCGTTGCCGGCTACGCCCAGGCGTCGCGCGACATGCTGCGGCACAACGCCTGTGGCTTCTACCTCGCGGTGCAGCAGGCCGGCACCCTCGCCGCCGGGCAGCCGTTCACGCTGACGCCGGGGCCGCGTGCCCTGTCGGTGGTCGAGGCGTTCCAGGCGCGGCGGGTCAAGCACCTGCGCTGAGACGCGACCTGAAGGAGCCGTCGGCCGGCCGCGGCCGCGACCGATAAAATTTTGGTGTGTCCAAGCCCGCCGCCCCCCGCAAACCCAGGGCCCGTGCCCGCCCCGCGGCGGCCAAGGGGTCCGCCGCCACCAAGGCGCCCGCGCGCCGGGCCGTGACCCGCCCGGCGCCGCCCCGCCCAGCGCCCGCGCCAAAAGGGGTGCGCGCCGGGGGCATGCGCCTGTTGCGTGGCGCGCGCGAGCTGGCCCTGCAGGCCGCGGCGCTGCCCGATTCGACCGCGCGGGTCATCACCGCCTTCGGGCCGCTGATTCGCAAGTTCGGCGGCGAAACCCACCTGACCGAGGCCGAGTTCGGCCGCGACGTCGACCGCATCTTCGAGGCGCTCTACGCCCACCCGCTGACCGAGAAGACGCGCACCGTCACCGCCTACCTGCGCTCGCGCAACGTGCTGCCCAACGAGGGCTCCACCGAGAGCCTGATCCACTACGTGGTGCGCGAATCGGTGGCGCGCTCGCCGATCCCGGTGCCGCAGCAGATCGTCGACGAGTTCTGGACCTTCTTCCACGAGCTCATGTCCGACCCCGAGCTGCGCGGCCTGGCCGACCTGGGGCTGGACATCACGCGGCTGGTCCTCAAGGCCTACGAGCCGCTGTTGGTGGAAGTGATCAACGAGCTCAAGGACATCTACTACAGCAACCAGAACCGCATGGACGCGCTGCTGCGGCGCGTGCAGGTGGTGCGCAGCGACCTCAAGATCATCCGTCGCCAGATCAAGGCGCTGCGCTACATCAAGCCTTTCTTCCAGGCCGACCCCAAGGACTACCGCGCGCAGGCGCAGATCGTGGCGAAGATGGTGCGCGAGTTCGGCCCCTTCTTCATCAAGATGGCGCAGGTGGCGGCGGCCACGGCCAACTTCCTGCCCGAGGAGATCGCGCGCGAGCTGGCGGTGTTCCAGGAGGATGTGCCGCCGATGTCGGCACAGGAGGCGCGCGCCGCGCTGATCGAGAGCTTCGGCCGCCCGCCGGAAGACATCTACTTCGGCTTCGACGCCGAGCGGCCGATCAAGTCCGGTTCGATCGGCTCCGTCTACCTGGCCAAGAAGCCGGTGGTGGTGCGCGGCGTGGAGCAGCTGGTGCCGGTGATCATCAAGATCGGCCGCCACAACCTGGACCGCGAGTTCCTGATGGGCAAGACCTCGATTGCGCTGATGCTGGTGTCCAGCCAGTACTGGGCGCCGCACGGCAAGCTCACGCCTTTCCTGAAGGCCATGACCGAGCAGATCGACGGTTTCGTCGAGGGCTTCCGCAACGAGCTGCAGTTCGAGCGCGAGGCCGAGGTGCAGGCCGCCTTCGCGCGCCGCGCCCGCCACAGCAGCGTCTGGCGCGTGCCCGAGGTCTACCGCGCCACGCCACGCGTGATCGAGATGGAATACGTCGAGGGCGCGGTCAACATCGCGCGCGCGGTGCAGCATTTCCGGCCCGCCGATCCGCTGGCCTACCGGCGCGACCTGGCCGACAAGTTCCTGTTCACGCTGCTGTGCCAGTTTTTCCTGTACCAGGAACTGCACGGCGACCTGCACCCCGGCAACGTGATGGTCGACCGCGCCGGGCGCCTGCACCTGATCGACTGGGGCAACACCGTGCCGCTGGCGGGCAAGGTGCGGCCGGTGTTCGATTACCTCAAGGGCGCGCTGGTGGCCGACGCCGACCTGCTGACCGACGCGCTGATCGCCGTCAGCAACGACCCCGAGGCGGCCCGGGCGCGCCGCGCCGAGATCCGCGACACCCTGGCGCGCACGCTGGACAAGAAACAGGTCACGCCGCTGACGCTCGGCTTCGCCTGGACCCTGTACCGCGAAGGCCCGGAGGGCTGGCTCAAACGCGCCAACACGCTGCTGCAGCTGGCCTCCAACACCCAGCAGCTCGGCCTGGTGCTGCGCGGCGAGTACCTGCACCTGTCGCGCTCGCTGACCGCGATGGTCGCCACGCTGGGCGGCCTGTACGAGGGCGTTCCGCGCTGGCGGGCGGGCGCAGACCTGTTGATCACCGTCAATACCTTTCCGGCCCGCGCGCTGAAAGATTACCTGCGGGGCGTGCGGGCCGATCGCCTGCGCGCCGCCGCAGAGCCCGTGGCGCGCGCACCGTCATCAACGGTCGTCGGCGGGCTTGCCGGGTAACTCCTGAAACCATAGCTGACGGTGGCCAGCCGGCGCTGGCAAAAGGCCAATTTGTCCATGAAAAACCCGACCAAACGCTCCACGCGCCGTCTCCTGACCCTGCTGGCCCTGCTGCCGCTGACCGTGCTGCTGCTGGGCACGCTGTACATGCTGGGCATGGACCACCTGGAGGGCAGCCCGCGCACCTTTCTGCAAGGCCTGCAATGGGCGTCGGAGACCATGACCAACACCGGTTACGGTGCCGACAACCGCTGGAACCACCCGGTGATGGCGGCCTATGTGATCGTCACGCCCTTCATCGGGCAAGTTCCTGGTGTTCCTGATCTTTCCGTTCCTGATGCTGCCGTTTTTCGAGGACAAGTTCGAGGTCCGGCTGCAGCACGCGCTGCCGCCCATGCAGGGCAAGGTGCTGTTCTACCGCTACGGCCCCGCGATCGAGTCGTTGCTGCCCGAGTTCAAGAGCGCCAACAGCCCCTTCGTGATCCTCGAAGAAGACATGAACCTGGCCCGCAGCCTGCGCGACCGCGGCTATGCGGTGGTGTACGGCAACATCGGCGAAGACCCCGAGGTGCTGGCGCGCGTGGAACAGGCGCGCGCGGTGGTCACCAACGGCGACGACCACGCCAACGCCACCTGCACGCTGTTGGTGCGCGAGCATGGCTTCACCGGGCCGCTGTTTGCCCTGGCCGACGACCCGCTGTACCGCGCGCCGATGATCCAGATCGGCGCCACCGAGGTGTTCACGCCGGACCATGTGCTGGGCGCGGCGCTGGCCTCAAGGGCCAGCCGGCGCATCAGCCCGCCGGCCGAGGGCATGCACCTGCTGGGCGAGCGCGTCGGCATGGCCGAATTCCGCGTGCGCACCGACAGCCCGCTGGCCGGCAAACGGCTCGGCGACCTGCACCTGCGCGAGCGCTACGGCGTGGCCGTGATCGGCCAATGGCTCGGCGGCGTCTTTACCACCACCAAGGGGCCGGACACCGCGGTGCAGGCCGGGGCGATCCTGGTGGTGGTGGGGGTGCGCGCCAACCTCGCGATGGTCGAGCGCATGGCCATGCCGATCCACCGTTCCGGGCCGATCGTTCTGGCCGGGCTCGGCGCGGTCGGACACAAGGTGCTCGAAATGTTGAAGGACGCCGGCGAGTCCGTCACCGTGATCGACCGCGTGGCGGCGCCGGACGTGGATGTGGTCGGCAACGTGCTAGGGATGGTGTTCAAAACTCTGCCGCCCGAACGGTCTGAACAGGGGCGGGTCGCCTGACAATATCGTGATGAAGCAGCAAGACTTGGGTTTGAACCTGAACAAGCGGCGCACGCGCAAAGCGGTGTTCCTCGACGAGATGAACCTGGTGGTACCTTGGACGGAGCTGCTGGCGTTGATTGCGCCTCACGCACCACGTGCCACGACCGGACGGCCGCCGTTCGAGCTGGAGACCATGCTGCGCATTCACTTC
>Ga0209604_1002859_pt1 | contig 12284 bp, 10 predicted proteins | sample AD_UKC097_MetaG_FD_184405 | JGI IMG/M metagenome (GOLD analysis project Ga0209604, IMG submission 184405) | Active sludge microbial communities of municipal wastewater-treating anaerobic digesters from USA - AD_UKC097_MetaG (SPAdes) (version 2) | ecosystem: Engineered > Bioreactor > Anaerobic >... | reverse complement strand
CTCCAGGGCGAGGACCTGGGTGAGCACCTGGAGGGCCGCCTTGGAAGCGCAGTAGATCCCGGCACCGGGGAGGGCCCGGATTCCCGCAATGGAAGAGATGTTCAGGATCGCCCCGCCGCCCCGTTTCCGCATCTCGGGAAGGACGGCGACCATGAAGCGCCAGGGGGCGAAGGCGTTGGTCTTCATCATGAGATCCCAGGAATCGACGTCTGATTCGTCGAGTTTTCCGAAGCGCATGAGGCCGGCGTTGTTCACGAGAATGTCGACCCCCCCGGTTTCGGAAACGGCGGTGCCGATGACCTCGAAGATGTCCTCTACCCGGGTGACATCGGCGGTCACGGCGAGGATCCGTTCCCCCGCCGGCGAGATGGCCTGCACCGTCCTGTCGAGCTGTTCCCGCCGCCTCCCGCAGATGACGACGCGGGCGCCCTCCTCATGAAAACGACCTGCAATGGCACGGCCGATACCCGTCCCGCCGCCGGTCACGATGGCTGTCTGTCCCGCAAGACTTTTCATGACGGCTCCTTTCCCTGTCGATCCGTTTGCTTCGATTCCACGGTTTCAACGGAAGATCCCCCCTTCCCATGGCCGGAACGGGGAGCTTTCGTCAGATCAGATACCCTTCCGGAAGCGGCACAAGAAGAATGAGATGGAACGTGACCCAGAAGGCGACGACCAGTGCCGTGTGAACGGCCACGACTTTGAGGACTGCGGTGAGGTTCGGTTTCCCGAGATCGATGATGACCGTCAGGATGGAAAGAAAAATGACGCCGGAGACGATGAATCCCAGGATGTTCAGGAAATAGATCCACAGGGCGACGATGGCGATGGACACGAGAACGTAGGGAATGTTGGCCGGAAGGAAGGCCTTTTGCTCATCCCCTTTCCGGCCCATCGACTGGACGAAAAGACCGGCGGACAGCAGGATGATGAGAACGATCACCGCCCGTGGAAAGACGAAACCGTTGTACTGGAGCCCGTACGTCTGCGTCCAGAAGACGACGGATGCGAGAAGGAAGACGACGGATGCGGCGCGGTCCGCTTTCATGGCTCACATCTCCTTGATTTTCCACCCTTTGGCGAACTGCCTGATCAGAAGGGGCCAGCACAGCGAAACAACGGAAAGAACGATCAGGACCCAGGACAGAGGCCGGTTGAAGAAGATCATCCACTTGTTCGGCAGCATCTGCCCCATGAGAAGGGCCTGGACGAAACCCATTTCCCCGATGGGCCCGAGAATGAGGCCGAGGGTGATGGGGCCGGGGTGGAATTCGAGGCGCTTGAGGACATAACCGAGGACGCCCAGGGTGAGCATGATGAAGACGTCGGTGACGTTGTTCCGGATGGAGTAAGACCCGATGATGGTGAGAAAGAAGATCGCCGGGGCGAGAAACCGTATGGGGATCCGTACCACCGTCCTGTGGAGGAGCCTGCCGGAGATGACCCCCACGGGCAGCATGAAGATCGTGGCCACGAAGAGGGACATGATGAAGGTGAAGATGATGTCCGAGTGCATGGAGAAAAGCTCCGGACCGGGACGGAGGCCGTGGATGAGGAGCACCCCGTACAAAATGGCGTCGGGGGGCGCCCCGGGAATGCCCAGGGTGACCAGCGGGATGATCCCCCCGCCGACGACGGCGTTGTTGGACGATTCCGTGGCGATGATTCCGTCGATGACGCCGGTTCCGAACTTCTCCGGCGTCTTGGAGACGCGGACCGCTTCGTTGTACGCCACCAGGTTCGCCACGCTCCCGCCTGCGCCCGGGAGGATGCCGACGATGGTCCCGATGATGGAGGATCGAAGCAGGTTCCCCTGTCTTTTCATCACCTCCATGAAGGTCCTGACGAGGATGCCCTTCTCGTGCTTCGTTTCGGCGATGTGGAAGGTTTTGTCCCGTTCGGTGATCATGGTCAGGACTTCGGGAATGCAGAAAAACCCGATGAGGGCCACGATCAGTTCGATGCCCCCCTGGAGCTGGGGAAAGCCCGCGGTGAATCGGACGTCGCCGCCGATGGGGGCGATGCCGATGGTGCTGATGAGCAGTCCGATGGCCCCCCCGAGAAAGCCCTTGAGGACGTTTTTCGAAGCCAGGGACGAGATGATGGTGATCCCGAAGACGGCCATCCAGAAGTACTCCGGCGGGCCGAACCGGAGGGCCACGTTCGCCAGGGGCGGGGAGAGAAAGAGCAGAAAGATGACCCCCACGATGCCCCCGTAGACGGAGGCGTATGTGGCAACGAGGATGGCCCTTTCGCCTTCCCCCTTCTTCGCCATGGGATACCCGTCGAAGGTGGTCCCGATGGAGGAAGGGGTGCCCGGCGTGTTCACCAGGATGGCCGAAAAGGCCCCGCCGTAGATGCAGGCCATGTAAATGGCCCCGAGCACGATGAGGCCTTCCGTCGGGTCCATGGAAAAGGTGAACGGAACGAGGAGGGCGACCGCCATGGTGGCGGTCAGCCCCGGCAATGCCCCGGAAATGAGACCCCCGAAGAGCCCGGCGAGAATCATGAGAAGCACCTTGAGCGTCAGGATGTGCCCGAATGCTTTGATCACGGCCTCAATCACGGTATCGTCCCTTTCTCCGTCCGTCGTCCCTGTGATTTCCGGTCAGGCCCGCGGCCCGGCCGGACCGGCTACTTCTTCAAAAGACCCAGCTCCTTCAGGAGGTTCCCGTAATAGACGGTCCACTTCTTCACCAGGGTCCGGGAGGCATCCTCCCCGTAGTCCTCCATGATGAAGCCGAGATCCTCCATCTTCTTGATCACTTCCGGATCCTGGTTGACCTTCGCGAAGGCCTGCTCCAGAATCTTCTTGACGTCGCCGGGCGTGCCCGGAGGCACGGCCACGCCCCGGAAGGCCCCCTCCACGTATTCGAATCCCAGTTCCTTGAACGTGGGGACATCGGGCAGGGCCTTGGCCCTTTTCTCGGCCGCCACGGCCAGGGGCCGGATCTTGTCGGGATATTCGGCGGCCATGGAGGTATAGGTCATGAGGGCCACCACGTGGCCCCCCAGAAGGGCCGGAACGGCGGCGCCGGAACCGGTGAAGGAAATGTAGGTCAGCTTGGTTCCCGTCAGCTTCGCGAAGGCGGCCGTTCCAAGGCTGTTCGCCGAAGGTTCGCCGCTGCCGCCGACGGTCGCTCCGGGATTTTTCTTTGCAAAATCAACGAACTCCTGGACGGTCTTGATGGGGCTGTCCGCCTTCACCGCCAGGATGTTGGGGGTGAACTCGAAGAAATAGATGTTGTCCACCTTCTCCGTTTCATATCCCGCGTTTCCCCGGGTCATGGGCTGAACGATCGTGTGGGGAAGGTTGGTTCCGTAAACGGTATAGCCGTCGGGCGTCGCACGCATCATCTCCGACCATCCCACGGCCCCTCCGCCGCCGGTCTTGTAGACGATGACCACGGGAACCCCGATGATCTTTTCGAGAGGTTTCTGCTGGATCCGGGCGGTGATGTCCGATTCTCCTCCGGGATTGAAGCAGATCACGTAGGTCAGGGGTTTTTCGGGAAATTTGGCCCAGGCGGCCGTCTGAAATGAAACCAGCAGGGCAAAAACCGTCAACAAGACAATCCATTTTGCACTTTTCATGGCTTCTTCTCCTTTTCGGCAAAATAAGTGTTTCCGACGTCACCCCCTATGGACTCGCGAAAGCTGCGGGAATGTCACCTCCTTTCACAAATTCCTTTCTCCATCGTTCGAGCCGGGTCAGCGATCGACCCGGAAGGTTTCAAGCGCTTTTTCGTCGATGACGATTCCCAGTCCCGGTCCTTCCGGGACGGGCACATCGGACCCTTCCAGACGGAACGGATTTTCAACGAGCCTTTCCCGAATGGGATTGTCCGACTGATCGAATTCGAGAAGGGCCTTCCCCGGCTGGCCGGCCAGGACATGAAGGGAGACGGCGATGGCAATGGGGGTTCCCCAGGCATGGGGGATGCAGTCGATGTTCATCGACCGGGCCAGGGCGGCGATTCTCTGAACTTCCGTGACGCCTCCGGCGGAGCAGACATCGGGCTGGGCATAGGCGACGGCGCGGCGCCGGAAGACCTCCCGGAATTCGCTCAGCAGGGCCCATCCCTCCCCCCCGGCGATGGGAACGTCCAGTTTCCGCGACAGAAAGGCGTACCCCCCGTAGTCCTGGGGGGGAACGGGCTCCTCGAACCAGTACACCCCCAGACGACCGCAGGCCCGGCCCACTTCCAGCGCCTCGGGAATGCCGTAAGCGCAGTTGGCGTCCACCATGAAATCCCGGTCGCCCACGGTCTCGCGGAAGGCCTCGACAAGCCGGATGTCCTCCCGGTGCCCCCACCCGAGAAGGGCGAGGCCGATTTTCAGCTTCAGCATCCGGAATCCCTTGGCGAGGTTGCCCTCCGCTTCCTCGCGGATGATGCCGATCTGCCGGTCCAGGGTGTCGACTTTCCGGAAATAATGTCCCGTGGCGTAGGCGGGGACCCGGTCCCGGAACCGGCCGCCCAGGAGGGTGTACAGGGGAAGTCCCAGAAGCTTTCCCTTGAGGTCCCACAGGGCGATGTCCACGCCGCTCAGGGCGGAATAGGGGGCGAAGGAGTGATAGGCCCACCGGAGACGGAAATGGATTTTCTCCCAGAGCACCGCCGTTTCCAGGGGATCCTCCCCCAGGAGGAGCGGGGCGATGACGTCCCTTACGATCTCATGGTTGCCGGCGATGGGGCCCCAGCATTCGCCGTACCCCGCGGTGCCGTCGTCGGCGGTGATCCGGACGATGAGGTACTGGCGGGCAGTGGTCCACCCCTGGGCGTTCCCGAAGGGCTCCTTCAGCTCCTGGCGGATGGGAATGGCTTCGATACGGGAGATCTTCACGGTTCCGCTCCTTCAAGGATTTCAAGATGCGGAGACGATTTCGGCGACGGACTTTCCGAATTCTTCGGTCCGGGCCTTCCCGCCGAGATCGGGGGTTTTGAGGCCCTTTTCCTCCAGGACGGTCTCGATCGCCTTTTCGACAGCCCGCGCCGCCTCCTCCTCTCCCAGGTGGTCGAGCATCATGGCCCCCGACCAGATCTGGCCGATGGGATTGGCGATCCCCTTCCCCGCAATGTCCGGGGCCGAGCCGTGGACCGGTTCGAACATGGAGGGGTATTCCCCCTCCGGATTGAGATTTCCCGAGGGGGCGATGCCGATGCTCCCCGCGATGGCGGGACCGAGATCGGACAGGATGTCGCCGAAGAGGTTGCTCGCCACGATGACGTCGAAATGCTCCGGGTTCAGGACCACCTTGGCGCAAAGGGCGTCGATATGATACTGGTCCGTGACCACGTCCCCGTAACGGGGGGCCAGTTCCCGGAACACCTGGTCCCAGAAGGGCATGGTGAAGACGATGCCGTTCGACTTGGTGGCCGAGGTGAGCCGCTTCCGCGGCCTTTTCCGGGCGAGGCGGTACGCGAAGTCCATGACTTTCGTGACGCCTCTCCGCGTGAAGACCGCTTCCTGGACGGCCGTTTCGTCCTCCGTTCCCGAATAGATCCGCCCCCCCACGTTGGAGTACTCGCCCTCGTTGTTCTCCCGGACGACATAAAAATCGATGCTTCCCGGCTTCTTGCCCCGAAGCGGGCTTTGAATGCCCGGCAGGAGCCGGACCGGCCTCAGGTTGACGTACTGCCGGAAGGACCTGCGGATGGGGATGAGAAGGCCCCACAGGGAAACGTGGTCCGGCACCCCGGGCGTCCCGACGGCGCCGAGGAAGATGGCGTCGAAGGGTCTCAGCCGGTCCAGTCCGTCCACGGGCATCATCTCCCCCGTGCGGGTGAAGTAATCGCAGCCCCAGGGGAACTCGGTCCACTCCAGCCGGAACCCGTGCCTGCGGCCGGCCGCCTCGAGCACCCGCATGCCTTCGACGACCACTTCCTTCCCGATCCCATCGCCGGGGATGGCGGCGATTCTGTAACTCCTGCGCTGGTTCATTCTTTCGCATCCTTTCCCGGTCCCCCGACCCGGGGACCGCAGGCGTCACCGCGTCCGGAACGATTCATTGAAGGCATTTTCACATACCGTTCATAACATAGCCGGATTTTTTCGACAAAGCAAGCGGGAACGGTTTAACATTCCTGGGAAATCGCACTGCAGGCGCCGCGGCGGACCGCGCCGCGCCGGAGGCGGGTTCTCCCCTTCCCGCAGGCCGAATCCGGTTCTTGATGAATCCGGGGAGATGCTGTAAATGCAGACGAAACGGTGTATCTTCGCCCGATGAGGCGACGGAGGGGCCGGCGCAAAGACCGGTCGACGGCATTTGACAATCGGATGCGCTCGGACCGCCCCGCCACGCTCTTCGGACCGGCGGAAATCCAAGGAGAACGAAAATGAGAATCGTTGCGAAGAGGACCGGAACGGCTGTCGTCCCCAGATGCGGGCCGTTTCGGAAATTTCTCCCGATTCTGGCCGGCTGCCTGCTTTTCGCGGTTTTCGCATCCGGAAGCGCCCGGGCTGAAACGGAATGGCCCCACGTCGTCCTTTCGAAAGACGGCACCCCCGTCTCGTACGAGATCCACGGCACCGGGGAACCGGCGCTGGTGTTCGTGCACGGCTGGAGTTGCGACGGCCGCTACTGGCGTCTCCAGGTTCCCTGTTTTTCGAAAAAACACCGCGTCGTCGTGCTTGACCTCGCCGGGCACGGCCACTCGGGATTGTCGCGGACGCAATACACCATGGCCTCCTTCGGCGAGGACGTGCGGGCGGTGACGGAAGCAGCGGGAGCAAAGCGCGTCATTCTGATCGGTCATTCCATGGGCGGCGCGGTGATCGCCGAGGCGGCGCGGCTCATGCCCGGACGGGTCATCGGCCTGATCGGCGTGGATACGCTCGAGGACATCGAGTACCGGATGACCCCCGAAGAACTCAGGAAGATGGTCGCCCCCCTGGAAAAAGATTTTCGAACCGAAAGCAGGCGGTTTGTGGAGGAGATGATGCTTCCCCAGGCCGATCCCGGGCTTCGCGAGTGGATCCTCTCGGATATGTCGGCGGCACCCCCTTCCGTCGCCCTGAGCGCGATGGCCGAGATGATGACGCAATACGTCACCGGCGAGGCGGCCGGAATATTCGATAAAATCCGAATTCCCGTCATGACCGTCAACGGGGATCTATGGCCCGTCAACTACGAGGCGAACAGGCGGCACATGCTGTCGTACGATGCCATCGTTCTGAAGAAGGCGGACCATTTCCTGATGTTGAACCGTCCGGACGAATTCAACCGCGCCCTGGAAAGGGCGATCCGCATTCTCTCGGAAAAACCGGAGAAGAAGAAAGCCGGGGCGGCGGGTTCCTGAAGGACCCGCGAATCCGCGTCCCCGAAGGCCCTTCCCGGCGAAGACCCCGTCCCCCGATGCGACCCCTATTTCCCGCGGGGCGGTTTTTCGTCCCCTCTTCCGCGGTCCTCCGTCGGGCGCGGCGGAATCGTCTCCACGCAGGGACCTGAACCGTCCTTCCAACTGAATTCGATCACCTCGTCCAAAGGACAGAGCAGCTCCCGTTCGTTCCGTGCCGGATCGAGAAGGGCGTCATAGATATCTCCGAGAGCGCGGACCTTCCCCCTGGCGGCATGATGCGAATAGATCAGGATGCTCACGCCCGCGTCGAAGAAGGCATGATCCGGCTGCGGACTGCGATAACGGCCCGTCGTCGTCAGCAGCGGCAGCCGGGGATAGGATTTCCGAAGGTCCGAAAGAAGGGCGAAAAACCGGTCCGGCTCTTCATCCCTGCAGCTTACGAACACGGCGTCGGGCTCGACGGCCATCACGGTGTCTATGGCATGCATCGTTTCACTGACCGAGCGCCCGACGGCAAGATCCTCAAATCTCGGACAGACCCATGTGTCGCCGATCGATCTTGCCGCACGGACGGCGACGCCGATGCGCTCGCGGAACGCATCGGCAGGCAAAAGGTCGGACGGCGTGTTCCCGGACCGGGCGAGCGAATTTCGTTTGTCGATGCCGGGATGCTTGTTCTCCATCACTCCGGCCGCAGTCCTGAGAAGACCGAGGCGCACGAACGTGTCCTCGACGGATGCAAGTCCCCCGTATCCGGCGTCGACATCCACCAGAAGGGGGATCTTGCAGCGTGTCGCCCGCTGAATGTCGAAAATCGCGTTGCTCATGTCCGTCGCGTTCAACACATACTGATCGGGCAATCCCCGCATCGTCGAGCATTCGAGGCTTCCCAGCCACAGCGCGCGACACCCCCTCTGCAGTAAAAGCAGGGCCCCCAGCGGCTCCGAACAGGGAAGCGCGACAAACGGCTCCGAAAGACAGCCGGCGATGCCTGTCCCGTTCACGGATCTTGTCGTTGCTGTCATTACATTCCTCTTGAAAGAAATACGGAAGTCTCCATTTCGGCGTTCCGAACGGTCCGGACAACGGCCCCGTTCGGATCCGCAAACCGGTCCGCAAGGAGTGGGCATTGTTTCCCGCACGCGCCGCCGGCGCAGGGACCGAGGCGTCCCGCACATCCGTGCTCACCTCGGTCCGGTTCCCCCTGAAAGCGCCCCCGGCACGGGACAGATCGGTACGAGAAGGAACGGGCATCCGCCCGCCGGCGGCGTCCGGATTCAAGGAATCGGCGGATCCGACAGCCCCGGACGGTGCGGGCCGTTTCTCCACGACGGCTCAGGATAAAAGATCCCTTCACCCGAAGTCAAGCGGTATGAGCACGGGCGAAGGCGGTTCCCGCGTTCGCGACGTCCCGGCACATTCCCCCCAACGGACGGACGGCGGCGCGCCATGTTCATCGATCGCCCTCCTCCGTTTTTCATTGACAAGACAAACGTCGTTATATAGGATACATCAAATGATTCAATCAAATAATTGTATCTCGTCCGTTCCGTCCACGCACGGACCTTTATCCGCAGGGAGGCCCGATGGAAAACGATGCGCATGAAAAACTGATCGATTGGCTGGTTACGACTTTTCGCGCGCTCCCGGGGGTTAACACGCCGGAGTTCAAGGAAGTCGTCCATTTCTCGTTCACCCCCGAAGAGGCCCGGCTGGCCGTCGAGATGGGACGGGAAGGCGGCACATTGGATGCGCTGGCGGCAAAAACGGGCAGAAACAGGGGGGACCTGAAGGCGCTCATCGAGAGCATGCAGAAAAAGGGCACCCTGTACACCGAACCGGTTTCCGAAGACCCGATCTACCGGCCGTTGGGAATCGAGTATCCCGGTCTTTACGAAACGGCGGCCTGGGCGGACACGAACACCCCTTTCGGGAAAAAACTGATGGAGCTTTGGGCCAGATTCAAGCCGATCTACATCGACAAGGGCGTGTCGCAGCTCGACAAGCACAGCGCGGTCTGGTGCATGGTCAGCGCCCTCCCGCCCGACGCAAAACCGGAGGAAAATCTTTTCGAGCACGTGAAACGGAACGACTATTTCGCCGTTTCCGAATGTGCATGCCGGCTGATGGAACGGCACGCCGAGCGCGGCGACGTCTGCGACTGCATCGTCGACTGCTGCATGGCCTTTGGAACGTGGGCGCGCTGGGCCGTCGAACAGGGGCACGCGCGCAGCATCACCTGCGACGAGGCCCTGCGGATTCTCGAGGCATGCGAAGAAAAGGGACAGGTCCACACGGGTCTGCCCAATCTCGTGGTGTGCAATTGCTGCAAACACGCCTGTCTCAGTTTCGTCGCACAGAAATTCGGCAAGTCGCATGTTTTCCTCCAGAATCATTTTTTTGCCTCCGTCGACCCTGAAGCCTGCATCGCCTGCGGGGACTGCGTCGATCGATGTCCCGCGGACGCCATGCAGTTCGAAGAAGCCGCCGCCGTCGATCAGACCCGATGCATCGGATGCGGGGCGTGCACGACGGGATGCGCGGTGAATGCAGTCAGGATGGTCCGGCGCTCCCAGGAAGAAATCGAAAGGCTGGATCTCGAGTTGCTGGAAGGTTTCGTCAAGCTGATGTCCATGACGAACCCCGATCCGCTGATGCTGGACGCCGTTCAGAACAGCTGAGGATTCCGGTGGAACCTTTTTCGGGGCTTCGAAAAAACACGTTCCCCGGGAATCCTTCATCATCACGATTCACTTCAGGAGGTGGCCCTGTGAGCGATCCCGTTTACGTGCAACTTTGCGAGCGGCTGAGCCGGTTCGAAAGCAAGATCCCCCAGGTGGAATCGGCGCTGAAAATTCTCGAAGCCATTTATTCGAAAGAGGAGGCCGAACTCGCGATGACGTTTCCGGAAGGATCGTTCACGGCGGCGCAACTGGCCGGCCATTTCAATCAAGACGTTTCCCGACTGACGCCCCTGCTTGAAACCATGGCCGACAAGGGTCAGCTCTTCGTCACCCGGACAGCAGGGGACGAGAAGAAATATGAGCTGTCCCCGTGGATGCCCGGCGTGATGGAGTTTACGGTCATTCGAAGCATGGACACCCCGAAAATCAAAACCCTGCTGGATCTGTCGGAGCAAATGGGCAGGGAGTTCAAAGAGTTCGCCGCGCCTTTCCTGGAAAACCCGGAGGCGCTGCAGGCCCTGCTGCCCGAACCGCACATCCGCACCCTGCCCATCGGCGAATCGCTTCCGAGCCGGCAGGTGGTCTATCCGCATGAAAGCGTTCTGGAACTGATCGAAAAGGAAGAATCGTTCGCGGCGGCGCGCTGCTGCTGCAGGCACATGGCCGATTACCGCGGAGACCCGTGCCACGAGCACGGGGTTCCGGAATACTCCTGTCTGAGTTTCGGCAAGGTCGCCGATTTCGTCGTGGAGCGAAACTTCGGGAAACGGATCACGAAGGAGGAATGCCGTCAGATTCTGAAAACATGCGCCGAAAAGGGGCTTGTCCACAACTGCAATAATTTTGTCGAGGGGCTGCAGTTCATATGCAATTGCTGCCCGTGCTGCTGCATGTTTCTGCGCCTGATCAAGGATATGGGGAACCTGAACATCATCGATGGGTCCAACTTCCTTTCCACCGTCGACGAGGCGGCCTGTGTCGGTTGCGGGGACTGCGCCGGGCTTTGCCCGACGAAAGCCGTCACGCTGAAAGAGGACGTCGCTTTCGTGGATCGCAAGTTGTGCATCGGCTGCGGCAACTGCATCGCCGCATGTCCGGCGGACGCTCTCACGTTATGCCGCACTTCGGACAAGAGGACGGGGATCGGGGAACGGAGGATCGGTTTGGGATTTTAATCGGGCACCCGGTCCGGACGGGCATCGGTTCCGTCCGGACCGGAACCCCCGGGGGGAGCATCATGGGCGGGAAGAAAGTCATCGTTGTCGGAGCGGGTTGCGCGGGCCTGATGGCCACCCATATCCTCAGGAAGCACGGCGTGGACGTCACGGCCCTGGAGGCATCGGACGTTACGGGGGGCCGGTGCAGAAACGTCGTGAAAAAAGGGTACAACATTTCCCTCGGGGCCGGCATGACGGAACCCCAGTGGATGACGACGTACCGCCTCTGCGAGGAGCTGGGCATCGCGGGCGAAATGGTCAAGGTGACCAAGGCGCGGATGGGTTTTTCCCGCAATGGCAAAGTCCATTATCTCCTCGCCAGGGGAGGGCTCATGGACCGGATCATGAGCCTGCCGGAGACCTTCCGTTTCCGGGGTCTGCCGTTGAGGGCGATCCCCCACATCCTCCGGTTCGCCGGAGCCATGAAGAAGCGGCTGAAGGACTGCGACGCCAGGACCCGCAATTATGACGCCCTTCTGGACCTGGGTCCCGTGAGCACCTACGATTTCGCCATGGAGCACGGCGGCCCCGAAGCCGTGTACAGCCTGGCGGACCCCTTTTTGAACGCCATGGTCCTGACCAGACCGGAGAGGGTGACCATCGCCCATATCATGGCGCTCCTGAGCCTGACGGAAGGCATGAGCGGCATGATGCGGGGCATGGGTTCCATCACCGGGGCACTGTACGACAGGATCAGGGACTCGGTCCGATTGTCCACGCCGGTGGAGCGCATCGTCATCGAAGACGGGAAGGTAAAGGGCGTGGAGACGAAAAACGGCTTCATCGAAGCGGACCAGGTCATCTGCGCGACCGACGCCGTCATTGCGCGAAAAATCATGCCGGACCTCCCCGGCACCATGCGCGGGCCTCTCGAAACCTGCCATTACAGCTCCACGTACCTGTACGCGTTGTGCACCGGGAAGCGGCTCAACCCGGACAACACCCTGGCCATCACGTTCAGGAGAAGCGACGACCCCAGACTGGCCGTCATCTTCGATACGGGAGGGCATGTGAAAGGGGCGCAGCCCGAGGGTTCCAGCGTGATTCAGGCCTATACCGCGGGATGGCACGACGCCTACTGG
>Ga0209604_1002849_pt1 | contig 12312 bp, 6 predicted proteins | sample AD_UKC097_MetaG_FD_184405 | JGI IMG/M metagenome (GOLD analysis project Ga0209604, IMG submission 184405) | Active sludge microbial communities of municipal wastewater-treating anaerobic digesters from USA - AD_UKC097_MetaG (SPAdes) (version 2) | ecosystem: Engineered > Bioreactor > Anaerobic >... | reverse complement strand
CTCTTACCAATCCGGCGTCCATCATTTCGGTTGACAGAAAGGGGGGTTGTTTCTATTCTCTCACATGATGGCGGATCATCATCTTTGCTGTTTGTCGAAAAATCAGGAGCAGATCCGATGAAATTTTTGGCGGCGATCGTCAGCACATTATCAGGCAGCAAAATCATTAAGGCCAATATCCGGTTGCTTCTCAAGTATCTGCTGGTCATTGTGCTTCTGATCACCGCTTACAGTGTGCTGTTTCATTTTCTGATGGCGCTGGAGGGGCAAAAGCATTCCTGGATTACCGGTTTTTACTGGACCATGGTGGTGATGTCCACGCTGGGTTTTGGGGATATTACCTTTGCCAGCGATATTGGCCGAGTTTTCTCCATCGTTGTATTGCTCTCCGGCGTTATTCTGCTGTTGATTCTTCTTCCCTTCATTTTTATTAAATTCTTTTTCGGGCCCTGGATGGATGCGCAAACCAGAAGCCGCGCGCCGCGTGAACTGCCTTCGGACACCCGTGATCATGTCATCCTCACCAGCTATGATCCGGTCACGTCTTCCCTGATCGAAAAGCTGGTCAGTTATAAAAGAGATTATGTGGTGGTCGTTGAGGAATTGCAGCAGGCCATGGATCTGTATGACAAAGACATCCGAGTGGCCATCGGCAACATCGATGATCCCCAAACCTATGTCAAGCTCCGCGCGCAAAATGCCGCCCTGGTGGCGGCCACCAACAGCGATCAGATGAATACCAACATTACATTGACCCTGCGGGAAGAATTTGAGCGTCTGCCGATTGTCACCACGGCGGAGTCCCCCCATTCCGTGGATATTTTGGAACTGGCGGGTAGTTCGCGTGTTCTTCAACTATACGATCTTCTGGGAAGTTCGCTTGCCGCTTGGACGATCGCGGGCGACTGTAAAGCCAACTTCATCGGCCGATACCGTCAAATGGTGATTGCCCAGGCGCCGGTGATCGGAACGCCTCTGGTCGGACAGACGCTGGCGCAAAGCAAACTGCGGGAATCTTTCGGACTGACGGTGGTGGGAATCTGGGAGAGGGGGCATTTCATTACTCCCAAACCGGATACGGTTATCGAGCGCACCAGTGTTCTGGTTTTTGCCGGATTGGAAGCTTCCGTGGCAAGCTATGATGAGGTGTATTCCTTTTACCAAATCTGTAAAGTGGCCGGTGATCCGGTCATCATTGTCGGTGGCGGGCGAGTTGGACATGCCATCGCCACCCGGTTTCAGAAAGCGGAGATTCCTTATCTGATCATAGAAAGGAACCGCAGGAAAACCGAGGAAAATTCGCATTTTATATATGGAGACGCAGCGGACATTCATACGTGGGAAGCCGCCTGGTTTCAAAAAGCGCCGGCGGCGCTGATCACCTCTCATGATGACGCCACCAATATTTACCTCACCAAGTATATTCGCAGCCTAAAACCCGATATTCAGATTCTCAGCCGGGCCAGCGAGGATCGCAACGTTTCCACACTGCACCGCGCGGGTGCGGATTTTGTAATGTCTTACGCGTCGCTGGGCGCCAATGCCATTTTCAATTTTTTGAGGAACGAAGAAACCCTTCTTTTGGCCGAAGGATTAAATTTCTTTCACCTGCCAGCGCCCCGCTCCCTAATCGGCAAGACGATTGCGCAATCCGGTATTCGTGAAAAAACCGGCTGCACCGTGGTGGCCATGGAGCATGATGGAAATACCTATATCAATCCGGATCCTTCCATTCAAATCGCCAGAGATGATGAACTGGTGCTCATCGGCACATATGACGCGGAAAGCGCTTTTTTAACGAAATTTCATAAATAAAAATCCACACCGTATCAAAGAAGTACAATAACCTTGCCAGTTTTCATCCCGGCGGCCTTCTCAAGGCCGATGGATTCCGATAAGGAGCCAGCCCTTACATTCCCGGTTGCATAATTGGCCTCTTTTGAGTATAAACCTGCCAAAATCTCGGGTCACTTGAAGGATCATCATGGCGGATCGGATCGAAGTCGGTTTTAAAGAAGGAATTCGCGACGCGCTGGGAGAGAAAACGGCCAGACGCATTGTCGATCATCTGGCGTTGGACGTTGAAAAAGTCTCCACGATTGAAGTTTACACGGTTACGGGAGGGCTTTCGCATTCGGAACTCAAGGATGCAGCCGGCGGACCCCTTTCCGATCCGGTCATTCAGGATTATGCCATTAACCGCCCGCTGGCCCAAAATTTCGATTGGCTGATCGAAGTCGGTTTTCGTCCGGGGGTGACGGACAATGTCGGCAAAACGGCTTCTGAAGCGATTGCTTTGCTTTTGGGAGACAAAACCGGTGATCGAAAAATTACGGTTTATACTTCCCGTCAGTATCTGATTCGCGGAAAAATATTGCAAAACGATGCGGAAAAAATCGCTTCCGGTTTGCTGGCCAATGATCTAATCGAACGTCATCTGGTAGTTGCCGCAAAAGATTTTGATGTTCAAAAAGGACTTTCTGCTTTTATTCCCCAGGTGATGGAGAAAGATGAACTCAAAATCGAACGGATTTCTCTTGCGGACGTGGATGCGGAAGGCCTTCTGACCATCAGCCGTGAAAAGCTTCTGGCTCTCAATCTGGAAGAGATGAAGAAGATTCAGGCCTACTATCGGAAGCCCGCCATCATTCAGGCCCGTAAAAAAGTGGGGCTGGACGAATGCCCAACCGATGTGGAACTGGAATGCCTGGGGCAAACCTGGTCGGAACATTGCAAACATAAAATTTTCAACAGTAAAATTGAATATACGGAAGGGCGAAATTCCATAACGATCAATTCGCTTTTTAAAACCTACATCAAAGGTTCAACCGCGAAAATCCGCAAAACCAAAGGGAAAAAAGACTTTTGTCTTTCCGTTTTTGTGGATAATGCCGGTGTGATTCAGTTCAATGAAGACTATAATCTGGTTTTCAAGGTGGAAACGCACAATTCCCCTTCCGCGCTTGATCCCTATGGCGGCGCCCTGACCGGCATTGTCGGCGTCAATCGCGACCCGTTCGGAACGGGAATGGGCGCAAAACTGATTTTTAATACGGATGTATTTTGCTTTGCCTCGCCCTATCATAAAAAGAAACTGCCTCCACGCATTTTGCATCCCCGTCGCATATACGAAGGCGTGCGTGAGGGTGTGGAGCATGGCGGAAATAAAAGCGGCATTCCCACTGTCAACGGCAGCATTGTTTTCGATGAGCGGTTTCTGGGAAAGCCCCTGGTTTATTGCGGCACAGCCGGTATTATGCCCGCGCGGCTTCATGGGAAACCGACGCATACCAAGGAAATCCGCCCCGGTGATGTCATCATCATGACGGGAGGCAGAATCGGCAAGGACGGCATTCACGGGGCCACCTTCTCCTCCGAGGAATTGCATGAGGGCTCGCCGGTTACAGCGGTGCAAATCGGCGACCCGATTACACAAAAAAAAATGACGGATTTTCTGCTGGTGGCCAGAGACAGAGGCCTTTACCGGGCGATTACCGACAACGGCGCGGGCGGCTTATCATCCTCTGTGGGAGAAATGGCCGCCTATGCCGGCGGATGTGAACTGGATTTGTCGCTTGCGCCTCTGAAATATGCAGGTTTGCAGCCCTGGGAAATTCTGGTTTCGGAAGCGCAGGAACGCATGACGCTGGCCGTTGATCCGAAAAAAGTGAAACAATTTATGGAATTGGCGCGTCGGAGAGGTGTGGAGGCCACCGTGCTGGGCCGGTTCACCCAAACCAAAAAATTTCATGTTCGTTATGGCAAAAAAACCGTGGCCTGCCTGGATATGGATTTTCTGCATAACGGCGTGCCGCAGATGAAGCTTTCCGCCCGATGGAAAGCGCCGAAAAATGCTGAACCGGTTTTTGCCGAACCATCAGATTACGGTAAGGCTTTTCATCGGATGCTCTCGCGCCTGAATATCTGTTCCAAGGAAGCGGTTGTTCGTCAGTATGACCATGAAGTGCAGGGCGGCAGCGTGGTCAAGCCGCTGGTGGGCATCGAAAACGACGGCCCTTCGGATGCTGGCGTTATCAGACCGCTTCTGGATTCCCTGGAAGGAGTGGTGGTTGCCCACGGTCTTTGCCCCCGTTATAGCGATATTGACGCCTATGACATGGCTGCCTGCGCCATCGACGAAGCGATTCGCAACGCCGTGGCTGTCGGAGCCAGCCTGGATCATCTGGCCGGTCTGGACAACTTCTGCTGGTGCGATCCGGTCCGTTCCGACAAGACACCCGACGGAGAATACAAACTTGCGCAACTGGTACGCGCCAATCAAGCCATTTATGATTACACCACCATTTTTGGCGTGCCCTGTATATCCGGGAAAGACAGCATGAAAAACGACTATTCCATCGGAAAAACCAAAATCTCCGTGCCGCCCACGCTGCTTTATTCGGTGATCGGGAAAATTTCGGATGTGCGTAAAACCGTGACCATGGATGCCAAGCGCCCGCAAGATCTGGTGTATGTGATTGGAGAAACCTTTGAGGAATTGGGCGGGTCCGAATGGTTTGCAGAGCAAGGAGCCATCGGAAATCAAGTTCCGAAAGTGGACGGAAAAACCGCCTTGAAAAAATACCGTAGACTGCAAAAAGCTATCGAGGAGGGCCTGGTCGCCTCCTGCCATGACTGCTCCGACGGAGGCTTGGGCATCGCCCTTGCAGAAACAGCGTTTGCGGGCGGCCTGGGCATGAATGTGGATTTACGGGATGTGCCTTACCGTGGAAAAAAACGTAACGACTACATTTTATTTTCCGAAACGGCCAGCCGTTTTGTTGTGACTGTCCATCCCGAAAATGCGGCGCGTTTTGCAAAGCAATTGGCAGGCGCCGTTTTTGCGGAAATCGGTTTTATTTCCGCAGACGGGCTGTTCGAAGTCACGGGCTTGAACGGCAAAGTGATCATGAAAGAAAAAATAAAAAAACTCAAGGCTTCCTGGCAAAAGCCTCTGAATTTTTAGACAGGACTCTTCCCATGGCAAAAAAAGTTAAAGCAATTGTGCTTACGGGCAATGGCGCCAACTGCGAGATGGAAATGGCTCACGCCTGCCGGCTGGCTTCGGCGGATCAAGTAGATATTGTGCACATCAGCGAACTGCTTTTTGGCGAAAAGCGCCTTTCCGATTACAATTTTTTAAATCTTCCCGGCGGTTTTCTGGACGGTGACGATCTGGGATCAGCAAAAGCGGGCGCCAACCGCTTTTTGCATGCAGCGATTTCCGGAGCCGATGAAAAATTGATTGAAGAGCTTTTGAAATTCATCAACGCGGGCGGACTCGTGCTTGGCGTTTGCAACGGTTTTCAGCTCATGGTCAAACTGGGGCTTTTGCCGGCACTGGACGGAAGCTTCACCAAACAAAGTTCAACGCTGACCTATAATGACTCCGGCCGCTTTGAAGACCGCTGGGTTTATCTCAAGGCCAATGAGCAAAGCCCGTGTATTTTCACCAAGGGCATAACCACCGCTTATTATCCTGTTCGCCATGGAGAGGGCAAGTTTGTTCCCCGGAACAACGAAGTGCTGGAAGAAATAGAAAGAAAAAATCTCGTCGCATTTTCCTATTGTGATGCGAACGGCTCCATAACAATGGAATATCCCGCCAACCCCAATGGTTCCATCCACGCCATTGCTGGTCTTTGTAATGAAACGGGGCGCCTATTCGGTCTGATGCCGCATCCGGAGGCTTTCCTGCATCGCACCAATCATCCCCGCTGGACAAGGGAAAATCTTCCCGAAGAGGGAGAAGGTCTGGCGATTTTTAAAAACGCCGTGACTTTTATCCGCGGTGATTAGCACAAAAAATCCTACCACCTTTATTTTCATCGAGACTGCATTTCTTCACTTGTTGTCCGAGCGTGAGGCTATTGATATTTTGCAACACCGTGTGGTAGAAATGTAACCGTATAAAGCTTTCTCAACATGCGGATAAGGAACCTGATATGCTTGTCATCATCGTGTTAACCTGTGCGGTCCTGGTGCAATTTCTGACGGTTCTTTATGCTCTGCGGCTGATCAGACTCACCGGCAAGGCTTATTCCTGGATTCTCATATCGATTGCTCTTTTCCTGATGATGATTCGGCGAATCATTCCCTTGTATCATCTCGTTTTCGGAGATATGCCCTGTCGACCTGACTTGACAAATGAAATCTTCGGCTTGCTTTTATCCATATTCATGTTTCTGGGAATTGTGGGCATTAAGCAAATCTTCAAGGCGCGAATCCTTGCAGAAGAAGAGGCAAGGTTGTCGGCAAAACACATTCATTACTTATCCAAATACGCAAATGACTTCATTATTTTGCTTGATGAAAATTTTCATTTTATTGAGATCAATGAACGCATGATTGATTTTTACGGATATACCCGTGAAGAGCTCATCGGAATGCATGCCTCTCAGTTGCGCGCACCGGAAACAAAAGAGGAATTTGAAGGACAGATTAAAAAAGCCATGGTTTCCGGAAAGGCTCTTTTTGAAACAGTTCATCAACGAAAAGATGGAAGCAAATTTGCCGTTGAAATCAATTTGCACGCCATTGAAAGCGAGGGTAAAAAGTACTTTCAGGCGGTGATTCGCGATATATCCGAGCGCAAGCAGGCAGAGGAGGATCTTCGTAAATTAAATGTCTCGCTGGAACAACGAATTGCGGAACGAACGGCTGAATTAGTCGTGGCCAGGAATAAAGCCGAGTCGGCCGATCGCCTGAAATCCGCCTTTCTTGCCAGCATGTCCCATGAGCTTCGGACACCATTAAACTCCATTATCGGGTTTACCGGAATCGTTTTACAGGGATTGGCCGGCCCCTTAAATCCAGAACAGGAAAAACAATTGGGGATGGTCCGTGGAAGTGCACGCCATCTCCTCGATCTTATTAACGATGTTCTCGACATTTCGAAAATCGAAGCGGGACAACTTCAAATCAATTCAGAATCCTTTGACTTGAGAAGATCCATCGAGAAATCCGTCCAAATTGTCTCCCCGATGGCAAACAAAAAAAATCTTCAGATTTCTTGTAACATTATGGAGGATATTTCTGAAATAAGCGGAGATCAAAGAAGAGTGGAGCAGATCATGATCAACCTTCTTACTAATGCTGTAAAATTTACAGAAAAAGGAGGAATCTCGATTCACTGCCGAACGGATGGCCCTGCAATCATTTTATCCGTAACGGATACAGGAATAGGGATCAAACCGGAAAATCAGCAAATGATCTTTGACGCGTTCCGTCAAGTCGATGCCGGCATCCAAAGGAGCCAGGAAGGAACCGGTCTGGGACTGAACATTACCAAAAAACTGGTGGAACTCATGGGTGGCTCCATCCTGGTGGAAAGTCAGTGGGGAAAGGGCTCCACATTCATCGTCACTTTGCCGAAAAAATAAAAAATGATTTTTGCTCGTTAACCGGAAATTCGTGTTCAAGATATGAATGAAATAACCGATGTATTATCATAAGGGCGTTTGGCATTCATATCTTGAAGGAGGCGGATTTTATGAGGATATTATCATCCCATCTTGATTTTTCTTGCCAGAGCCATGCTTTTCTTGCCCAAAGCCAAATGCAGGAACTGCAGGCTTCCTCTTTCTCATCCTCTTTACGGCCTTCCAGAACAACCTCCGGGCCCGCGATTTTTGACAGAGTCACCCTGTCCTCCACTGCGCAAAAAGTGCAAGCCTCAAGCCAAAGCGCAATGTTATCCGGATCATGCGCGGTTTTAAGCCGGCAAGGCGATGCCGCCTTGATCCAACTGATCAAAACCTCGGATGCATGGACAAGAAACAGCGCCACAACCGGAACAACGGCCAACTCCGCTTCTCTTTTTTCTTCCAATGGCATGATTCCGCAGGGATGGAGCATTGAATTCAACGCCACCAAAACACATTACGAATCCGAGCAGATGTCCACCATCATCGGAGGAACAGTGACAAGCGCCGACGGCCGGACAATATCATTTGATCTTAACCTCCAGTTCAACCGGCAATACGCTTCCGTCGAACAGTATGGTTTCCAGTCTGAAGTTGCTCTGTCCGATCCTCTCGTCATTAATTTCCGAGGGGGGATTCCAGGGCTTTCGGAAGCGACATTTGCCTTTGACCTCAACAGTGACGCAGAGCAGGAGATGATCTATGCAACAGCATCCGGTTCCGGTTTTCTGGCTCTTGATCGAAACGGCGACAAGCGGATCAACAACGGGACGGAGCTATTCGGGCCTTCGACCGGTAAAGGCTACTCGGAACTTGCCCGTTATGACAGAGACTCAAATGGCTGGATTGATGAAAATGATGGAATTTTCCAGGAACTTCTCATCTGGACCCGCGATGAAACGGGAATCGACAAACTGTTAACCCTCAAGGAGGCTGGAATCGGCGCCATTTCGCTTTGCTCGGTAAACTCTCCCTTTTCTCTTACGGACGATGAAAACCAGATCAAGGGCCAGGTCAGGCAAACCGGCCTTTGCCTTTTTGAGGACGGCAAAGCGGGGGTCATGCAGCAAATTGATCTGGCGGTGCTGGAAGCGTCCAACGCAGGAAATGGCCGGGAAGGGTCTTCCGAAGGAACGTCTGACCAGAATTTGCCGGATGAAACGACAAGGGCGCTGACCAGTATCGGAAGACTGGCTGCAACAGCCTCCTGGCTGGCTGATGAATGCAGGTCATTACGCAGGTCTTTTCAGGAATTGAGGGAGTGTCAAACTCGCAGGCAAGAGGGGTCCGGAAGACAGCCGCTCAAAGAACCTCTTGATTTCATTCAGTGGATTGACCGGCAGCTTCAAGAGGCGGCCCATCGAAATCGTTCGAAAGAATCAAAAAAGACAGGCCATACGGTAACATTCGTATGAAACGCTCCGTTAAAGAAAACCATATGGTTATCGGTTTACAAAACCGGTCATTTATTGAAGAACCGCTTCCCAAATCCTGATGTTGTCGAATGTCACATTGCTGCCGTGAAAGGCCAAAAAGCCGATGGCGCCTTGGGGTAGAAGTTCTTCTTCAAAGCCGCCGACAAAATGCTCGTTGAGATAAAAATCAAAACGAGATTCATACGCCACAATTCGGAAGAAATTGACGGAGTTTCCCCGTTTCAAATACGGATTGGATTGGAGAGGGAAAAATCGTTTTACAATCATACCGTTTTGCATCCGATAAATTTCATATTTTCCATTATGGCTAATGGTTATGCGATAGCAGTTGCTCTGGGGATAGGGATGATTGGATCGGAATGCAACGGAGGCCGTGTTGATGTTACGGGCGGATTCCTTGAATTCAATTTCTCCTTCCAGAATAAAATTGGACAGTTGATCATAGGGTTGCGGATATAAACTATAGGCATGGCCTGCCTGGATGTGCATCGCGTTGAGGTTCAGTTTTCCCCCGTCATACGCGTTGCCCTTTCCCCTATTGACAGAAAGGTATTTTATGCTTTCCATGTCGTCTTCCAGAATCAGCTTGCCTTTTTGCACATTGGCCAAAAGAGGTGTTTGAGATATTTTGATTTCTTGTTTTGGAATGGGTTCCGGTGAAACCAGATCTCCTCTGGCAAAGGATTGACGGCTGTCTGAAGTTTCCTTGAATCTGGCTTTTGAACGCTGATCAGACAGGCCAATAATTTCCAATGTGCCGATCCGTTTGTATTCCTGAAAAAGAATTGCGCCATCTTCGCCCCGTAAAATTTCTTTTCGGGCGACAAATAGACGGTCGCCGGTTTTCAGTCCCTGCTTTTCGCCAATATTGACCACGGCAACATCCTGAACGACTCCCTCAATATTTCCCAGAAGGGGATAACGAGAGATAATTTCCGCGGCGCAAAAACGGCCATGATCGGAAGGCGAATAATTTTTACGGGAGATTTCCTTGAACAATTCTGTCTCTCCCGTTTCGACATCAATTACACTCAAATTGACGGCCGGCCACCGGTAGCCTTTGGCATAAATGCCTGCGGCAATCATTTTTTCAACATTGAGCAACTTCCCCAGTTTCACGGTGGTTTCTTTATCTGTGAGGCCGGATTTCTGTAAAGCCTGTTCACTGAGGATATTTTTTACGATTGCGCGATCCATAATTCTGAATTTTTTCGAATTGACCAACACCTGATGCAAATTGCTCATAACGCCTTCCACAAGATCAGGCTCTACCGAACCGCGAACTTCCATGGGTAAAATTGCAAAAGATGTCTGACACCAGGCTTGGCCAGAAAAAAAACACAATATCCACGCCACCATCCAAACATTGTTTTTCCAAGACATCGGCAATACCTCCAGAGATAGTAATATCATTAAAATCCAAAAAATATCCGCTGTCAACGATATACTTTGACATCATGACCGTCATCAGTTATGAAAATTTTACATGAATAAATTGTGCGGCGGCGGTTCGATTTCAAACCATTTTTACTTTGACGCTTAGGCAGGAGACGTGGCATGTGCGATCCGTCGCAAACCAACCAGGCACTTATAGGCGAAAATGCCAAATTAAAACAAAGAATTATTGAACTTGAGCAATCGGTGGACGGTCTGCGAAAAGAGTTGAGTATGCTTCGTGGAGAAGAGGCCCTCCGAGTGTGCGAAGAAAAATTTGCAGCGCTTTTTCACGGCAGCCCCAGCGCCATCGGCATCACAACTCTGGAAGAAAGGCGTTTTCTGGATGTGAACGAAAACTTTCTCCAGGAACTCGGTTACCTAAGGGAAGAAGTCATCGGAAAAAAGGCGGATGATTTGCACTTATGGTTTGATCCCTCCCAGGCTTTGGAATTTCAACGCGAGCTTATTGCCAAAGGTGTGTTGAAGGATCGTCAATATCAATTCCGGGACAAGGAAGGCAAGGTCCGCTGGGCTGTCACATCCGCGTCGATGATTCATATGGATGGCCAACGCTGTATTCTTACACAGAATCTGGATGTTACAAAGCTCCGGGACGCGGAGGCGTCTCTGAAAGAAAGCCACGCCCGGCTGGCCGAAGCGCAGCGCATTGCCAAGGTTGGAAACTGGGAACTCGATTTGCAAACCAATCAGCTGTTCTGGTCCGACGAAATATTTCGCATTTTTGAAATGGACCCGAATATTTTTGGGGCCTCCTATGAAACGTTCCTGGAGGCGATTCACCCGGAAGACCGCGACGCCGTCAATGAAGCCTACAGAAAATCTCTGGAAAATCGTCTGCCCTATGACATCCGTCATCGGCTGTTGATGCCCGACGGGCGTATTAAATATGTGCATGAGCATTGTGAAACCTTTTACGACGCCCAGGGCCTGCCTGTCCGCTCCATCGGTGCGGTCCAAGACATCACGGAGTATAAGGAAACGGAGAATGAACTGCAAAAACTGGCCTCCATTGTCCGCCACAGCCAGGAGTTGGTCAATCTGGCAACACCGGACGGGAACATGGTGTTTCTCAATGAAGCTGGCTCTACAATGTTGGGCATTCCTGTAGATAAAGTCAAAAAAATCAATATCATGGAGGTTATTCCCGACGGCTGGCGTCCGCTTGTTGAAAAAGATCTTTTCCCTGCCCTGCTTGCCAGTGGCTACTGGGAAGGAGAGTTGCAGTATCGCAATCTGGAAACGGGCAAACTGACGGATGTTTATGCAATGATATTTGCCATTAAGAATCCAACCGCAAAAACTCCCTTGCTGTTTGCCAATATTTCCCGCGACATCACGGTGCAAAAGCAGGACGCAAAAGCGCTTCAGGAAAGCGAGGCCTTCCGGCGGCGGATTTTTGAAAGCTCGCGTCTTCCCATTGTCATCATGGACGCAGAAACCTTTCGCTACATTGACTGCAACCCAGCGGCCACAGAGATCTATCGATTTGCTTCCCGGGAAGAAACTCTGCAAAAATCGCCGCTTGACGTGTCCGCACCGTTTCAATACGACCAGACTCCTTCCGCGGAAAAGGCTCTCTTTTATATTCGTCAGGCGCTCTCCGAAGGAATGGCTGTTTTTGAATGGCGTCATCAGCGTCCAGACGGTGAAATCTGGGATGCGCTGGTCCACCTCATGAGTTTTCAGTCGGGAGACCGCCATTTTCTGCAATTCACTCTCCAGGACATCACCGAACGTAAAAAGGCGGAGGACGCCCTGCGCGAAAGAGAGGAGCGACTGCAATCCATTTTTGACAACGCCGACGAAATTATTCACATGATTGCGTGGGATGGAACTTTTCTGGCACTTTCTCCATCCTGGGAATATTACACGGGATTTTCCGTTGCGGAATCCATCGGCAAGAGTTTTGTCCCCTACGTGCATCCGGACGACGCACCTGCCTGCCTGGAAGTGGTCAAGAAAGTCTATGAAACCGGCCTGCCTCAGAAAATTAT
>Ga0209604_1002832_pt1 | contig 12355 bp, 8 predicted proteins | sample AD_UKC097_MetaG_FD_184405 | JGI IMG/M metagenome (GOLD analysis project Ga0209604, IMG submission 184405) | Active sludge microbial communities of municipal wastewater-treating anaerobic digesters from USA - AD_UKC097_MetaG (SPAdes) (version 2) | ecosystem: Engineered > Bioreactor > Anaerobic >... | reverse complement strand
CCGACAGGCCCAGCTGCTGCGCCGCCTGCGCCTGGCTCAGTTGCCGCTGCAGCACCTGGCTCAGCACGGCCAGCCTTCCCGCTTCCTTCACACTCATCAGCACCTGCACCTCGTACCCCTTCGTGTCCACAACAAGGGGACACTTCTATCTGGGGCAGAGGGGACATTACTGTTTGGGCGTCACAAGCTTGCGACGGGCGGTCCCTTCGTGTTAAAATGCCCGCAATTGACGACCACATGGGCGGCTTGCAGACCGCCCATTTTTTATGGTCGATTGTCGGGTGGGCTGGCGCGGCGGGCAACGTGCCCGGTGGCGCCAGCGGGCCCGATGCTGGAGCAGTGCGCAACGTGTCCTTGCAGCAGACGATAGACGATACCGTGCGGGGCCTGGGCCTCGAACTGGTGGAACTGGAGCGTTCCGCCGGCGGGCTGCTGCGCGTCACGGTGGACTTTCCCTGGTCGCCCGGCGATGCCACCGAGCGCTGGGTCACGGTGGAAGACTGTGAGCGCGTGACGCGCCAGTTGCAGTACGTGCTGGAAGTCGAAGGCGTGGACTACAAGCGGCTGGAAGTATCGTCGCCCGGCATCGACCGGCCCCTGCGTCACGCGCAGGATTTCGAGCGTTTTGCCGGCGAGGTGGTCGATCTGGTGCTGAAGGCGCCCATCGGAGCGGCGGCGGCAGGGCAGGTGGCGGTCAACCGCAAGAAGTTCCGCGGCACCTTGCACAGGGCCGAGGGCGGCGGCTGGCAGATCGTCTGGCGCGACGAGCCGGTGGTCAAGCCGGGTCAGCGCGTCAGCGCCCGGCGGGCGCCCGCGCCCGAGCAGGTGCTGGGCTTCGAGCTCGATGAGTTGCAGTCGGCGCGGCTGGCGCCGGTGGTGGATTTCAAGGGTCGCCGGCGCCAGCCGGCGACGGACGACGGGGTTTGAGAAGCGGAACCCGGCGCCCAAGGCGCGTGCGGTCCGCAGACATGGGAACAGGTGAGAATCATGAATCGCGAACTGTTGATGTTGGTTGAGGCGATTTCGCGCGAAAAGAACGTCGAGCGTGACGTGGTGTTCGGCGCCGTCGAGGCGGCGCTGGCGCAGGCGGCCAAGAAGCTGTATGAGGGCGAAGTCGATCTGCGTGTCGCGATCGATCGCGACACGGGCAACTACGAAACCTTCCGCCGCTGGCACGTGGTGCCCGATGAGGCCGGCCTGCAGTTGCCCGACCAGGAAATCCTGCTGTTCGAGGCCAAGGAGCAGATTCCCGACATCGAGGTCGACGAGTACATCGAGGAGCCGGTCGAGTCGGTGCCCATCGGCCGCATCGGCGCCATGGCGGCCAAGCAGGTGATCCTGCAGAAAATCCGCGACGCCGAGCGCGAGATGCTGCTCAACGACTTCATGAGCCGCGGCGAAAAAATCTTCACCGGCACCGTCAAGCGCATGGACAAGGGCGACATCATCGTCGAGTCCGGCCGCGTCGAAGGTCGCCTGCGCCGCAGCGAAATGATCCCGAAGGAAAACCTGCGCAACGGCGACCGTGTGCGCGCCATGATCATGGAGGTCGATCTGACCCTGCGCGGCGCCCCGATCCTGCTGTCGCGCTCGGCGCCCGAGTTCATGATCGAGCTGTTCCGCAACGAGGTGCCCGAGATCGAGCAGGGCCTGCTGGAGATCAAGAGCTGCGCGCGCGATCCAGGCAGCCGCGCCAAGATCGCCGTCGTCAGCCACGACAAGCGCGTGGACCCGATCGGTACCTGCGTCGGAGTGCGCGGCACGCGCGTCAACGCCGTCACCAACGAGCTGGCGGGCGAGCGCGTGGACATCGTGCTGTGGTCGGACGATCCGGCGCAGTTCGTGATCGGCGCGCTGGCGCCGGCCAACGTGTCCTCGATCGTGGTCGACGAGGAAAAGCACGCCATGGATGTGGTGGTCGACGAGGAGAACCTGGCCATCGCCATCGGTCGTGGCGGACAGAACGTGCGCCTGGCCTCCGAGCTGACGGGCTGGAAGATCAACATCATGGACGCCGACGAGTCGGCGCAGAAGGAGGCCGAGGAAACCGGTACCCTGCGCACGCTGTTCATGGAAAAGCTCGACGTCGACCAGGAGATCGCCGACATCCTGATCGAGGAAGGCTTCACCAACCTCGAGGAAGTGGCCTACGTGCCGATCCAGGAAATGCTGGACATCGAGGCGTTCGATGAAGACACCGTCAACGAACTGCGCGCCCGCGCCAAGGACGCGCTGCTGACCCAGGCGATTGCGCGCGAAGAGAGCGTGGAATCGGTGTCGCAGGATCTGCGCGAGCTGGCCGGCCTGACGCCCGAACTGATTGCCCTGCTGGCCGACGCCGGCGTGAAAACCCGAGACGACCTGGCCGATCTGGCCGTAGACGAATTGACCGCGATCACGGGTCAGTCCGAAGAGGACGCCCGTGCCCTGATCCTGAAGGCGCGCGAGCACTGGTTCGTGGATCAAGAGTAAGGATCATGGAGGCCCGCACCGCATATGACGACCATCACCGTTTCCGATTTCGCGAACGAGCTCAAGCGTCCAGCTGACGCATTGCTGGAACAGCTCCAGGCCGCCGGGGTGGCCAAGAAGTCGGTGTCCGACGCCCTGACCGACAGCGACAAGCAGCAGTTGCTGAACTACCTGCAGGCCAGCCATGGCACCGGGGCAACTCGCAAGAAGATCACGCTGACCAAGAAAACCACCAGCGAGATCAAGCAGGCCGACGCCACCGGCAAGGCACGCACCATCCAGGTTGAGGTGCGCAAGAAGCGCACCTTCATCAAGCGCGACGAAGACGCCGCGCCGGCGCCAGCACCGGCGGTCGAGCCTCCGGCGCCCGCGCCGGCACCTGCGCCCGCCATGCCGGTGGTCGACGCCGCCGAGGCCGCCCGGCGCGAAGAAGAGGCACGCCGCCAGGCCGAGTTGCTGCGCCGACAGGAAGAAGACGCGGCCGAACGGCGCCGCCTGCGCGAGCAGGCGGAGCGCGAAACGTCCGAGGCACGCGCAGCGGCGGCTGAAGCGCCGTCGATCGGCGCACAGGCCGAGGCGCCGGCAGCCGCCGCGCCTGCGCCTGCGCCTGCCCCAGCCATGCCGCCCGCGCCGACGGCCGCACCCGCACCCGCACCCGCTGCGGAGGCGCCCAGCACTGCCGAGGACGAGGCCGCGCGCGCCCGCGAACAGGAAGAAAGCCGCCGCAAGGCCCTGGCCGAGGCTGAGGCCATTCGCGCCATGATGAGCGCGCCGCGCAAGGTGCTGGTCGCCAAGCGAGCCGAAGACAAGAAACCCGAGGCCAAGGCGGCACCGCAGAAAGCCGGTGTTGCCAAGCCGGCCGCAGGGCCTGCGGCCGCGCCGAAGGAGGTCAAGTCGGCCAAGCTGTCGTCCAGCTGGGCCGGTGATCCGGCCAAGAAGAAGGGCATTCCGACCCGGGGCGATACCAGCGCTGGGCGTGCCGGCTGGCGCAGCGGCCCGCGCGGCGGGCGCCGTGGCGAGCGTGGGCGCGAGGAGCAGGTGGTTGCCGCACCGGTGGAACAACGGGTGCTGGAAGTGCACGTGCCCGAAACCATCACCGTGGCCGAGCTGGCGCACAAGATGGCGGTCAAGGCCTCCGAAGTCATCAAGACGCTGATGAAGATGGGCCAGATGGTCACCATCAACCAGCCGCTGGACCAGGACACGGCGATGATCGTGGTCGAGGAAATGGGCCACACCGCCATGGTGGCGGCGCTCGACGATCCGGAGGCCTTCACCGACCAGGAAGTGCAGGCGCAGGACGCCGAGGCGCTGCCGCGCCCGCCGGTGGTGACCGTGATGGGTCACGTGGACCACGGCAAGACCTCGCTGCTGGACTACATCCGCCGCAGCAAGGTGGCCGCTGGCGAAGCCGGCGGCATCACGCAGCACATCGGCGCCTACCATGTCGAGACCCCGCGCGGCGTGATTTCGTTCCTCGACACGCCGGGCCACGAGGCGTTCACCGCCATGCGTGCGCGCGGCGCGCAGGCCACCGACATCGTGATCCTGGTCGTCGCGGCCGACGACGGCGTGATGCCGCAGACGCGCGAAGCCATCAAGCACGCCAAGGCGGCCGAAGTGCCGATCGTGGTGGCCATCACCAAGTCCGACAAGCCCGAAGCCAACCCCGAGCGGATCAAGGCCGAGCTGGTGGGCGAAGAGGTGGTGCCCGAGGAATTCGGTGGTGAGTCGCCGTTCATCTCGGTGTCGAGCAAGACCGGTCAGGGCATGGACGAGCTGCTGGAGAACGTGCTGCTGCAGGCCGAAGTGCTGGAACTGAAGGCGCCGGTCGATGCCGCCGCCAAGGGCCTGGTCATCGAAGCCAGCCTGGACAAGGGCCGCGGCCCGGTGGCCACGGTGCTGGTGCAGTCGGGCACGCTGAAGGTGGGCGACGTGGTGCTGGCCGGTCAGACCTCCGGCCGCGTGCGCGCCATGCTGGACGAGGACGGGCGCTCCACCAAGACGGCCGGCCCGTCGATTCCGGTGGAAATCCAGGGCCTGTCCGAAGTGCCGCAGGCCGGCGATGACTTCATGGTGCTGGCCGACGAGCGGCGCGCGCGCGAAATCGCCACCTACCGCGCCGGCAAGTTCCGCAACACCAAGCTGGCCAAGCAACAGGCGGCCAAGCTGGAGAACGTGTTCGCCGACATGCAGGCCGGCGAGGTCAAGACGCTGCCGCTGATCATCAAGGCCGACGTGCAAGGCTCGCAGGAGGCGTTGTCGGCTTCGCTGCTCAAGCTCAGCACCGACGAGGTGAAGGTGCAGATGATCTACAGCGGTGTGGGCGGCATCAGCGAGAGCGACATCAACCTGGCCATCGCCTCCAAGGCCATCGTGATCGGCTTCAACACCCGTGCCGACGCCGGGGCGCGCAAGCTGGCCGAGGCCAACGACGTGCAGATCCGCTACTACAACATCATCTACGACGCCGTGGACGAGCTGAAGGCGGCCATGAGCGGCATGCTGGCGCCGGAGCACAAGGAAGAAGTCATCGGCATGGCCGAGATCCGCACCGTGTTCGTGGCCAGCAAGATCGGCACCGTGGCGGGCTCCTACGTCACCAGCGGCGTGGTGCGGCGCGACGCCCATTTCCGTCTGCTGCGCGACAACGTGGTGATCTACACCGGCGAGCTGGAATCGCTCAAGCGCCTGAAGGACGACGTGCGTGAAGTCAAGGAAGGCTTCGAGTGCGGCATCAAGCTGAAGAATACAACGACATCAAGGAAGGCGACCAGCTGGAGTTCTTCGAGATCAAGGAGATCGCGCGTACGCTGTGAGGCTTGTCGGCCCACAATGAACAGCCGTACGCAGAGAACGCAGAGATTGCGCAAAGGGCGCCGAGAAAGCAGGACGATGCCCTCTGGCGTCCTCTGCGCTTGCTTTGCGTCCGCTGCGTACGGTGGTTGAATTTCCATGCCCAGACGCAGCAGCAAACCCAATCGCGGCTATCAGATCGCCGACCAGATTCAGCGCGATCTGGCCGAGTTGATCGCGCGCGAGCTGAAGGACCCGCGCGTGGGCATGGTGACGCTCAATGCCGTCGAGGTCACTCCCGACTACGCCCACGCCAAGGTGTTCTTCAGTCTGCTGACGGGCGACCCGCAGGAAACCGAAGAGGCGCTCAACCACGCCGCCGGTCATCTGCGCAACGGCTTGTTCAAGCGGCTGCACATCCACACCGTGCCGACGCTGCACTTCGTGTTCGACCGCACCACCGAGCGCGCGGCCGACATGAACGCGCTCATCGCGCGGGCAGTGGCCTCGCGCGCCAAGGACGAAGACCCGACATGACGGCTGCCCCACGCACCAGGGTGCAGCGGCGCCCTGTGCATGGGGTGCTGCTGCTCGACAAGCCGCTGGGCCTGTCCAGCAACCAGGCGCTGCAGAAGGTCAAGTGGTTGCTGCGCGCCGAGAAGGCCGGTCACACCGGCACGCTCGATCCGCTGGCCAGCGGTGTGCTGCCCCTGTGTTTTGGCGCTGCCACCAAGTTCAGCGCGCTGCACCTGGACGCCGACAAGCGCTACCACGCCACCTTGCAGCTGGGCGTGCGCACCCGCACCGGAGACCGTGAGGGCGAGGTGCTGGCGTGCCGGCCGGTGCCGCCACTGTCGGCGGCTTTGCTTGAAGCGGTGCGACAGCGCTTTCTGGGGCGCATCCTGCAGCTGCCGCCCATGCACAGCGCGCTCAAGAAGGAGGGCAGGGCGTTGTACGAATACGCGCGTGCCGGCGTGGAGGTGGAGCGCACACCGCGCGCGGTCCGGATCCATGAACTGATTCTGAGCCTGGCGCCCGCGGAGCAAGCGCCGACTGCTATCGAAATGATAGTGTTCTGCAGCAAGGGCACCTATATCCGCACCCTGGGCGAAGACATCGGCGAGGCCCTGGGTTGCGGTGGCCACCTGAGCGCGTTGCGACGGGTGGCGACCGGGCCGTTCGACCAACACCAGTGCGTCACCCTGGAGCAACTGGAAGCGATGGACGAACCGGCGCGGCTGGCCTGCCTGCGCCCCCCCGAGGTGCTGCTGGCCGATCACCTGCCGATCACGCTGCCCGCGGAGGAGGCGGGACGCTTTCTGTCCGGCATGCGCCGACGCGGCCCCTGGCCCGATGCCGATCGGGTGGCGGTGTTCGGCGAACAGCCACGCGCGCTGCTGGGAACCGCCCATGTGCGCGCCGGCGAGCTGATCCCCGGCCGGCTGCTGTCGCCCATCGAGTTGAAGCAGATGCTCCATCTGACATGACCACCGCACCGTCCTCAGCTCCCGACACGGCCGCTGCGGCCCTGACGCGCGCCGCACAGGCCTGGCAGGCGGGTGCCTGGGGCCAGGTGATCGCGCTGCTGACACCGTGGGTGGATGCGACGCCGCCCGCGCCCGAGGCGTTGCAGCTGATCGCCATGGCGCACCTGAAACTGGGACAAATGGCGCCGGCGCTCGACCGGCAGCGGCAGCTGACCCGGTTGCAGCCCGGCAGCGCCGTTGTCTGGATCAACCTGGCAGGCACCGAGGCGGCCCTCGGTCAGACCCGGCAGGCGCTCGCGAGTCTGGATCGCGCGCTGGTCCTCGATCCGCTGCAGCCCGCGGCCCACTTCAACCGCGCCAATGCACTGATGCAACTGGGCGAAGCCGCAGCCGCCTGCGACGGCTATCGCCGTGCCGCCGAGCTGGCCCCCGATCGTCCCGACCCGCCGTACAACCTGGCCATGGCCTTGCTGCAGCTGGATCGTCACGAAGAGGCGCTGGGGATCATGCGTGCCGTAGTGGAACGCCATCCCGCTCTGGCCCCCGCGTGGAACGTGCTGGGCATGGCGTGGCATCGGTTGAACGCCGATCAGCAGGCGCTGGACAGCTACCAGCAGGCCATACGCCTCGATCCCGGGCTGGCGGATGCCTGGAGCAACGGGGCTCAGGTGCTGGCGCGGTTGGAGCGGCGCGATGAAGCGCAGACCTGGGCGCGTCAGGCTGTGCAGCTGAACCCCCAACACGCCGCCGCACTGCGCACGCTGGGGGTGGTGCTGGCCAGCGCCCAGGCGCCCCAGCAGAAGGAGGCACGACTGTGGCTGGAGAAGGCGCTTGAGCTCGATCCGCGCGACACCACGGCCCTCAGCACTCTGGTCGATCTGGACACCCTGCACTGCGACTGGAGCTCGCTCGATGCCCACCTGTCCCGACTGCGCACCGCGTGGCACGATAGTGCGCCCGAGGGCCTTGAGTTGTGGCGCCTGCTGAGTCTGCCGATATCCGGCCATGAGCTGCGCGCGCTGACGCAAGCCACCTGCGCGCGCCGCTGGGGCAAAACCGCAGCCCAGTCGGCCGCGTTGCCTCGACGGCATGTGGGCCAGCCGCGTCCGCAGCGGCTGCGCATCGGGTACTTTTCCTGCGATTTTCGTCAACACGCCACCAGTGTGCTGACGGCCGGCATGTTCGAGGCGCATGATCGCTCGCGCTTCGAAACCGTGGCCTACTGCCTGGCGCTGAACCCGCCTGACGCCAGTGACCCCATGCGTCAGCGCCTGCGGTCGGCCTTCGAACGGTGGGAGTCGGTGGGGCGTCTGACCGACGCCGAGCTGGTGCGCCTGGCGCGTGAGCACGACATTCACATCGCCGTGGACCTGCAAGGCCATACCGCGGGCGCGCGCATGGGGGTTTTTGCAGCTCGCGTGGCGCCCATCCAGTTGCACTACCTGGCCTATGCGGGCACCCTGGGCATGCCCGGCAGCATCGACTACCTGGTGACCGACCCGGTGGTCGTGCCGCCCGCCGCCAGGCCGCACTTCAGCGAGAAGCTCATCGAGCTGCCGGACAGCTACCAGGTCAACGATCGTGCGCGTCTGATCGATCCCCTGCGGCCCTCGCGTGCCGAGCTGGGCCTGCCCGCCAACGGTTTCGTGTTCTGCTGCTTCAACAACAACTACAAGATCCGGCGCGATGTGTTTGCCATCTGGATGTCGGTGCTGCGCGAGCGCCCCGGCAGTGTGCTGTGGCTGCTGGCCGATCACGCCGAGACGGTGCAGAACCTGCGGGCGGCGGCCGAAGGCCATGGCATCGACCCCAACCGATTGGTGTTTGCGGAACGCACGTCGTTGCCGCGGCATCTGGCGCGCCAGGCCCAGGCCGACCTGTTCCTCGACACCTGGCCCTACAGCGCACACACCACCGCCAGCGACGCGCTCTGGGCCGGGCTGCCGCTGGTCACCTGCGCCGGCGAAACCTTTGCGTCGCGTGTGGGCGCCAGCCTGCTGCGCGCCTGTGGGCTGCCGCAGCTGATCGCGCACGATCCGCAGGCGTACCGCGAAAAGATCCTGGCGCTGTCGGCCGCGCCTGAGCCACTGCAGGCCATCCGCCGTCAGTTGCTCGAAACCCGGCTGTCCGTGCCCCTGTTCGACACCGAGCGCTTCACGCGTCACATCGAGAGGGCCTACGACATGGCGTGGGAGCGCCACATGCAGGGACTGGCCCCCGATCACCTGACCGTGCCACCTCTGCCCTGACCCATCGACCCTGACTGATCTGAGTTCATCATGACCCGACCCATTCGCAACATCGCCATCATTGCCCACGTCGACCACGGCAAGACCACCATGGTCGACCAGCTGCTGCGCCAGTCCGGCACCTTTGCCGAGCATGAAAAGGTGGTCGACACCGTGATGGACAACAACGCCATCGAACGCGAACGCGGCATCACCATCCTGGCCAAGAACTGCGCCGTCAGCTGGCAGGGCACCCACATCAACATCGTCGACACGCCCGGCCATGCCGACTTCGGCGGTGAGGTGGAGCGCGCGCTGTCGATGGTCGATGGCGTGCTGCTGCTGATCGACGCGCAGGAAGGCCCCATGCCGCAGACGCGCTTTGTCACCAAGAAGGCGCTGGCGCTGGGCCTCAAGCCCATCGTGGTGGTCAACAAGGTCGACAAGCCCGGCGCGCGGCCTGACCACGTGATCAACGCCGCGTTCGATCTGTTCGACAAGCTGGGTGCGAACGACGAACAGCTCGACTTCCCGGTCGTCTACGCCTCCGGCATCAATGGCTGGAGCTCGCTCACCGAGGGCGAGCCGGGCGAACAATGGGGGCCGGACATGGCGCCGCTGTTCGAGACCATCCTCAAACACGTGCCGCCGCACCAGGGCGACCCGAACGGCCCGCTGCAGCTGCAGGTGTCGGCGCTGGACTTCTCGACCTTCGTCGGCCGCATCGGCGTCGGACGCATCAACGCCGGCACGCTCCGGCCCGGTCAGGACGTGCTGGTGATGGCCGGCCCCGAAGGCGCCAGCTACAAGGCGCGTGTCAATGAAGTGCTGACCTTCCAGGGCCTGGATCGCATCAAGGTCAGCGAAGCCGGGCCGGGCGACATCGTGCTGGTCAACGGTATCGAGCACATCGGCATCGGCGAAACCCTGACCGATCCCGCCGACCCGCAGCCGCTGCCGATGCTGAAGATCGACGAGCCTACGCTGACCATGAACTTCTGCGTCAACACCTCGCCGCTGGCCGGGCGCGAGGGCAAGTTCGTCACCAGTCGCCAGATCTGGGACCGGCTGCAGCGCGAGCTGCGCTCCAACGTCGCACTGCGGGTGAAGGAAACCAGCGAAGACGGCGTGTTCGAGGTCTCCGGCCGCGGCGAGCTGCACCTGACCATCCTGCTGGAAGAAATGCGCCGCGAAGGCTACGAACTGGCCGTATCCAAGCCGCGCGTGGTGTTCAAGGACATCGACGGCGAGCGCTGCGAGCCGGTGGAGATGGTCACCGCCGACATCGAGGAGGGCCATCAGGGCGGCGTGATGCAGGCGCTGGGCGAGCGCAAGGGCGAACTGGTGAACATGGAGCCCGACGGCCGTGGCCGCGTGCGCCTGGAATACCGCATTCCGGCGCGCGGCCTGATCGGTTTCACCAACGAGTTTCTGAACCTGACGCGCGGCTCGGGCCTGATCAGCAACCTGTTCGACGGCTATGAGCCGCACAAGGGCGAGATCGGCGGGCGCAAGAACGGTGTGCTGATCAGCATGGACGACGGCGAGATCTTCACCTACGCCCTGGGCAAGCTGGACGACCGCGGCCGCATGTTCGTGCGCGCGGGCGATCCGGTGTACGAGGGCATGATCGTGGGCGTGCACAACCGCGACAACGACCTGGTGGTCAACGCCACGCGCACCAAGCAGCTGACCAACTTCCGCGTCAGCGGCAAGGAAGACGCGATCAAGATCACGCCGCCGATTCTGCTGACGCTGGAATACGGGGTCGAATTCATCGAGGACGATGAGCTGGTCGAGATCACGCCCAAGAGCATTCGCCTGCGCAAGCGCTTCCTGAAGGAGCACGAACGCAAGCGCGCCAGCCGCGAGGCCTGAGCAAGCCACAACCAACCCCTCATGCCCGCTTTGAACGCACCGACACACCCGCTCGGCGTTGCCCAGGCTCGCCGCAGCCCGAGCGACGGCTGCGCGGTGCACCCTGAACGCCCGCGTGGGGGTATCCCCCGCGGGCGATCGGCATTCATTCCCGTCGTCCGACCATGGCGTCCAACCTGACCGCTGCCGCGCCGCCCTGGAGCCATGGCCGCGCCGCCTGGACCATGGTGCTGACCACGCTGCTGTGGTCCAGCGCCGGCGTGGTGACGCGCCAGTTGCAGGTGGCGCAAGGCTTCGAGGTAACGTTCTGGCGCAGCTTCTTCACCGTGCTGTCGCTGCTGCTGATCCTGCCGCTGTGGCAGGGGCCGGGCGTGTTCGCTCGCATGCCGTGGCGGCGCGGCACGTTCTGGTTGTCGGGCCTGTGCTGGGCGGTCATGTTCACCGCCTTCATGGTGGCGCTGACCCTGACCGGGGTGGCGCGCGTGCTGGTCACCATGGCGCTGGGGCCGTTGCTGACGGCCTTGCTGGCGCGCGTGGTCACGGGCCACCGCCTGCCGCCGCGCACCTGGGCGGCCATCGTGCTGGGCGGCCTGGGCATGGCCTGGATGTTCGCCGGTCAGGCGGGCGCGGCGGACGCCCCCGGGGCGTGGCTGGGGTCGCTCGTGGCGCTGGGCGTGCCGGCGGCCGCGGCCGTCAACTGGACGGTGGTGCAGCGCAGCCAGGCGCATGGCGAGCCGATCGATCTGGTGCCGTCGGTCTTGCTGGGCGCGGTGATCTCCAGCGCCATCACCTTGCCGCTGGCCTGGCCGCTGACGGCGTCGCCGCACGACCTGGGCTGGCTGGCCTTCCTGGGATTGACGCAGTTGGCCATCCCCTGCGTGCTCGCGGTGCTGTGCGCCCGTGTGCTGCCGGCGGCCGAGGTGGCGCTGCTGGGTCTGCTGGAGATCGTGTTCGGCATCCTCCTGGTGTGGTGGATCGTAGGCGAAGCGCCGCGCCCCGAGGTGCTCAGCGGTGGTGCCCTGGTCATGGGCGCCCTGCTGGGCAATGAACTGCTCGGCTGGTACGCCGCACGGCGCGCCGCAGGGGCGGGCGCCGGCAGCGACATCGCGCCCCTCGGGCCGGCCTGACGCCAGATCGTACGCTCTGACCACTCAATCGGCCGACAGCGCTTGTTGGTAAAGCGCAAACAGCTACATAAACGATAGCATACCAACCTATCAGACCGGCCAGCGCTTCAGCCCAAGAACGGCCGTTCTGGGTTCAACCTAGAAACGGCAGTTGGACGCCCCCGCCCGTGCCGTGATCGGCGTGCCAGGCAAGACGCGACGACGCCGCGGGCTCCTGCCCGCAAGGAGGAGCAACGCCGCATGGCGCGCCGAGCGCGGTGCGGGTGGGTGCGTAGCGTGCTCACCCAGGAGGTGAAGGCCATCGCAGCCGCGAGTCCCCGCATCGATGCGGCCTGCCCGAAGTTGACAAGCGGTCAACTGCCGTTTC
>Ga0209604_1002830_pt1 | contig 12360 bp, 8 predicted proteins | sample AD_UKC097_MetaG_FD_184405 | JGI IMG/M metagenome (GOLD analysis project Ga0209604, IMG submission 184405) | Active sludge microbial communities of municipal wastewater-treating anaerobic digesters from USA - AD_UKC097_MetaG (SPAdes) (version 2) | ecosystem: Engineered > Bioreactor > Anaerobic >... | reverse complement strand
CCGGGGTCCCCCGCGAGCGCCTCCGTCACGTCCGCGACGAACCGGCGTTCGTGCTCCGCGGGCGCGTCGCCGAGGAGGCTCGCGGCGGCCTCGATGATCTCGCCGACGTACTGCTCGCCGAGCTGCCCGATGTGGCAGCCGTGAAAGGCCTCGAAGGCGCCGAGCACCCGGTCGAAGAGAGGGAGCTCCTCGCGGGCCAGCGCGGAGAGGTAAGCGGCTCTGGCGCCCTCGATGACCCCGAGGATGGCGGCCTGGAAGAGCGCCTCCTTCGTCTCGAAGTGCAGGTAGAGCCCCTGCCGCGAGAGCCCGGCCGCGCGGGCCAGGTCGTCCATCGAGGTCTTCCTGTAGCCGTAGCGAAGGAAGACCTTCGCCGCCGCCTCCAGGATGCCGGTCCGGCGCGCGCCGGAATCGGGTGAGGTCGTCACGGGGCCGGAGCCTCCCCGCGAACGGGCGGGACGCGGGGTCGGCGAAGGGGCTCGTTTCACGGGGGCGACTCTACACACTTGACACACTAGGATCAAGATGTAAAGTCCGGCGAGTCGCGGGCGCCGTCGCGCCCGGGACGACCCGGGAGACGCGGGTTCGCGTATCAGGGCCGCCTCTTCTCGCCGCGCCCGCCTCACGCCCGAAAGGAGCGAAGATGTCGAAAGTCTGGTTCGTCACCGGCTCTTCCCGCGGCCTCGGCCGCGCCGCGGTCGAGGCCGCGCTCGACGCCGGCGATGCGGTGGCCGCCACCGCCCGCAGGCCGGAGCAGCTGGCCGATCTCGTCGTACGGCACGGCGACCGCGTCCTGCCGCTGGCCCTCGACGTGACCGACTTCGAGGGAGCGCAGAGGGCGGTCGCGGCCGGGCTCGAGAGGTTTGGCCGGATCGACGTCGTGGTGAACAACGCCGGGTACGCCGACGTCGCCGCCGTCGAGGACGTCTCCCGCGCCGCCGAGGCGCTCGCCGAGTCCGACCGGAAGTGGCGCGACGTCAGCGTCTCGACGGCGGGCTGACGCCGTGAAGGTCGTCCTCTTCGGCGCGACCGGGATGGTCGGACAGGGCGTCCTGCGCGAGGCCCTGCGGGCTCCCGACGTCGAGCTCGTCCTCGCCGTCGGGCGGTCGCCCACGGGCCTCACGCATCCTCGCCTCCGCGAGCTCGTGCACCGCGACTTCACCGACTTCTCCGGCGTGGAGGCCGAGCTCGGGGGGTTCGACGCCTGCTTCTACTGCCTCGGCGTCTCGGCGGCCGGCTCGTCCGAGGCCGACTACCGCCGCGTCACGTACGACTTCACGCTCGCGGCGGCGAACGCCCTCGCCCGGCGAAACCCGGCCCTGACCTTCGTCTACGTCTCGGGCGCCGGGACCGACGCCACCGCGAAGGGGTCCGGCATGTGGGCGCGCGTCAAGGGCGAGACCGAGAACGCCCTGCGGCGTCTGCCGTTCCGGGGCGCGTACATGTTCCGGCCCGCCTTCATCCGCCCCGCCCACGGGGAGCGCTCGAAGACGGCCTCGTACCGGGCCTTCTACGCGGCCACCGGCTGGCTCTTCCCGCTCCTGCGCCGGGTCGCCCCCCGCTACGTCACGACGACCGAAGAGGTGGCGCGGGCCATGCTCCACGTCGCGCGGGAGGGCGCGCCGCAGGCGGTGCTGGAGAACGAGGACATCGTGCGGCTCGCGGGCTCGACAAACAGGTCCTCCTGATCGAGTCGCCGGACCCGGTAAGAACGATGCCGCCCGGCGGCGTGGCGCTCCTCCGCGCGCAGGACGCGGTCGAGAAGCTCGAGGAGTCCGGCGACATCCAGGTCGGCATGAGCATCGTCAAGCGCGCGCTCGAGGAGCCCTCCCGCCAGATCATCGCGAACGCGGGGATCGAGGGCGCGGTCATCCTCGAGGAGCTCGAGGAGAAGGGCGGCCACATCGGCTTCAACGCGGCCACCGAGAAGGTGGAGGACCTGCTCGAGGCGGGGATCATCGACCCGGCCAAGGTGACGAAGTCGGCGCTCCAGAACGCCTCGTCCATCGCGAGCCTCATGCTGACGACCGAGGTGATGATCTCGGAGATCAAGGAGAAGGAGAAGGCGCCCGCGATGCCCCCCGGCGAGCGCGCCAGGCCGGTCGACTCCTTCCAGGGTCGCCTCAATCCGTACGGGAGAGAGCGCCTCCATCGGAATCCGCCGGCTCCGCGTACAGCCGCGAGCGACGCAGGTCCGGTGACGTGTAGTACGTCGCCCTCCTCGAATAGTCCTCGAGAAAGGACCGAAGGAGCGCGGGCGCCTCGTCGAAGGAGCCCCGATCGGTCGGCGACCGAAGCGAAGCATCCCCGCGAAACGCGGTCGCTCGTCCCGTCATGAGGTCGACGAGCACCTTTTCCTGCGCGCCCTGCACGAGCCAGCGTGCCTCCCAGACGATGCTCGCCGAGTAGATGGGACGCGAGCGTCCGCGTGACGAAGCAGGGCCGCCGAGTCGGGCGCGTCCATCCCATCCCGGGCACGGGGGAGCCCCGATCAGCCCGAGCAGCGTCGGGAAGAGGTCGATGGCCGAGACGTTCTCCTCTATCCGGCCCGCCGGCAGAGTTCCGGGCCAGCTGAGGACGAGCGGGACGTGGACGTACGGCGCGTCGAGCGACATCGAGACGGGCTCGAGACCCGCTTCGAAGCCCTGTCCGTGGTCGGAGACGATGGCGACGATCGTGTCCTTCTCGACTCCGAGGTCCCGGAGCCCGTCGAGGAGCTCTCCGAGCCGGTCATCGACGTAGCGCAACGCGGAATCGAAATTGTTCACGCCGTTCGGCAGGTCTGCTTCGGTCCAGCGCCGGAATCTGGGTCCGAGCGGGGCGAGCGGCTGGAAGCTCGGCGGGATTCCCGAGGGCAGCTGGTACGGGAAGTGGGTCCGCTGAAAATTGGTGACGAGGAGGAACGGCTTCCGCGGATCGGCCACGCGCCGCATCCAGTCCAGGGCGCGTCGGACGACGGGCGCCTCGTCCTTCTTTCTGTCGGGGAACGTCTCGCCTTCGGGTATGTCCAGCGCGTGGACGTAGAGGTCCGGCGGCCTTCCGTCGAGCAGCTGGAATCTCTGCATCCCGAGCCAGGTCTCGTCCTGCGTGCTGATGAAGGCGGTCGCGTAGCCGAGCGCGCGGAAGACCTCCCAGCAGAGGATGCGCGGGTAGTCGAGGGCGTTCGAGACGAAGTTGTTCTCGGCCCCCCGCATGGGGTAGACGCTCGCCAGGATCGCCGTTTGCCCGTTCTTCGACTCGTTCGCGGCGGCCCATGCGCGGTCGAATGAGACCCCGGCGGCGGCGAGGCGATCGAGGTTCGGCGTCGTCGATCGGCGATAGCCGCGGAAGCCGACATGGCCGGCCGGGACCCCTTCGAGCATCACGACGACGACGTTCGGACGGGGGGCCGCCTCGAGCGATGCGAGCGAGGAGAGGTAGCGCGCGAGCTCGCTCCGCGGCGGCAGCTCGCGTCCGAGCCGGTCCACGAGCGCCTCCGCACCGACCTCGTCGGCCCCGAGGGCCGGGAGGAGCGGGAACGAGGGAAACAGGCACGTCAGGAGCTGACGCCGGGAGTCCGCCGCGCGTCGCGAGCCGGGATGGACGTGCGCGAGCACGTTCCCCCCCGCGAAGAGCAGGAAGACCGCTCCGAGAAGGAGGAGGCCCGCGCTCGCGAGCGGCAGGGGCGCGAAAGACCCGCGCGGCGGAGCGGAGGCGCTTCGCAACGTGAGCACGCTCAGGAGCGCCCAGGGAACGGCAACGCAGGCCAGGGTCACGGCGGCGGCCCGGCCCCAGCCCGTGGCGTCCCGCAGGAGAAAGGGCAGCCCCTCTCGGGCGAGGTCCAGGCTCGGGAGGGTCCCCGAGCCGACGAAGAAGGCGAGCATCGGGATCGGGAGGGAGGCGAGGAGCGCCACGAAGAAGATGCCGGCCCTCCTGGTCTTGCGGCCCGAGAGAGCGGAAACGCCCGCGCATGCGAGGACGAGCGCCGCGGAAGCGAGAGCCGAAACGAGGAGCGAGCTGACGAGAAACGGAACGGGCGCGTCGCGAAGGAGCCTGTGCTCGGCTCCGGCGCGGGGCCAGCCGAAGCCGGCGAGGACGACGAAGACCCCCTGAAAGGCGAAGGGTGAAAGCGCGATGCCTCCGACGCCGCGAAGGGCGCGGCTCGCTTCGATCAGCTCGGAGAGGAGCCGATGCCTGCTGGTTTGCGACTCACCGGCCCATGGCTCGCGCATCGATACAACCACTCCATGGCCGACCCGATCGGAGTCGGTGCGTGGGCCCTCGAGTGAACAGGGAGACCTGGACCCGACGGCATGATAGCCGGCGCAGCCCCGTGACCGTCGGCTCGAAGGTCGCGGCCGACCCGGACCCAGCTGGGTCAGCGCAGGTCTCTCGAGGTCACCCCATCTCGTCCGCCGCCGCGAGCATCCGCGCCCCGAGCCCGAACCCCTTCTTCGTGGTCCGGAGCCGGAGCCCGGCGGCCTTCAGGACGTCGCGGCCGAGCTGCGCGGCCCCCCGGACCTCGGCGAGGAGCTCTTCCTCGGTGACCCGGTTCACGATCCTTTCGACGGCGAGGGGAACGAAGGCGCTGCCGAGGCGGACGAGGCGGCAGACGAACGGACGCGTCCCGCGCCGGAGGAGAGCCGGTCCGGGGAGGGCGCGGCCGGTCGCGAGGTCGAGGATCGTCGCGGATTTCCCGGCCCAGGTCGCGCGGGCGGCGGTGTCCTCGGCGCGAACGAGCGCCTTCACGGCCCGAACGGCGTCCTTCGGAAGCTCGTCGCCCCAGCGCTCGAGGAAGAGGTCGGCGGCCGTGAGGCGCCCGGTCTCTCCGAGCAGGACGTCGAAGGGGAGGCGCGGCGCGAAGAGGTGCGTGAACTCCTCCTCGCCGGCGCCGACGTCCTCGAGGGCGTGCTCGGCGAGGTCGGCCGCGTGAACGAGCGAGCCGAGCCGGTGACGAACGTTCCCGCCCGTCTCGGAGACGCAGAAGACGTCGACGGCGGCGACGGCCGCGAAGACGGCGGCGGTGGCGGCGTCGAACCCCTCGTCCTCGGCGGCGGCCGCGGTCCGCTCGTAGACGAGCGGAGGCGGGACGTCGCCCAGGCCGGAGGCGTCCGCGGGAGCGGAGGGGACGGGCGCGGCGGAAGGACGGGGGCGCTTCGGGGCAGCCTTGCGAGCGGGCGACATGGGGCAAGGGTACGCGCTCGCCGCTCCCGCCGCGACCCGCTCCCGTCGTCCGGGGCATTCGTGGCACCATCCGTCCATGCCGGGCCGGGCGAACCCCATCCTGTCGTCGAGGTTCGACGAGGCGCTCGCGTTCGCGGTGGAGCTCCACCGCGAGCAGCCGAGGAAGGGGACCGGTGTCCCGTACGTCTCGCACCTCCTCTCGGTGGCGGCGCTCGTCCTCGAGCACGGCGGCAGCGAGGACCAGGCGATCGCCGCGCTCCTGCACGACGCGGTGGAGGACCAGGGCGGGCGCCCGACGGCGGAGCGGATCCGCGAGCGCTTCGGGGACCTCGTCGCCGACATCGTCGACGGCTGCACCGACACGGACGTCTCGCCGAAGCCGCCGTGGCGCGAGCGGAAAGCGGCCTACCTCGCCCGCGTGCGAGGAGAGCCGGCGCACGTGCGCCTCGTCTCGGCGGCCGACAAGCTCCACAACGCCCGGACGATGGTGACCGACCTCCGGATCCACGGACCCGCGCTCTGGGAGCGGTTCAACGCCGGACGCGACGAGACCCTCTGGTACCTCGAGTCGCTCGTCGCCGCGTTCCGGGAGGCGGGGTCGACGCCGATCGTCGAGGAGCTCGCGCGGACCGTCGCCGAGCTCCGTCTCGTCTCCGGCAACGGGCACGGCTGAGAGCCGCCCGGCCTCCGCGCCTATACTGCCCTCGCCCCCCGTGCCATGAACGAGCCGCCGACAGGCGGCCCTCGGGCCGCCTCCCCCGAGCCGACGCTGGCGCTGAAGGCCCCGCTCTCGGGGCCGGTCGTCCCGATCGAGAGGGTGCCCGACCCGGTCTTCGCGCACCGGCTCCTCGGGGACGGCGTGGCGATCGACCCCGTCTCGGCGATCCTCCTGTCGCCGTGCGACGGCGTGGTGGCGACGGTCCACCCCTCCGGGCACGCGGTCGCGATCGCGGCCGACGCCGGGGTCGAGGTCCTGCTCCACGTCGGGCTCGACACGGTGGCGCTCGGCGGGCGCGGGTTCGTGCCGCGCGTCGCGCAGGGGCGGCGGGTCGTCGCCGGCGAGCCGCTCCTGGCGTTCGACGCCGACCTCGTCGCCCGCTCGGCCCGGAGCCTCGTGACGCCTGTGGTCGTGACGAGCCGCGAGCGGGTGACGTCGGCGCGCGTCGCCGGGGGCCCGGTCGTCGCGGGGGTGGACGACCTCATGGTCCTCACGCTCGTCCCTTCGGCGTCGGCCCTCGTGGCGCCGGCGGCCGGCGAGCGGACGCGCGACGTACGGGTGATGCGCCGTCTCGGCCTCCACGCGCGGCCCGCGGCGGCGCTCGCTTCGGCGGCGCGCCGCTTCCGGGCGGAGGTGCTCGTCGAGACGGGGACGTCGATGGCGAGCGCGCGGAGCATCGTCGGCCTCCTCTCGCTCGGCGTCGTCCACGGCGAGGTCGTGCGGCTCCGCGCGACGGGTCCCGACGCGGGCAAGGCGCTCTCGGCCCTCGCCCGGGTCCTCGAGGCGGAGGAGGGGCACGAGGCGGCGGCGCCGCTCCCGTCGGCCCCGCGCCCGGTCCGGACGGGCGCCCGGGTCTTCCCCGGGATCCCGTCGGCGCCCGGCTGCGCGGCCGGGCCGGTCGTCCGCCTCGCGCGCGAGGAGCCGGAGGTCGTCGAGGAGGGGAGCGACGGGCGGACCGAGCGCCGCGACCTCGACTTCGCGCTCGAGGAGGCGAAGGTCCAGCTCCGCGCCCTCGAGGCGCGGCTCGGCGCCGAGGCGGGGAGCGAGCACGCCGACATCTTCGAGGCGCACGTGGCGCTGCTGGAGGACCCCCTCCTCCTCTCGGAAGCCGAGCACGAGATCGCCTCCGGCAAGAGCGCGGCGTTCGCGTTCCGGGAGGCGGTGCGGCGCTACTCGGACCGGATCGCGAGCCTCCCGAACCCGGCGCTGGCGGCGCGGGCCGCCGACCTGCGCGACGCGGGAGGCCGCGTCCTCCGGATCCTCGCGGGGTCGCGCTCGTCCGCCCCGGCCCCGCCGGAAGGGGCGATCGTCGTGAGCGAGGACCTGACGCCGTCTGAGGCGGCCACGCTCGGCCGGGGCGGCGTCGCCGGGTTCTGCACCGTCGCCGGAGGGGCCACGTCGCACGTGGCGCTGCTCGCGCGGTCGATGGGGATCCCGGCGGTCGCCGGGATCGACGCCCGCGCCCTCGAGGTGGAGCCGGGCGTGCCGGGCGTCCTCGACGGGGATGCCGGCGAGCTGCGCCTCGCTCCCGACGAGGCGGAGCGCGAGGCCGTGCGGGAGCGCTGCGCGCGGCGCGCGGCGCGACGGACGGCGGACCGCCTGGCCGCGCTCGAGCCCGCCCGGACGCGGGACGGCGTCCGCGTGACGGTCCTCGGCAACGCGGGGAGCCTGGCCGACGCGGAGGACGCGATCGCGGCGGGCGCGGAGGGAATCGGGCTGCTCCGATCCGAGCTGCTCTTCCTCGATCGGGCGAACGTCCCGACGGAGGACGAGCAGGAGGCGGTTTACCGGGCCGTCGCGGAGGCGGTGGGGCCGGGGAGGCCGCTCGTCGTCCGGACGTTTGACGTCGGGGGAGACAAGCCGCTCCGCTGGCTCCCGCTGCCGGAGGAGGAGAACCCGGCTCTCGGGGAGCGCGGCCTGCGCGTCTTCATCGACCGCCCCGACCTCTTCCGCGCCCAGCTGCGGGCGCTCCTCAGGGTGCCTCCGGAGTACGACGTGAGGGTGACGTTCCCGATGGTCGCGACGCTCGACGAGTGGCGCGGGGCGCTCGCGGACGTCGAGGAAGAGCGCGCGGCGCTTGGGGCGCCGCCGAGGGTGGCCGGGATGACCGTGGAGGTGGCCTCGGCCGCGATCCTCGCGGACGCGTTCCTGCGCGAGGCGGGGTTCGCCACGATCGGGACGAACGACCTGACGCAGTTCACGCTCGCGATGGACCGCGGGCATCCGCGCCTCTCTCCGCGGGCCGACGCGCTCGACCCGGCCGTCCTCCACCTGGTGGCGCGCACCGCCGCCGCGGCACGGAAGCGAGGAGTCCCGGTGGCGGTCTGCGGCGCGCTGGCGGGAGACCTCGCGGCGGTGCCGCTCCTCCTCGGCCTCGGGGTCGGAGAGCTCTCCGTCGGGGCGGCCCAGGTCCCGTCCGTGAAGGCGCGGGTCCGGGAGCTCTCGCTCGAGGAGTGCCGGTCTCTGGCCGTGGGGGCGCTCGAGGCGGGGACGGCGGCCGAGGTGCGCGCGCTCCTCGCGGCCTCGTGGGGCGCGGCGTGACGGGGGGCGGCGCTCTCGCGCAGCTCCAGACGATCGGCCGGGCGCTGATGCTCCCGGTCTCGGTCCTCCCCGTCGCCGGGCTGCTGCTCGGCCTGGGGAACGCCCGGCTCGGCCTCCTCCCGGCCGGCGCGGCGCACCTCCTCGCGGAGGCCGGGGGCGCCGTCTTCGCGGCTCTCCCGCTCGTCTTCGCGATCGCGGTGGCGCTCGGCCTCTCCGGGAACGACGGCGCCGCGGCGGTCGCCGCGGTCGTCGGCTACGTCGTCTTCGTCGCCACTCTGGGCGCGGGCGCGAACGCGCTCGGCCTGCCGACGGTGCGGGTCCTCGGCTTCGAATCGGTGGAGACGGGAGTCTTCGGCGGGATCCTCGTCGGCCTCGTCGCCGCCGCGCTCTTCCGGCGGTTCTCGCGGTCGGACCTTCCGGCGGCGCTCGGGTTCTTCGGCGGGCCTCGGCTCGTCCCGATCCTGACGGGCCTCGCGGCGACGCTCCTCGGCCTGGCGCTCTCCGTCGTCTGGCCTCCGCTGAGCGACGCGGTCCGCCTCCTCTCCGACCGCGCCCTCGAGGCGGGACCCGCGGCCGCGGTCTTTTCCTACGGCGTCGTCGACCGGCTCCTCCTGCCGTTCGGCCTCCACCACATCTGGAACGTCCCGTTCTTCTTCGAGCTCGGGACGTACGTCGACCGCGCCGGGACCGCGATCCACGGCGAGATCCCGCGCTTCTTCGCGGGGGACCCGCGGGCGGGGATCCTCGGCGGCGGGTTCCTCTTCAAGATGTGGGGCCTTCCCGCCGCGGCGCTCGCGATCTGGCGCTCCGCCCGGGAGGACCGGCGCGCGCGCGTGGGCGCGGTGATGCTCTCGGCGGCCGCGACCTCGTTCCTGACCGGCGTGACCGAGCCGATCGAGTTCGCGTTCCTCTTCCTCGCGCCGTTCCTCTACGCCCTGCACGCCCTCCTCGCGGGGCTCTCCTACCTCGTCGCGGAGCTCGCGGGGATGAAGCTCGGCTTCACGTTCTCGCACGGCCTGTTCGACCTCGTCCTCTACTGGCCGATGGGGACCCGACCCTGGCTCGTGCCGCTCCTCGGGCCGCTCTGGGCGCTCGTCTACTACGCGCTCTTCCGGGCGGCGATCGTCCGCCTTGACCTGCGGACGCCGGGGCGGGAGGAGCCCGCGACCCCCGCGGCCCGGCCCGAGAGCCCGACACCGGCCGCGGAGCCCGGCCGATCGGAGGGAATCGCCGAGAGGCTCGTCGCCGCCTTCGGGGGAGCCCGCAACATCGAGAGCCTCGACGCCTGCATCACGCGCCTCCGCGTCACGGTGCAGGACCTCGACCGGGTCGACGAAGGGGAGCTCGGGGCTCTCGGGGCGGCCGGAGTCGTCGTCCTCGGGAACGCGGTGCAGGCGGTCTACGGGACGCGCTCGGAGAACCTCAAGGCGGCCATGGAAGGGGTGCTCGGGGGACGCGCCGGCCCGGCACCGCGCGAGCCGTCGGGCCCGCATGGGGCCGTCTCGCCCGACGTCGCCGCGCGCGGGCGCCGGCTGGTCGAGGCCCTCGGAGGCGCCGGAAACGTCCGGACCGTCGAGGCGTGCGCGCGGACCCGCGTGCGTGTTGTCCTCGCGGACCCGGCGCGCGTCGACGAGGCCGGAGTCCGGGCTGCCGGCGCGGACGGGGTCATGCGCCTCCCCGGCGGCGTCGTCCACGTCCTCGCGGGGGACGAGGCGGCGGAGCTCGCGGTGGCGCTCGGCCGCGACGCGGAGTTGTCCGGGGCCGTCGAGCATCGCGCCCGGATCGGCGAGTAGGTCCTCTCGACGACGAGGTCTCCGGCCGGGCCGGGGCCGGCGTCGACACACGTGCGGTCGGACGAGCGGATGCGCAGTCCCGAGAGGCCGTCGCATCTTCCGCGACGCGGAAGGGAGCTCCGTCGCGTCGTAACATGCCCGATCGGGCCGGAGCCGCCGCGCGCCGAGTCCGGCCCCGGGAGGACGCATGGCCGAGAGAAGCGACGACCGGAACGACCTCGACACGAACGGCGGCGTTTCCCGCCGGGGATTCCTCGGCTCCGTGGTCCCGGCGGCCGTCGGCGTCGCGGTGGCGAAGGAGGCGCTCGGCGCTCCCGCCGCGGCGCCAGCCGCGATCGCGGAGCTCCCCGCGGCGGAGCCGACGAAGCTGACGCTCGTCGTGAACGGGAGGACGCACAAGGTCCTCGTCGAGCCGCGCGACACGCTCCTCTCCGTCCTCCGCGAGAAGCTCGGCCTCACCGGGACGAAGCCGGGCTGCGAGCGGGGCGAGTGCGGCGCGTGCACGGTCCTGATCGACGGGGTGGCGCGCTATTCCTGCCTCACGCTCGCGCTCGAGGCCGACGGGAAGCAGGTGACGACGGTCGAAGGGCTGATGGAGGGGGAGGAGCTCGGGCCCGTCCAGAAGGCCTTCGTCGAGGAGGACGCCTACCAGTGCGGCTACTGCACGCCGGGCCAGGTGATGGCCGCGGAGGGGCTGCTCCGGGAGAACCCCGAGCCCGGGCTCGACGAGATCCGCCACGGCATGAGCGGCAACCTCTGCCGGTGCGGCGCCTACGCCCACATCTTCAAGGCGGTCGACAAGGCCGCCCGGCTCCGGAAGGAGAGGTGACGCCGTGACGGACCTCCTCTACTGGCTCCAGGGCCCCGTCCCCGAGACCGAGCCGCCGAAGGCCGAGATGCCTCCGTGGGGCGAGACGAAGGTCGTGGGGAAGCCCGTCCCGAGGGTCGACGGCTACGAGCGCGTGAGCGGCTCGGCCGTCTACCCGCTCGACTTCGCCCTCCCCGACATGCTCCACGCCGCGATCCTCCGCTCCCCTCACGCGCACGCCCGGGTGAAGGCGATCGACACGAGCGCGGCCGAGAAGATGCCGGGGGTCCGCGCCGTCCTCACCGCGTTCTCTCCCGGCGCCGACGTGCCGTGGTACCGGAGCCGGGGGCGGTTCTACTCGAAGCTCTTCGACGAGCGGGTGCGCCACGAGGGGGACGAGGTCGCCGCGGTCGCCGCGGAGACGCGCGCCCAGGCGTTCGACGCGCTGAAGGCGATCCGCGTCGAGTACGAGGAGTTCGCGTTCGTCCTCGACCCGCGCGAGGCGCTCGCGCCGGACGCCCCGCTCGTCCACGACGGCGGGAACCGCTACGGCGAGCCGGCCCGGTACGAGCGGGGCGACCTCGCGGCGGGCTTCGCGGCGGCCGACGTCGTCGTCGAGGGGACGTACTCGACCGCGTGCGAGATCCACGCGCCGATGGAGGTCCACGGCTCCGTCGCGAAGTGGGACGGGAACCGGTTGACGGTCTGGGACTCGACCCAGGGGGTCTTCGTCGTCCAGCAGACGGTCGCCGCGGCCCTGAAGCTGCCGCTCGCGAACGTCCGCGTGATCGGTCACTACATGGGGGGCGGCTTCGGGTCGAAGCTCGAGGCGGGGAAGTACACGGTCATCGCCGCGCTCCTCGCGAAGAGGACCGCCCGCCCCGTGAAGCTCTTCCTGACGCGCGAGGAGGTCTTCCTGAACGCGGGGAACCGCCCCGCGAACACGATGAAGGTGAAGATCGGCGCGAAGAAGGACGGCACGCTCACGGCGATCGAGTTCTCCTCGATCGGCTCGGGCGGCGCCTATCCGAACGGCGCCGACACGTCGTTCCTGGCGACGGACCTCTACACCTGCCCGAACGTCGCGGCCGTCGACGAGAACGTCGCGATCAACGCCGGACGCGCGCGCGCGATGCGCGCCCCCGGCTTCCCGCAGGGGGCCTGGGCGCTCGAGCAGGCGATGGACGAGCTGGCGCTGAAGTTGGGTATGGACCCGGTCACGCTCCGACTCGCGAACGTGCCGAAGGTGAGCCAGCGGCGCGGCAACCTCCCGTACACCTCCACCGGCCTCGCGGAGTGCCTCTCGGGCGGTTGCCGCGCCGCTGGCTCACCTACGGCAC
>Ga0209604_1002821_pt1 | contig 12400 bp, 11 predicted proteins | sample AD_UKC097_MetaG_FD_184405 | JGI IMG/M metagenome (GOLD analysis project Ga0209604, IMG submission 184405) | Active sludge microbial communities of municipal wastewater-treating anaerobic digesters from USA - AD_UKC097_MetaG (SPAdes) (version 2) | ecosystem: Engineered > Bioreactor > Anaerobic >... | reverse complement strand
CGGCACCGCGGCGCTGGTGGCGACGGCGATCAACCCGGCCATCGGCATTGGCGCCTTCGTGGCGCAGCTGGTGCTCAAGCGCCCGCTGGTGCAGGCCGCCACGCGCGAATTCCACGTCGGCGGCCGCTGGGACGACCCGCAGGTCACCGCCGTGCGCGCGCGCCCCGGCCCCACGCCGCGCGCCGAAGCCGGCTCCGCGCCCGCGCCTGCGGCCGCCACCGCGCCCGCCGACGCGCCTTTGCCAGAGGACAAGCCATGAAAGTCGCCGCCATCCAGATGGTCTCCGGCCCGCACGTGGCCGACAACCTGCGCGACGCCCGCGCGCTGCTGGCCGAAGCCGCCCGCGCCGGGGCCGAGCTGGCCGTGCTGCCCGAATACTTCTGCGTCATGGGCCACCGCGACACCGACAAGCTGGCGCTGCAAGAGCCGCTGGGCAGCGGCCCCATTCAGGACTGGCTGGCCGCCACCGCGCGCGAGCTGGGCCTGTGGATCGTCGGCGGCACGCTGCCGCTGTCGTGTGAGCCGCGCGACGAACAGCGCGTGCGCAACGCCAGCCTAGGCTTCAGCCCGCAGGGCGAGCGCGTGGCCTGCTACGACAAGATCCACCTGTTCAAGTTCGACGACGGCACGCGCACCTATGACGAGGCGGCGGTGCTGGCGCGCGGCAGCCAGCCCACGCTGTTCGACCTGCCTTCGCGCGACGGCCACCGCTGGCGCATCGGCATGAGCGTGTGCTACGACCTGCGCTTTGCCGAGCTGTACCGCGCCTACGCCGCGCAGGGCGCCGACCTGCTGCTGGTGCCCAGCGCCTTCACCTACGTCACCGGACAGGCGCACTGGGAAGTGCTGCTGCGCGCCCGCGCCATCGAAAACCTCAGCGGCGTGATCGCCGCCGCGCAGGGCGGCGTGCACGACAACGGCCGCCGCACCTGGGGCCACAGCATGGTGGTCGACGCCTGGGGCCAGGTGCTGGCGCAGCGCGCCGAAGGGCCGGGCGTGGTGCTGGCCGATCTGGACGCGGCGGCGCTGGCCGCGCGCCGCGCGCAACTGCCGGCGCTGGGGCACCGGGTATTGGGCTGATGGCGCCGTGGCGCGCGGCCAGTTCAGGCCCTGATCGGTCGTCTGCGCTTGCCAGAACTGCGCAGGAAGCTATCTAAATAGTAGCAATCCTGGCGCCGCGCCGCCGCCGCGTTCTACACTTGCGCCATGACCGACATGCATTCGTGGCCGACCCCTCTGCCGGGGCATGGCGCGCCCGCGAATGCCTGGCGCCGCCGCGGGCTGTGGGGCATGCTGGTGCTGGTGGTGGTCGGGCTGCTGGCCACGCTGGTCTGGCTGGCGCGCAGCTACGAGATGGAGCAGACCCAGCGCGACCTGGAGCGTGACAACACCTACGCCGCGCAGGCGCTGCGCCAGCGGCTGGCGCGCAACCTGCAGGACCTGCACGGCCTGGCCGCCACGCAGACCGAGGCCGTCGGCTGGACCGCGGCCGCCGGCCCCATGCTGGGCGAGCACCGCGAATGGCTGCGCCTGCAGTGGCGCGACCCCCAGCTGCAACTGCTGGCGGCGGCCGACAGCCCCTACTACGCGCCGCTGCCGGCGCCCGACACGGACCTGCTGCCCAACGTCGACCTGGGCCAGGCCTGCGCGCAGGCGGCCAAGACCGCGGGGCCCGTCTACGCGCCCAGCCGCTTTGTGCCGCGCCCCGGCGGGCTGGGCGACGAGGTGATGGAGCTGTGCCTGCCGATCCTGCAAGGCACGCAGCTGCAGGGCTTCCTGATCGCCGCACACACGCTGGAAGGCGTGCTGTCGCAGCTGCCCGTGCAGCTGACGCGCGGCCAGAGCGTCAGCCTGACCGAGCTGGACGGCACCCGCCTGGCGGTGCAGGGCGCGCCCCGGCGCGGCACGCGCGTGTTCGTGGCGCAGCAGGTGCTGGACTTGCCCGGCGCGCCCATGGTGCTGCGGCTGGAAGGCGCGCGCCAGCTGCCCGACGTGTTCCCCAACGTGCTGACGGCGCTGGTCACCGGCCTGTCGATCGCGCTGGTGACGGTGCTGGTGCTGCTGGCGCGCGACTTCCGCCGCCGCCAGGCCGCCGAGGCCGAACTGGCGCAGGCGCTGAGCTTTCGCAAGGCGATGGAGGATTCGCTGGTGACCGGCCTGCGCGCGCGCGACCTGCAGGGCCGCATCACCTACGTCAACCCGGCCTTCTGCGCTATGGTGGGTTACGAGCCGCACGAACTCATCGGCCGCGGCGCACCCATGCCCTACTGGCCGCCCGAGCACGCGCACGAATACGGCGAGCGCCAGGTGCAGCGCCTGGCCGGCCAGGCGCCGGGGCGCGACGGCTTCGAATCGGTCTTTCTGCGCAAGGACGGCACGCGCTTTCCGGTGCTGATCTTCGAGGCGCCGCTGATCGCCGCCGTGGGCAAGCAGACCGGCTGGATGAGTGCCGTGATGGACATGACCGCGCTGCGCCGCGCCGAAGAGCTGTCGCGCTCCAGCCAGGAACGCCTGCAGGCCAGCGCGCGCCTGGCCACCGTGGGCGAAATGGCGTCGCTGATGAGCCACGAGCTGAACCAGCCGCTGGCGGTGATCTCCAGCTACGCCACCGGCTCGCTCAACCTGCTGCAGGGCGGCCCGGCGGCGGGCGCCGACGCCGCCATGCTGCACGACGTGCGCACCGCGCTGACCCGCATCGCCGACCAGGCCGGGCGCGCCGGCAAGGTCATCCACAGCGTGCGCGACCTGGTGCGCCAGCGCAGCACCGCGCGCCAGGCCGTGGCACCGCGCGAACTGGTCGACACCGTGCTGCCGTTGGTACAGCTGCAGGCCCGCAAGCTGGACGCGCTGCTGCAGGTCGACGTGCCACCCACCTTGCCGGCGGTGTGGTGCGAGCCGACCATGATCGAGCAGGTGCTGATCAACCTGGCGCGCAACGGCCTGCAGGCCATGGACGGCCTGCGCGGCACGCGCGTGCTGCAACTGCGCGCGCGCAGCGTGGCCGGGCGCGCGTCGGTCGAATTCAGCGTGGCCGACAGCGGCGACGGCATCCCGGACGACATCGCCTCGCAGCTGTTCACGCCCTTCTTCACCACCAAGCCCGAAGGCATGGGCCTGGGCCTGTCGCTGTGCCGCACCGTGGTCGAGCAGCACGGCGGCACCCTGCGCCACGCGCCGCAATCGCCGCGGGGGACGGTGTTCAGCTTCTGGCTGCCGGTGGCGCGCTGAAGGGCGTTCGGCTCGGGTCGAAGGCGCCCTCGCCCATCCGATGCATCCGATCAGGGCGCGTCGGCATGCGCCATCAGCAAGGCCTGGTGAAACGCCTGCGCCGCACGCGCCGGTTGCGGCGAGCGGCGCAGCACGCTGACGAAATCACAGGCGTAGTGCAGCGTTGCTGGGTGGATGGCGCGCATCAGCCCGCGCTGCACAAAGGTGTCGGCATAGTGGTCGGGCAGAAAGCCGACGAAGCGGCCCGACAGGATGAGCGTGGCGATGGCTTCCTGCTCGTACGCCGTGGCGGCGCGGCGCAGCTGGCGGCCGTGGGCCAGTTCCATGTTGGGCGAGTGGTAGCCCAGGCCGGCAAAGTCTTTTCTGGCCCGCAGCCCTGGCCAGTCGAGCAAAGTTTGCTCTGATTCATATAGCACATGCCGCTGGCCGGCGTACAGGTACATGGTCTCGCTGAACAGGCTGTCGTAGCGCAGGCTGGCCGACGCACGGTGCGCCGGGATGACGCCGACCGCGAAGCTGCCGTCCATCACGCCGCGTTCGATGGTCTGGATGCTGCCCACGTGCAGGTGCAGCTTCACGTCGGGCGCCTGGCTGGCGAAGGCGGCGATGGCCGCGTGGATGCGCGCGGCCGGGTTGCTGGCCGTCTTGTCAAACAGCGCCACGTGCAGCGCGCCGCCCATGCGGTCGTGGATGTCATCGACGCTGGCGCGAAAGCCGTCCACCGCAGCCAGCAGGTGCAGCGTCTCGTCGTACACGCGCTGGCCTTCGGGCGTGAGCGCGAAGCCGGCCCGCCCGCGCCGGCACAGCGTCAGGCCCAGCCGCGTTTCCAGGTCCTTGAGGTGGCGGCTGACGGTGCTGGTGCCGATGTTCAGCTCCAGCTCGGCCGCCGACAGGCCGCCGCATTCGACCACGGCCTTGAACACGTGCAGCAGGCGCAGGTCCATGTCGCTGACCTGGCCGAGCACGGCGCGGGTGCGGGGCGGATGTGGGGATGACGGGGGGACTGCGGGGGCCACGGTGAGCACAATCGCAAGGGACGTGGGCTTTTTATCACGCTGCTTGCCTTCCAAAGTCAACCAAAAGCCGATTTTGTGAACTTTGGCTTCAAGTCAGTACACTACTGTCGTCGGCAGACGGTGCATCCGTCGGCATTTGTAAGGGAAGAAAGCGCATGACATCGATCACAGTGACACGCAAAGCGACCCAATACCAAACCCGGGCAACTCGTCGCGTGGCCGCCGTCATGGGCGCTGCGGGCCTGATGGCCTTGGCGGGGCCGGCGTCGGCGATCAATGGGTCGGGGACGTGGACCATCAGCACCACCAGCGCGCAACAAATCACCGGCACCTACACCACCCCTCAAGGCGACGCTGGCGCTTACACGCTCACGCGTACCGGGTACGACGGCTACCAAAGCGATGTGACTTTCACCTCGCCCGCCACCGGGCTTTTGGCCCATAACGGGGCATGCAACGCCATCACTGCGGGGGGGTGCTCGTCTGGCGGCGATACGTTCACCTACCAGTTGACGCTGACCCCGACCAACCCCAGCATTCCCTTGGTGACCGAGGTGGTTCAGGGCGTCCCGACCAGCAACTTGGGGAACAGCGAGCCCGGCCGAATGACGCTGACCTTTTCGGGCACCGGCGTGCTGGCTGCCAACCCGGCGGTGCCGCTTCACTTCACGAACGGCACAGACTGGCCTGCGGCAGGCAATGAGGAGCAGGTGCGCGCTTACCCCAGCCCTGCTGCCAATCCGACCTACCCCATCAGCCAAGCCACACTGGATGCCAGCTACCCGGCGTTGACCGTGGGCTCGCCCATCACCAGCGACAGCAGCATGCAGCTGTTTGCCGTATTGAACGTCGACAGCGGCTATCGAATCGACCTGCTCAATTCGACCAGTATCACGGTCAGCTACGTTGGCAACATGCAGAACAACGCGCATTCGGTTCCGGCAATCAACACCGCGCTTGGCGAAACCTACAACGAATGGATCGGCTTCGGTGTGCGCAGTCTGCCTCTGGCTAAAGACGACAGTTATTCAGTCACCAATGCCGCGGCCGCGACCACGGCGTCGGTGCTGGTCAACGACAGCGTGGGCGGCGTGTCGGGGCCCGCCGCGGGCACCTATTCGCTGACGCCGGGCACAGCGCCGGTGCCCACGGCAGGCAGCATCACGATGAACCCCGACGGCACCATCACCATCGCGGTCGGCACCACGCCCGGCACCTACAGCTACCCCTACACACTGTGCGACACGCGCGGCGCCACACCATCGTGCGTGACGGCCATCGCCACCATCACAGTCACAGCGCCCGCCATTCCGGCCGCTGTCCCGGTGGGCCCCTGGTGGTTGCTGCTGCCCCCGGTGCTGATGGCGGGCGGCTGGTCGATGCGGCGCCGACGCGAACAGCGCTGATGAGCAAGGGGCCATTCGGCCCCTTTTTTCATGGCCTCGTCCTGCGAGGGCTTTGCTTGCACTAATCCGCAAGTGAACATGAATATTTCCATATTTGAAAAGCTTGGCTCTTGCGCACACAATGGGCTGACGCCAAGCGCCGCCATGGCGCGATGTCGCCAAGCCATCCCGAGGAGACACCCATGAGCACCGCCACCCAAGCCGCACCCAAAATCCAGTCGCGCCCCGACGCCGCCTGGCTCGACGCGCACTGGATGCCCTTCACCGCCAACCGCCAGTTCAAGCGCGACCCGCGCATGATCGTGGCCGCGCAAGGCGCCTACTTCACCGATGGCGATGGCCGCCAGGTGTTCGACGGCCTGTCGGGCCTGTGGTGCAGCGGCCTGGGCCATGGCCGGCGCGAGATCGCCGAGGCCGTGGGCAAGCAGGCCGCGCAGCTCGACTACGCGCCGGCCTTCCAGTTCGGCCACCCGCTGTCGTTTGAGCTGGCCAACAAGCTGAAAGCTTTCACCCCCGCCGGGCTCGATTACGTCTTTTTCACCGCCAGCGGCTCCGAAGCCGCCGACACGGCGCTGAAGATGGCCCGCGCCTACTGGCGCCTGAAGGGCCAGGGCGGCAAGCAGCTGCTGGTGGGCCGCGAGAAGGGCTACCACGGCGTCAACTTTGGCGGCATCTCGGTTGGCGGCATGGTGGGCAACCGCAAGCTGTACGGCACCGCCGTGCAGGCCGATCACCTGCCGCACACCCAGCCGCCCATGGGCACCTTTGCCAAGGGCCAGCCGGCCGAAGGTGGCAAGCAACTCGCCGACAAGCTGCTCGATCTGATCGCGCTGCACGACGCCAGCAACATCGCCGCCGTCATCGTCGAGCCCTTCAGCGGCTCGGCCGGCGTGGTGATTCCGCCCGTGGGCTATTTGCAGCGCCTGCGCGAAATCTGCACCCAGCACGACATTCTGCTGATCTTCGACGAAGTCATCACCGGCTTTGGCCGCTGCGGCACCAAGACGGGCGCAGACGCCTTTGGCGTGGTGCCCGACATCATGACCTTCGCCAAGCAGGTCACCAACGGCGTGCAGCCGCTGGGCGGCGTGATCGCCAACAAGGGCATCTACGACACCTTCATGGCCGCCGGTGGGCCGGACTACATGCTGGAGTTTGCGCACGGCTACACCTACAGCGCACACCCCGTGGCCTGCGCCGCCGGCATCGCCGCGCTGGACTTGCTGGAGCGCGAAGACGGCGTGGGCCGCGTGAAGGCCCTGGCACCGCACTTCGAGGCCGCCGTGCACAGCCTGAAGGGCGCCAAGCATGTGCTCGACATCCGTAACTACGGGCTGGCGGCCGGTTTCACCATCGAGTCGCTGCCCGGCGAGCCGGCCAGGCGGCCCTACGAAATCGCCATGCACTGCTGGAAGGCCGGCTTCTACGTGCGCTACGGCGGCGACACGATCCAGCTGGCGCCGCCTTTCATCAGCACGCCCGCGGAGATTGATCGGCTGGTGAGTGCGGTGGGGGATGCGCTGAGCGCGACGGCCTAAGGCCGCGTTGCTTCAGTTACGCTTGATGGTTGACGACTCTGTCCAAGGAGCACGCATGCGTCCCTCCATCGTCCTCGACGCCAAGCGAAGCGCGGTTCGTGAAGCCACCAGCCGCCATCGCGCTGCCAATCCGCGTGTGTTCGGCTCGGTGTTGCACGGCACGGATCGCGATGGCAGCGATATCGATCTGCTGGTGGATGCGCTGCCTGGAGCGACCTTGTTTGATCTGGGTGGCCTGCAGGACGAACTGGAGTCGCTGCTTGAGCTGCGCGTCGATTTGCGCACACCCGCCGACTTGCCGCCCAAGTTTCGTGCGCAGGTCTTGGCAGAGGCGCAGCCCGTATGAGCGACAGCCGTCTTCACGACTATCTGGATCACATGCGACAGGCAGCGTCGGACGCTTGCGGCTTTGTGGCTGGCTTGGACAAGCAGGCGTTCCTTCAAGACAAACGCACCCAGCAGGCCGTCATCATGAGTCTGGTCATCATTGGCGAAGCAGCCACCAAATTGATGGACAGTCATGAAGCGTTCGTGCAAGCGCATCCCATCGTGCCCTGGCGCGGCATGCGCGGCATGCGCAACCGCATCGCGCACGGCTATTTCGACATCAACCTCGATCTGGTGTGGGAAACGGTAGGTACCGCACTGCCGGAACTGCTCGAGCAGCTTCGTGACATCGGCCCGGATTGAACTCACTTATTGATAGCTTTGAACCCAGTTTATAACTGGGCAGCCAGCATTTTTTACCGAGAAACACCATGCAGCACGACAAACCCGTCACCCAAACCCTCGGTCACCTCATCGACGGCCAGATCGTCCACGACACCGCGCGCACCCAGCCCGTGTTCGACCCCGCCACCGGCCAGTCGAGCCTGAACGTGGCGCTGGCGAGCAAAGCCACGGTGGAGCAAGCCATCGCCAGTGCCGAGAAAGCCTTCCCCGCCTGGCGCAACACGCCGCCCCTCAAGCGCGCGCGGGTGATGAGCAAGCTCAAGGTGCTGCTGGAAGACAACGCCGACAAGATCGCGGCCATGATCACTGCCGAGCACGGCAAGGTGCTGAACGATGCGCATGGCGAGCTGCAGCGCGGTATCGAAAACGTGGAATACGCCAGCTACGCGCCCGAGCTGCTCAAGGGCGAGCACAGCCGCAACGTTGGTCCCGGCATCGACTCGTGGGCCGAGCATCAGGCGCTGGGCGTCACCGCCGGCATCACGCCGTTCAACTTTCCGGCCATGGTGCCCTTGTGGATGTGGCCGATGGCCGTGGCGTGCGGCAACACCTTCGTGCTTAAGCCCTCCGAGCGCGATCCGTCCAGCGCGCTGTTCATCGCGCAACTGGCGCTGGAAGCGGGCCTGCCGCCCGGCGTGCTGAACGTGGTCAATGGCGACAAGGAAGCGGTCGATGCGCTGCTGCACGACCCGCGCGTGAAGGCCATCAGCTTTGTCGGCTCTACGCCCATCGCTGAATATATTTATAGCGAAGGCACCAAGCACGGCAAGCGCGTGCAGGCCCTGGGCGGAGCCAAGAACCACGCCGTGGTGATGCCCGATGCCGACGTCGCCAACGCCGTGACGGCCATGATGGGCGCCGCCTACGGCTCGTGCGGCGAGCGCTGTATGGCCGTGCCGCTGATCGTCGCCGTGGGCGACGAAGTGGCGGACCAGATGATCGCCGGCCTGAAGACCGAGATCGCCAAGATGAAAGTCGGCCCCGGCACCGACAACGGCAACGACATGGGGCCGCTGGTCACCAAGCCGCACTTTGAAAAGGTGCGCGGCTACGTTGACCAGGGCGTGAAGGAAGGCGCCACGCTGCTGGTCGATGGCCGCGGCCTGAAGGTGAAGGGCCACGAGGACGGCTACTTCCTCGGCCCCTGCCTGTTTGACCACGTCAAGCCCGGCATGGTGATCTACCAGGAAGAAATCTTTGGCCCGGTGCTGGGCGTGGTGCGTGTGAAGTCGCTGGATGAAGCCATGCAACTCATCAACGACCACGAATACGGCAACGGCACCTGCATCTTCACGCGCGACGGCGAGGCGGCGCGCCACTTCACCGACCACATCCAGGTCGGCATGGTCGGCGTGAACGTGCCGCTGCCGGTGCCGGTGGCGTACCACAGCTTCGGCGGCTGGAAGCGCAGCCTGTTCGGCGACCTGCACGCCTACGGGCCGGACGCGGTGCGCTTCTACACCAAGCGCAAGACGATCACGCAGCGCTGGCCGTCCAGCGGCGTGCGCGAAGGGGCGGTGTTCAGCTTCCCCAGCAGCCGCTGACAGCAGCGTGGCGCGCAGCGCTCAGCGCGCCACCCAGCCGCCGCACACCGGAAACACCTGCCCCACAAAGCAATCGGCCGCCGGGCTGCACAGGTAGGCGGCAAACTGCGCGTCTTCCCGCGCGCCCACCAGCCGACCCAGCGGCACCTCGCGTTTCAGGCGCTCCTGAAAGCGCGGGTTGGCCTGCACCTCGGGCGGGAAGTAAGTGGGGTTGTCGACAAAGTTCTGCGCGATGGCGTTGACCTGCACGTTGTGGGGCGCCATCTCCACGCCCACCGCCTGCACCCACGCCAGTTGCGCGCCGCGCGCGGCGCTGTAGCTGGCGCAGCGCTTCATGCCGCGCAGCGCGGCGGCGCTGCCCATCACCAGAAACTTGCCCGAGCGGCGCGCCATCATGGCCGGCAGCACGGCGCGCGCCAGGCGTGGCAGCGGGTCAACCAGCGCGGCAAAGGTGGCGCGCCACTCGTCGTCGGTCACCGCGTCGGCGGGCGTGGTGGGCGCTTCGAACGCCAGGTTGGCGACCAGCGCGTCAATGCGGCCGGCCTGCGCGACCACGTGGGCGGCGGCGTCAGGCTCCAGCAGCGGCTGCGTGCTGGCGATGACTTCGGCGCCCTGTTCGGCGAACACCGCACACAGGGCCGGCCCCATGAAGGCGTCGGCCTGGGTGATCAGGATGCGCTGGCCTTTCAGCGGCTGGGGCATGTTGGGGCTCCTCGTGGGTGGCGGCGCACCGCAGTGCGGCGGCGTGTCGCCAACGATAGCCGATGTGGCTTGTCCCACCCCGCGTACGGCGGGCATGCATGCCCGCCCTGCGGGTTACGCAGGCGCCCAGCCCTCGACCCATCTGCCCTGGTTGCTCCTGGATGGATAGCGATCAATGCCCAGCCCCTGGGTGGAAATGTCGGGCCGTCGCCCCAGCGCCAAGTCGGCCACCAGCTTGCCCGAGCCGGCCGCCATGGTCCAGCCCAGCGTGCCGTGGCCGGTGTTGAGCAGCAGATTGTCAAAGCGCGTCGCGCCAACGATCGGTGTGCTGTCGGGCGTCATGGGGCGCAGGCCGGTCCAGAACTCGGCGGCCGGCAGATCGCCGCCGCCGTCGAACAGGCCGCGCGTCACCATCTCCAGCGTGGCGCGGCGCGCGGGGTTCAGGCCCAAGTCAAACCCGCCCAGCTCGGCCATGCCGCCGACGCGGATGCGTTGGTCGAAGCGCGTGATGGCCACCTTGTAGGTTTCGTCCATCACGGTGGAGCGCGGCGCGCGAGCTTCATCGACCAGCGGTACCGTGAGCGAATAGCCCTTGACCGGGTACACCGGCAGATCGAGCCCCAGCGGCTGCAGCAGTTCGCGCGAATAGCTGCCCAGCGCCAGCACCACCCGGTCGGCCTTCAGCACTTCATCGGCCACGCCGCGCAGGCGCACGCCGGTGATGCGCTCTCCATCTTGTAGCAACGCGTCGATGCGCGCACCAAAGCGAAAGCGCACGCCCAGCGCCCGCGCGGCGTCGGCCAGTTGCGTGGTGAAGCGCTGGCAGTCACCGGTTTCGTCGCCCGGCAGGTGCAGGCCGCCGACCAGGCCGCGCGCGTGCGCCAGGGCGGGCTCGACGTCGGGCAACTCGTCGGCGCGCAGCAGGCGATAGGGCACGCCGCATTCCTGAAGCACGGCGGTGTCGCGCTGCGCCGCCTGCAATTGCGCGGCGGTGCGAAACACTTGCAGCGTGCCGAGGGTGCGCTGCTCGTATTGAATGCCGGTCTCGTCGCGCAGGGCGCGCAGGCAGTCGCGGCTGTATTCAGCCAGGCGCGTCATGCGCTCCTTGTTGACGGCGTAGCGCTCGGCCGTGCAGTTGCGCAGCATGGCGGCCATCCAGCGCAGTTGGAACAGGCTGCCGTCGGGCCGGATGGCCAGGGGCGCGTGCTTCTGAAACAGCCACTTGAGCGCCTTCAGCGGAATGCCGGGCGCGGCCCACGGCGTGCTGTAGCCGGGCGACACCTGGCCGGCGTTGGCAAAGCTGGTTTCCAGCGCCACGCCGGGCTGGCGCTCCAGCACCGTCACGTCGGCGCCTGCGCGCGCCAGGTAATAAGCGGTGCTGACACCGATGACGCCGCCGCCGAGAACCAGGACCTTCATGCTTGCCTCCGCTTGTGTTTGACTTTGAATGGAGTCATTCAAGTCTAGGCAAATGTCACCAAAAGTTTTGCCGAAGTCGCTGGCTTTTGGCTGTATTTTCAGCAAAATACGCTGATGAACATGGATTGAACGGTGATTTATATGGACATCGACCGCATCGACCGAAAAATCCTCGATATCCTGCAGCGTGAAGGCCGGCTGTCGATCACCGAACTGGCCGAGCGCGTGGGCCTGTCCACGTCGCCCTGTTCCGAGCGGGTGCGCCGGCTGGAACGCGCCGGTGTCATCCGCGGCTACAGCGCCAACGTCGATCCCGCCGCGCTGGGGCGGCCGCTGCTGGTGTTTGTGCAGCTCACGCTGTCGTCCAATTCGGGCGAGGTGTTCGAGCAGGTGCGGCGCGAACTGCTGCACGAGCCGCGTGTGCTCGAATGCCACCTGGTCTCGGGCGCGTTCGACTACCTCATCAAGGCACGCCTGTCGGCCATGAGCGAGTACCGCGACCTGCTGGCGCAGATCCTGCGCACGGTGCCGGTGCCGGCGCAGAGCAACAGCTATGTGGTGATGGAGGAGATCAAGGAATCGCTGGTGCTGCCCGTGGACGTGGCAGCACCCGCGCGTTGACCGACCTGCGCCCGTTTACAGGTCGCGCGCCAGCCGCGCCATGCGGTTGACGGCGAAGACGAAGTACTCGGGCACGCAGTCCAGGTGGCCCAGCTTGCCGGTGGTGCAGTCGGTCAGCGTCACGTCGCGGCCGCCAGCGGCACGCAGCGCGTCGCGCGCCGATTCGGACGCGGCGTAGGGCACCGTCATGTCCT
>Ga0209604_1002819_pt1 | contig 12408 bp, 8 predicted proteins | sample AD_UKC097_MetaG_FD_184405 | JGI IMG/M metagenome (GOLD analysis project Ga0209604, IMG submission 184405) | Active sludge microbial communities of municipal wastewater-treating anaerobic digesters from USA - AD_UKC097_MetaG (SPAdes) (version 2) | ecosystem: Engineered > Bioreactor > Anaerobic >... | reverse complement strand
TAATAGATAAAAGAAAACCAATAACTACCCACATAGAAAATGCTGATATATTAGCGTCCCAAGAAAGATCTTGAATTATCATTGGCGTAACATCAATAAGTCCTGCCAAAATTCCGAATACGATCCCAAAAAATATTTTCTTCATAGTCGAATAATTTTATTCATGTTATCTTGTCGAATTGCCTGCTGCATAGCGTTTAGGTTGTCGTAATTCTGATAACAAACTTTAACTAAAAATTGTAACTTTCCTTAAACGGTTTCAAAAATACAAATAGTTTAATTTGAAACTGCCGATTTGTATTTTAAAGGAAATAAAAAACTTCGGTTTTTGATACCGCTGGTATCAGTGGGAAGTCATGGTGTTGTTGTGTTGATCCGTTTTATAATTGACTGCCAACGAAACTATTTAAAAAGCAAATGATGCATTTACAAATTTTGCAAAATTCATATTTAAAAATTATTTGTAATTTGCACTCTAATTAATTTGATTACAAATGAAAAAACTACTATTCTTATTATTACTGTTTATTTCCATTCATTCATTTTCACAAAAATTCGACACTATCGTCTTGAAAAACGGAACTAAAATACCTTGTAGTATTGTTCTTGAGGGTGATGTTCAAATCGAATTTTATGAAGTACAACCTACCGGATTATTATCAAAAAAGAAAGACAAATTAAATTTCAATAAAATAGAAAACATTGTTTATTATGTTGAACCCCTTGAATACTCTGATACTATCAACATAAATCCTGAAAAAAGAAATCAAATTTTTGAAATTATTTGTAATTGGCTTGTTGATACAAATGATGTTTATTCTACAAGAATAGATATACAAAAACAGGGAATTAAAAAACTTGTGACTTACGATAAAGTAAGCGGAGAGATTAAAGGAACTTTTGAAGTACCCTACATCAGCGGTTTTACAACTTTCGAAGCCGTCAGGGTTAATGGCATTATAAGTTTTAATGGTACATTCAATCTGAGTGAGAACCATTGTATCTGTCATTTTTCTAACTACATTCATAATGGCAATAAATACGCGCCAGGAGGTGCAATTTCATTTAAGAAACTCACAAAAAGAATTTGGGGTAGGTATAATTTTGAAGAAAGTTCGAGAAAATGGTTTATTGAAGAATGGGGGTATGTAAAAGAAATGGCTATTAATTCAACGAAAAGAGAGTTAAAAGGATTATCTGGTAAAATTGAATTTCAAAAATAGATCATTGAATAAAGGATTAAAACTGATAGGAAATATTTAAAAAACTACCGTTATAAATGCCCTTTGTTATGCAAATTGTAATGCATATAAAAAAGTCAAAACTAAACAGTTTTTTCAGTTAGTCCACAACTTTTGTCCTTGATCCATTTCTGCTCCCCAGTCCGGACTTACAAATAAAAAAAGCCGTCTTTCAACGGCTTCACTTTTGCTCCCCAGCCTGGACTTGAACCAGGGACCCTCTGATTAACAGTCAGATGCTCTAACCAACTGAGCTACTGAGGAATTTTTAAAATTGGAGTGCAAATTTAGCTATTTTTTTGATACATCAAAATTTTTTTTAAAAAATTCAACGGCAGCGGATTTTCATGCACAACGAAAAACAAGCCCCGAGCAGAACAGACTTTTATGTGCCTGATTTCATTTCGGCGGACACCATATCTGCCTGCGTTTTTGCCCGGCTCAAGGGTTTTAGACGATATTTCTTATACGACCTCAACGAAATAATGACGGCTATCAACAGCAAAATCATGCCGGTAACAAAGGTGGCTGTATAGCCTATCAACAAATAGATGCCCAAACCCAATACGGGTGCAAAAAACGAACGAAACCCCGTAAAAGTAAGATGTATGGCCTGATATTCGGCTACCTCGTCTTCGGGACAAAAATAGGCCGAGCCGATACTCCACAACAAACCCATGGTGGCTGCAAAAACTCCGTTGAAAATCATGGCCGCCAGCAGCGAATAGTAAATTTTTAATCCCTGTATCCACACAAACCACGGCGCAAAGGAAGTGAGCGCGATAAAAAATAAATACAAAAGCAGGGAGGCAAAAGTAATGGCAGCAAACTTGCGCGGGTCAATTTTACCCATCAAACGGCCAAATAACGGCAGTAAAAAAATTGCCAGAATGTTGTAAGAGTTTTTGTAAAAGGCCACACTGAAATAATTCAACTCCAGCTCTTTCTGAAAAAATATGGCAATCACCGAGACGGTACCCATAAAAGCAAATCCATAAAACATAAACCCTGACTGAAAATCGCGGAAGGGCTTGTTTGAGCGCATCTTTTGACTCATGTTGGAAATGGTGACTTTTATGGATTGCAATAGCGGGACGGCAGGTTTTGTTACCTGCGTGTCGGGATCGGCCAAACGCGATAGAAGCCAAACCGATGATATGCCCAATAAGGCCATCACAGGATACACATAGTGGTAGTTTTCCTGGTTCTGGTCGAGCAACCACCCGAAAACAAAGGTTACCAGCAGCATGACAATCTTGTTGGCCATGGTGGACCAGCTATACAGTATGCTGAAATTGTGATGAAAATAATTGGTCTTGAGAAACTGGTTTATAACAGGGTAGATGATGGGGTTGGCAAAATAATATACCAAAAAAATACCGAGAAAAATATAATGATAAACCTGGTTTCCCGGCAGTGTGCTGACCTGGTTGGGGAAAAAAAACAGCAACAACAATGGTGCCCTGGTAAGGATTCCCAGTGTAATTAAAAAACGTTTGGCATTTTTTATCCTCCGCGACCACTCGTTGAGCAACACCGAAAATGTCAACACAAAAACACTGAACTGAAACAATATGCTGACTCCGATGTCGCTGCCGCCAAGACTTTTCAGAAAAACGAACTCGTTGATAGCCAGCACTCCCAGTATTATCCCTTCAATTATCGAATAGGCAAAATGAATGCGGAAGGTGCGTTTTTCGAGTGCATCGAGTTGAAGTTTATGGGACCGGAACATCAGAGATTTTTTGTGATGCAAAAGTATGCGATATTAAAGAAACCCCTGAAGATTCTATCAAAGAATTTTTTTGACGGAGGGTTGTGAAAGACAGATGGAAATGTTGCGGGAGGAACAAACGTGAAAAGGCGGCATTCGGCTTGCCTATTCAATAATTCGATCTACCGTTCCGTCTGTTTTGTATATCACTGTGCGTTTGATTTTATTGTTTTCATAAAAATCTTCCTGCCGGATCTTTCCTTTGTGGACCATTGGTTTAAAAGGACCGGATTCCGGATAAAACCCATACCATGCCCTATAAACCATTTTATTATGCTCATATTTGGTTTGCGTCAGCATGTTGCCCTCGTTATCATAAGAATAGCATGTTCCATCCAGGTAGCCACTTTTAAAATTTATTTTATTCATCAGCACCTTTATACCGTTCACATATTCATAATAACACGCGGTATCGTTGAGTAGGCCGCCGGTAAAATTTGCGGTTATTTGTTGTTTGTTTTTGTAGGTCAGGCTCAACTCGCCTTCGCCATTTTCAAATGTGCCACCGGTCAGGTTCAACCCTTTTTTATCCGTAAAACCGGCACTGATAAGTTTGTAGTCTTCAAAGACAAAAACTCCGGTTGCCTTTATATTTGATTTTGATTCCAATTCATATTGTTTCTTTTTCTTAATAATGGTAACCGTCTCAAATCCGAACACATCAATAACCGGGTTAAATCCCCTGATAAAGGCTATCCCGAAATTTTCCTGTGCCATGCCGGCTAAAGGAAATAAAAAGACCATTATGTAAAAAAGCTTTTTGTTCATTTCATTTGCTGACGGATCAACTACGCAAAATTACATGAATTTCAAAAGAGCTTTCATAAACAGAACAAATACAAACATTTTTTTATCCTACATTTGCACTATAATTTTTATGAATGATAAGAAATAAAAAATCAATAGTTTATTTCATTGTTTTACTGGCACTGACCGCGGCTTTTCTGTATGGGTTTTACGGAAAAATAATCATACATCCCAATGCTTTTATTTTTGGCAACCACGGCGATGGAATGAAAAATTATTACACCTACGCCTATTATATCCAACACAACCAAAGTTACACCAACTTCGAGGGGATGAATTATCCTTATGGCGAAAATTTTACCTATACCGATTGTCATCCCTTGCTGGCATTTGTCCTTAAACTGGTACATGAGGTCTTTCCGGGCATATCGCAATACAGCATCGGTATTCTGAACCTGCTGATGATTTTTTCCATCGGCCTCACCGCTATAATTCTTTATTTTTTGTTGAGAGAACTGAAAGTTACCCGCCTGCTTTCAGTTCTGGGCGCTGTGGCCATTGCAGCAATGAGTCCTCAGATTTTCCGGCTTAGCGGACACTATGCCCTGTCGTACAGTTTTTTTATCCCGCTGACGATCTATTTGATACTGCTTTTTGAGAAAGGACGCCATCGCCTGAGGATATTGATTATGCTGTCGTTGAGCATCTTTTTCTTTTTTGCCATACATGCCTACCTTGGTATGATTGCGGCTACTTTGGTGTTTTGCTATGTGGCATTAGGGTTAGCCGGTAATTTATTCAGACGGGAAAAAGGTGCCCTGGTAAACCATCTCTGGCTGTTGGCCGCTGCGCTTATCCCCGTGGCGCTGTATTATCTCTTTGTAAAAATCACCGATATACATACGGGGCGTACAACCAACCCCTGGGGGATACTCGAAAACCACGCTGAATTGAGCAGTGTCTTCCTCCCTGTATGTTCCCCGTTTGATAAAATCAAAGGGAGCTTGTTTCCCGGTCTTATTCAGCCGTGGGAGGGATGGTCGTACATAGGAATAATAACCATACTTGCGCTGATAGCTTTTATTGTTGCATCTGTGGTTAGTTCGGTGAAAAAAAGGCGCCCCGCCCTGAATAAAACATGGGTTGAAAGTTATCCGTTGAGATTGTTGTTTGCTGCATCGCTGATTATTCTTGCTTTTTCTTTGTTCGTACCCTTCCGGTGGTTTGGCTGGGAGCACCTGATCAATTATTTTGATGTCATTAAACAATTCCGCGCTATCGGCCGGTTCGCCTGGGTGTTCTATTTTGTATCGTCTATTGTGCTTATTGTTATCACTAACAGCATGTTTAATGGACTTAGGAAGAAAAACCTTACGCTTCCTGCATATTTTCTTGCGGTACCGATTCCCTTTCTTTTGTTTGCTGAAAGCTGGAAATACCATGAAATTACTTCGGCAGACATAATGAAATCTCCCAATTTCTTTTGCGCACAACAGCTTCCTCAGCCGCTGAAGCACGACATCGAAAATACCAATGTTTTTGGCTATCAGGAGATATTGCCCTTTCCTTTTTTCTACATTGGCTCCGAAAATTATGGCAAGGTGGCCGACGAAAAGGTGTATCGCCTGGCGTTTCTTTTTTCATACCATACGGGCTTGCCGATGATTTCGTCTTATCTCACACGGACTTCCATCCACGAGAGCAAAAATATTATGCAGTTGCTGGCATCAAATTTTTATCAGAAAAAAATAAGAGATGATTTGCCTGTCAATAAACCTTTTTTACTTGTTTGTTTGAATGGTTACCTGAACAGTAAAGAGGCTGAGTATGTGAAAAAAGCCACGCTGATTTGTGCCCGTGACGACTACAGTCTTTACGAAATCAATCCGGAGGTATTTTTTGAAAACACCGCTAAGTCAGAGTTCAGCGCCTTTGAGGAAATAAAAGATAGTCTGTACGAAAAACAGGGGTTTCTTGTATCCGACACCTCGTTGATTTTTGCATATGACGACCTTGCCAATGAAGGCACCGATATTGCTTTTTCGGGGGGCAGGGGATGTCATTTCGGCCCCCAAAAGGACTTCCACATTTTGTTGAAATTTGAAAAAGGCGTATTGCCGCTGAACCATAAATTTATCGCGCGTTTATGGATGTACAACGATGGCGACAATTTTGGGCAGGATTGTCTTAATGGAATGTTTTTCTTTCAGAAAAACAAGGACGGGCAGGTGGAGTGGCTGCAGCCGATGACCAGTGCGGGCAACAGTCATGAAATTTACGGCAATTGGTCGCTGGTGGAAATATCATTGGAGCCTGCCGATGCGGAGGCCTCATACGAGTTGGTATATAAAGGCAGCGATCTGGCTGAGAAAACCGTGTATATGGATGACCTGCTGTTCTATGATGACAAACTGGCGATATATAAAATGCTTGTTGATCAGGGGACTTCTTGCCTGTTTAAGAATAATCACCGCATAAATAGTCCTGAAAAAACAAGATAAGGCTCATTTTTTGCCGCAATTCCTGTTTTTAGCACCAACCCCAATCGGGAGATGTCACCAAGGCAGTTGCTGAAAAATTATCAGTGTTACCAGATTACCGGGCGCAGGTTTTCCGCTTTGTAAAATTTGTCTGTTGGCTTGATATCAAAAGCGGTATAAAATTCAGGAATATTATAAACCTGACCGTTTACACGGGCTTCTTTGGGCGAATGTACATCTTCTTTCAGTCGTCGCATTAACTCTTTATCGCGGGTATTCCCCCTCCAAATCTGGGCATACGAAAGAAAAAACCGTTGCAGGTGGGTGAAGCCTTCAAGTTTGGCATTCATATCGCTGTCTTTCATGGCTTTTTTCAGGGCTACGAGGGCCACGGTAATACCGCCCATATCGGCAATGTTTTCGCCCAGAGTCAGTTGGCCATCCACGTGCAGCGAGTCTAACATTTTAAATTCGTTGAACTGGTCCACCAGAACCTGTGTCTGTTTTTTGAAATTCGTGGCGTCTTCTTCTGTCCACCAGTCGCGTAGGTTGCCGTCTTTATCGTATTGCCGTCCCTGATCATCAAAGCCGTGTGTCATCTCGTGGCCAATCACCACGCCAATGCCGCCGTAGTTAACGGCGTCGTCGCCATTCATAAAGAAAAACGGGGGCTGCAGGATGGCTGCCGGAAACACTATTTCGTTCATGTTGGGGCTGTAGTAGGCGTTGACAGTCTGTGGAGTCATACCCCATTCGCTGCGGTCAACCGGTTTGCCTATTTTGTTCAGATCACGCGCAAATTCAAAGCGTGAAGCCGCCATGATATTCTGAAAATAAGACTCTTTGGTTATGTCAAGTGAGGCATAGTCCCTCCATTTGTCAGGATAACCGACCTTTAAATTCATCTTGGCCAGTTTGGCCACGGCTTCTTTTTTTGTAGCTTCTCCCATCCACGAAAGTTTTTCAATCCTTTCCTTCAGGGCTTCCTTAAGATTTCCCACCAGGGTGAGCATACGTTCTTTGGCCTTTACCGGAAAATACTTTTCGACATAAAGTTGACCAACGGCTTCTCCTAAAGAACTGCTTGTGGTATTTAACACCCGTTTCCAGCGCGGTTTCATTTCTTTTATACCCGAAAGGATTCCGCCGTAAAAGTTAAACTGCTCTTTTTCAAAAGCGGCCGAAAGGTATGGTGAAGCTTCGTGCAACAGATGCCATTTGAAATATGTTTTCCATTGTTCTATGGAGATTTCGGTGGACATCTTTGCCATTTCTGCAAAAAACTGTGGCTGGCCCACATTGATTTCGCCGGTAGCCTTTAGTCCGAGATCCGTAAAGTAGGTTGCCCAGTCAAATTGTGGCGCCATTTTTTTCAGGCCGGCCAGGTCTGTTTTGTTGTAGTTTTTTATCGGGTCGCGCAGTTCCAGGCGTGTGAGCGAGGCTTTAGCCAGGCGGGTTTCAATTTGCATCACCGTTGCCGCGTCGAGGGTTGATTGTTCTTTATTTGTGCCGGCTAATTCAAAAGTTTTGCCGAGGTGTTTCACATATTCGGCGCGTATTTCGGACGAACGGGCATCCTGAGCCAGGTAGTAATCCCTGTCGGGAAGGCCAAGGCCTCCCTGGTAGAGCTGAGCAATAACCTGTTCGCTGTTTTTGTCGTCCTGCCCTGAAAAAAAATAAAACAAGGGGGTAATGCCCGACGAGTGGAAAAAGGCTACCAGGTTGAACAGGTCTGCCGGATTTTTTATGGCATCAATTTTTTCAAGTTCTTTCTGTATGGCCTTTATACCCATTTTTTCTATGGCAGCCGAGTCCATACCCGAAGAATAAAAATCGGCAATCTTTTGTTTTACAGAACCTTTAGTCGCATTTTTATCTGCCATGGCCTCTTCCATGATAGTCCTGAGCTGTTTGTTGTTGGTCTCCCTTAATTCTTCAAAAGAGCCATAAATGCTGTATTCATCCGGAATGGGGTTGTTTTTCATCCATTGGCCGTTGGCATACCTGAAAAAATCATCACCGGGTTTCACGGTGGTATCCATGTTGGCAATGTTAATTGCCGGTTCTTCCTGTTTCATGTTTTTGTTTTTACACGCGTTCATCATACCCGCGCCTATGATTGAGGAGAGCACGATGAGTAAATACTTATTGAATTTGGTTTTCATAAAAGGTTGTTGTTTTTGGTTTGGAATTATTGCGGCACAAAATAAATCATTTAATTAAAACAAAAAACAGCAAAAGATAAGTCTTCTGCTGTTTTTTTACTGACGAAATTTTTTTTAAATGGCATCGGTTACTACCTGTTGCAGGTCTTTTGTTTGTTTTTGCAATTCGATGGTGCAACGGGTAAAATTTTGAACCGGCCAGCCATTCCATAAAAGGTAATTTCCCTGGTTGTCTTTAGTGTTGTAAACAGCAGTGGTCTGATCGTCAAAAACCCAGGTCATGATGGTGTTGTCTTCATTGAAATATACCCCGACATTGATAAATTTATGATAAATCACCATGTCGAGGTAGTCGTTTGTCACCCCTAACATATCCAGCAAGTCGGTAAGAGCACCCTGGCCGGGCAGGCCTTCCAGTTTCATTTCCAGGGTAAAACGGTCCACCAGGCCTCCCTCAACAAAAAATTCGCCGCCGTTAAAATCCAGCCCGGCATAATTAAACACCTGGTCGATGTCGGCGGCAATCTGCACGTATTTGCTGTTGCCATACACTACAAACATGGTTAAAGGCCCGGCTGTGGAAATCACCGTGTTGTCGCTGCTCAGGTGAAAGGCGGTAATAGGAAAGTTCAACTGCGAGGCATGGTCTTCGCCCGATTGGTCGTACACATGTTTCACTGTCCACACTCCCTCCATCCTTGTTTTTGTAGGGGTTTCGTCAATAGTACAGGAAGAAATGAAAATAATGAAAAATACCAATACGCTGATAAGGATTTTGGTTGGGAATAAATTTATTTTCATGATTTTTTGATTTAATTTCTAATGGCTGACAATTATTTTTTTGCGGAAAATGTTTTTATCATTGATAAAGGTAGCCAGATATAAGCCTGAAGGTAACTTCCGCACATCAACACCGGCATTGGAATAGGGCTCTTCAAGCAGCAGGCGGCCATTCATGTCAAAAATCTTCACATAATAATTCTTATTACCCGGCAAATTTACTAAAAATCTGTCATATACAGGATTGGGCTTTATGATAATTTCTTCGGGTATGGTGTTGTCATCAGCCGAGGTTAGCATGGAGGTTTTTATCCATATTGGGTTGGTGATGCTGAAAAACCGGTTATAAGGCCGGCGGTATAAGGTGCTGAGTATACCATAATTTTTTGTGGCACGCAGGGATGCCCGAATCATAAAATAGTGGTTGTCGGGGATATAGCCAAATAAATTCCCCAAAACACTTTGCAGGTCAAATACCTGATGGGCAACTAAAGGGAGTTCTAATGTGAAAATGCTGTCTTCAGTGATTCCTGTGAGGGTGATTTGTGTTAAATTTCCGAATTCGGGCGTGATGTAGGAATCCACTACCAGCCGTGAGTTGATTAGTTGCTGTGGTGTCAGCACGGTGTCCTGGCCGATAAATATCTCGTTGGTGCTGTCGGCGCCGTCGGTGCTGATCCCAAGGTTTATTATGGGGCCGTCAGAAAGTATGGTGTGGCCGTTTTTCAGTGCTTTTAGGATATTTCTGCCGTGATGGCCCATACCCTCGGGGCAATATGCCAGCGTGGAAATTTTGCCGTTAGCATTGTCGTTGATGGTTCCAAGTATGCCATATGTCATTTCGGTATTGGAGTAATTAAAGGAACCATGGGCATCGCTGCCGGCACCGATAAAATGTTTCCAGTTTTTTACCGTGGGGAAGGAGTTTTTTATTTTGAGGGATCGCTGCTGTAAAAAATCCGTAACGTCCAATCCCTGAATAAAGCGGTAGTAATGGTGCCGTGTATCCATGGAATCCATAGGAACAAAAGGTGTCACCGACGAAGAGTATTCCACATTCCAGGGATTATTCTCATCATCGGTGGTGCTTATGGATGTTCTGTTATTCCATATCTCTGCGCCTGCAAGGCCTTTCTGGAACAAGAACAGGCTGTCTTCGCTGTACACATCACTGGCAAGGGAGAGATCGTTACAACTTACCGTGCCAAAAGTAGGAAAAGCACTGTCGTTAGCAGGAAACAGGGTGTCTCCCACATTCCACAGGCCACCGCCGATGGCAAAGCTTAGTTCATCGTTTTCGGCGAAAGGGTGTGCCTCATAAGCAAATCCATCATACACCGAAAGATTGGCCAAGGCCTGGACTACCGAAAAACTGGTGGAAGAGATATCGCCTCCGCCGTCGAGAAAGTAATGGTAACAAAAAGGATCGGCAGGGGAAGGATATAACAGGCAATGAACCACTTTATCATTAGAATTATTGATGCTGGCCTCCAAAGCTCTGATAAAAATAAAGCTGGAGTCGGCGGTGTTGAGGCTCTGCACGGCTGCGCCAAGCCGGTCCCAGTTGTTTTGCATGGTCAGGCCGTAGTTGTCGTAATCGCTGCTGTGGTCGGTAACCGTAATCCAATCCAGTCCGATCTTTTGAGAAGCTACCTTGGTGGCTCCCAATGGCAGGCCGTATTCGACATCATTTTGGGAAAACATGGTGTGATTATGCATGTCGCCCCGGTACCAGCCCTGTATGCGAGGAATATCTTCAGTCTGCCTGAAAACCCTGAAATACTGCTGCTGGTCGGATTCCATATTCAGCGAGAAATTTACTTTTATGTCGAAGATGTCATCCAGCCCATTCAGTTTCTCGGCCGGAATCGTAAGTGTAAAATACCAATAATCTTTTGTGATATCCACATAATGTGTTCCGAAGATATTTTGATCGGAGGTGAAGCGTATGGTTGACTGGCTGTTTTTTTCGTATCCGCTGGAGTCAAAAGCCTGCATTCCCCATGCAATATCTTCAGTGGATCTGCATATCAATAAGGAGTCAAAAGCCTGGACGGAATAGGTGTCAAAGGTAAGCAGATTGTTAAAAGATGTTTCATCGGCATTTTTTAGCCACACCTTGATATCGGTTAGCTCGTTGTTACAGCCAAAACAACCCGACGAATGAACATAAAAATGTAAAGGGACACTGCTTATTTGATTATTGGCGTCAAGTTTTTTCATGCGGAAAGGCACATCAGCCGCCAGGTCAGAACCAGTGGTGTTGGTTTGTCTTGTCTGACAAAAAACAACAAAGCTATGCATCTCAATAAGTAAAAGGATGCTGAGTACTAAATGTTTCATAAAAGGATTTATACAAAAATAAAAATAAATCACCAGTAATACATTGATTTTTCAACATATTATCAGAAAAAAGTACGTGAATATTATGACCTGTCAGATTCGTCTAATTTTCCGCTGTGCTTAAGTGTCCGTAATATCAGCACCAACAGGATGGAAGCTATCAATACATAAGTAGATATCCTCAAAGGTTCAAAGGAGCGGTTATCTACGAAGTTTCTGAGATGATCGATATAAAAATATCCTACAGCCATGGCCAGCACTCCCGAGTATTCGCGGCGTAACACGCTTTTAACGGAAAAGGGGATACCGCTTTTCTGAAACTTTTTGATGGCAGGTATAAAAGCAGGGACACCGGCCGACCACGAAAGGTATTCATCACCGTATTTTCTTTCCAGAAAACGCTCTTCGGCAAACATGATGCGTTCGTAATACAACCAGAAAAACAATGAAATAATAATGATGTAATATACATTGAAGGTGAAAAGCAGCAGGCCGAGCCACATCAGGTAGTTGCCAAGATACAGCGGATGCCTGAGCGTTGAATATATTCCTTTGGTATTCAGCGATTCTGCTACCTGCTCCCTGGTGTTGCGCCCCGAGGTTCCTTTAGGTGTGGTGCCTATAGTGTATGCCCTGATGACAAATCCCAAAAGCGCAATAACAATGGAAATAACAGTAATTAGTTGCTCCTTATGAACTTATTTTTCAGGGATTGGGTGACAAAAAAAAGTTTGAAAAAATAAACGAAAAATTAGGCACAAAAAATCTTCTTTGAGTTTTTGCATCATTTTCTTCAAATTCCATGCAGTTGCAGCCATAAAAGCATTGATTTGTATGCCTTTTTCACCTAAGAGATAATTCTGTCCCATCCGAAAATC
>Ga0209604_1002818_pt1 | contig 12412 bp, 8 predicted proteins | sample AD_UKC097_MetaG_FD_184405 | JGI IMG/M metagenome (GOLD analysis project Ga0209604, IMG submission 184405) | Active sludge microbial communities of municipal wastewater-treating anaerobic digesters from USA - AD_UKC097_MetaG (SPAdes) (version 2) | ecosystem: Engineered > Bioreactor > Anaerobic >... | reverse complement strand
TTTGTTTTGAAGGAGAAAGAGTGGTGCGCCCGCCGCGATTCGAACGCGGGACCTTTAGATCCGGAGTCTAACGCTCTATCCGGGCTGAGCTACGGGCGCGAATTTCGAAAGAGCGGTGATGATGGGGTGAGAGACGGGGGTCGAACCCGCGACCACCGGAACCACAATCCGGCGCTCTACCGACTGAGCTACTCTCACCGCGCTCATTCGGACGGCGGAGGATATCAGAAACGCCCCGCGCCGCCATCCCCCTCGGAGTGGCATCCTTCCGGGCCATGACATCTCCCGACGGCGCAACGCCTTCCGCCTCGTCCGAGGGCTCGCTCTCGAACCGGATCCTGCTCGGGCTCCTGCTCGGGGCGATCTGCGGCGTCGGCGCGAACCTCCTCCTCGTCCCGCGCTTCCCGGACGCCGTGGAGGCCGCGAACCGGTGGCTCTTCGTCCCGGTCGGACAGGTCTTCCTCCGGATGCTCTTCATGGTCGTCATCCCGCTCGTCTTCGCCTCGCTCGCGCTCGGGGTGGCGAGCCTCGGCGACCTGAAGCGGCTCGGCCGCGTCGGCGGCCGGACGATGCTCTACTTCCTCTCCGTCACCGCGTTCTCCGTCGCCATCGGCCTCGTCCTCGTCAACGTCCTCAAGCCCGGAGAGGGCCTCCCGGCGGAGACCCGCGAGAAGCTCCTCGAGACCTACCGCGGCGAGGCGGCGTCCCGCATGGAGAGCGCGGAGAAGGCCGACTTCGGGCCGTCGCTCCTCGTGAACATCGTCCCGCGCAACCCCGTCGCCGCGGCGGCGAAGGGCGACATGCTCCCGGTGATCTTCTTCGCCCTCCTCTTCGGCATCGGCGTCACGAAGCTGTCGGCCGAGAAGAACGCCCTGTGGATGAAGCTCCTCGAGGGGCTGGCCGACGTCACCGTCGTGATCATCGGAATGGCGCTGAAGCTCGCGCCGTTCGGCGTCTTCGGCCTGATCTTCTCCGTGACGTCGCGCTTCGGCTTCGACATCCTCCGCCAGCTCCTCTTCTTCGTCGTCACCGTCCTCCTGGGGCTCTCGCTCCTGATCTTCGGCGTCTACCCGCTCTACTTGAAGCTCCGTGCGGGCGTCTCGCCGATCGCCTTCCTCCGGAAGATGCGGCCGGTCATGATCACGGCTTTCTCGACGAGCTCCTCGAGCGCGACGCTCCCGACGACGATCGAGGTGTCGGAGCGCGAGCTCGGCGTCCCGCCGCAGATCGCCGGCTTCGTCCTGCCGCTCGGCGCGACGATGAACATGAACGGGACGGCGCTCTTCGAGGGGATCACCTGCGTCTTCCTCGCCCAGGTCTTCGGAGTCCACCTCTCGCTCGGCCAGCAGCTCTTCGTCATCGTCCTCGCCGTCCTCACGGCGATCGGCGTCGCGGGTGTGCCGGGAGGCTCCATCCCGCTCCTCGTTCTCGTCCTCACCTCCGTCGGAGTCCCCGCCGAGGGGATCGCCGTCATCATCGGAGTCGACCGCCTCCTCGACATGGCCCGCACCGTCCCGAACGTCGTCGGCGACGCGAGCTGCGCCGTCTACGTCGCGAAGAAGGAAGGCTTCGAGCTGAAGATCTGACCATGACGTTCACGCACGCCCTCGTGAGACCTCCGGCCTCGACCTTCGCCGACGGCCTGACGACCGCCGGCCTCGGATCTCCCGACCTGCCGCTCGCCCTCGCCCAGCACGAGGCCTACGTCCGTGCCCTCGAAGCGTGCGGGCTCTCCGTCACGCGGCTCCCTGCCGACGACCGCTTCCCGGACTCGACGTTCGTCGAGGACACGGCCGTCCTCGCCCGCGGCCTCGCCGTCCTCTGCCGGCCGGGCGCGCCGAGCCGGGCCGGCGAGGTCGAGGCGATCCGCACCGCCCTCGAGTCGTTCTTCCCCTCTGCCGTCGCCATCGAGGCGCCCGGGACGGTCGACGGCGGAGACGTCTGCGAGGCCGGCGACCACGTCTTCGTCGGCATCTCGGAGAGGACGAACGAGACAGGCGCCCGCCAGCTCGCCGCCCACCTCGCGACCCGCGGCCTCGGAACGACCCTCGTCGACGTTCGCGGGATCCCGGGACTCCTCCACCTCAAGAGCGGAATCGCGTGGCTCGGCGAGCGGACCCTCGCGCTCGCGCGCCCCTTCGCCGGCCGCCCCGAGTTCGCGGGCTGGGACGTCCTCGACGTCCCGGCCGGCGAGGAGTACGCCGCGAACGCCGTCCTCGTGAACGGCCACGTCCTCGTCGCCACGGGCTACCCGCGATTCGCGGCCGCCGTGAGCGCGCTCGGCCTCCCCGTCCTCACCCTCGACATGTCGGAGTTCCGCAAGCTCGACGGCGGCCTGAGCTGCCTCTCGCTTCGGTTCTAGCCGGTCCGCCCGCTGCGCGGTCGCTCCCTCAGGCGGCTGGCCCGAAGCCCGCACATCGCGATTCCCGATCTCGCGGATCGCTCGCTCCGACACGGACGTCGAGCGGACGGGAGGGGCGTCCCGCGAGCGAGCGTTCGAGCACGCGCGGGGTACCCGCACGGCTCCGCGAGCAGGCCGCCGGGGGACGAGCGCGCACGGATTCGACGAGCGGAGCGAGGAGCTTGCGCGCTCGCCGGCGGCCCGCGCAGCGGAGCCGATGCGGGTCGCGCGCGCGCAGAGCTCGCCGTGGGACGTTCCTCCCGGCCGCGACTCGTGAGCCACCACGAGATGGCCTGGATGGTCTCTCCGTCTCTCCGTCTCTCCGTCTCTCCGTCTCTCCGTCTCTCCGTCTCTCCGTCTCTCCTCTTCTCTCCCCCGTCCCCGTGAGAGACTCCCGCGCCATGCCGGGAAAGAAGAGCGAGGTGCGGGCGTGGCTCGCTTACGACTGGGCGAACTCCGCGTGGGCGATGACGGTCGCGGTGGCCGTGCTACCGGTCTACTTCGCGGGGACGGTCGTGCCGAAGGGGGGCGTCGAGCTCCTCGGCTTCCGGATCGACGCGACGGTCCTCTGGGGCTACGTGAACAGCGCGTCGACGCTCGCGGTCTTCCTTACGGCGCCGATCCTCGGCGCGATCGCCGACCGGCTCGGCGCGCGCCGCAAGCTCCTCACCGCGTTCGGTCTCGCCGGGGGCCTCCTCACGATGCTCCTCGCGGCGTGCGGCCCGGGCGACGTCGCGACGACGCTCGTCATTTACGCCCTCTCGCAGATCGCCTTCGTCTCCGCGAACGTCTTCTACGACTCGTTCCTGCCGCACCTGGCGAAGGACGAGGAGCTCGACCGCCTCTCGGCGCGCGGCTTTGCCGTCGGGTACGTCGGAGGCTCGCTCCACTTCGTCCTCGCGCTCATCCTGATGGCCACACACGCGCGCTGGGGCCTGACGGCGGAAGCCGCCGCACGGATCGCTCTCGGCTCCGCCGGCCTCTGGTGGGCCGGCTTCGGGGCGATCACGTTCCTCGGCCTGAGGGAGCCGCCGCGGGAGGGCGAGAGGCCGGGCCTCCTCCGCGCGGTACGCGAGGGCATCGTCGACACTCTCGCGACGACGCGCCGCGTCGCGAAGGTGAAGCCGGTCCTCCTCTTCCTCCTCGCCTTCGTCCTCTACAACGACGGCGTCCAGACCGTCATCAAGATGGCCTCGCTCTACGGGACCGAGGAGGTCGGCGTCGGGTTGCCGATGATGATGGGGACGCTCCTCGGCATCCAGCTCCTCGCGATGGTCGGGGCTCTCCTCTTCGCGCGCCTCGCGGCCGCCTGGGGGACCAAGCGCGCGCTCGTCCTCGCCGTCGCGCTCTGGCTCGTCGCGGTCGGCTGGGCCTACCTCCTGACGACGCCCGCCGGCTTCGTCGTCCTCGCGGCGCTCGCAGGCCTCGTCCTCGGGGCGGTCCAGGCGCTCTCGCGCTCGCTCTTCGCCGCGATGATCCCGCGCGAGTCGTCGGCCGAGCTCTTCGGCTTCTTCTCCGTCTTTAACAAGCTCGCGGGCGTTCTCGGGACCTTCCTCTTCGCGACGGTGCGGCAGGCGACCGGGACCTCGCGCCTCGCGATCCTCTCCGTCGCCGTCCTCTTCGTCGCCGGCCTCGTCCTCCTCCTCCGGGTGAACGAGGCCGAGGCGCGCGCGCGCCGCGACGAGCTGCGCGGGGACGGCGCTACAACACCGACCAGGCGAGGGAGTTGAAGAGGAACGGGAACGTCGCGTTCGTCTGCGCGCGGTGCTGCGGGCGGAACCCGAGGAGGACGACCTTCCCCTTCCCGAGCGTCAGCGCGACCGCGGCGGCGTTCCGGGCCAGCTTCTCCTCGCCGCGGATCCAGCCGGCGACGAGGACGTCGCGCCCGTCGGCCGGGTAGGCCGCGAGCACCTCGCGCGTCATCTCCGCCCCCGGGATCGTCGTCTGGAAGGCGAGCGGCCCGTCCAGGAACCCGGGAACGGACGTGGGAAGCCCCCACGTGACCGGGTGCGTCGGGCTCACGTCGAGCCGGACGAGCCCGCCGGGGCAGAGGAACTCGTCGCTCTTTACGCGCGCGAGCGCGTTGCGCACCGGGAGTCCGAGCTCCTCGACGAGGTACTCCGTGGAGGAGCCGAGCGCGACGAGCGTCCCGCCCCCTTCCACGAACGCCCGGAGCGCCGCCGCGCCCTCCTTCCCGAGGCCGCCCGCGTACTCCGGCCGCGGCTCGGGGAAGTAGCGCATCGCCCCCTCCTCGCGCTTCGGCTTCCCGTCCGCGATCACTTCCTTGTCGACGTCGGGGAGGACGATCACGTCGAGGCGCGCGGCGAGCTTCCCGGCGCGGAGCGCGGCGTTGTCGAGCGTCAGCGGCGCGAAGCCGTAGCGCTCGAGGAGGAAGCGCGTCCACCCCTCGTCCATCGAGGCGGTCCACGGCTTGTAGAGGCCGACGCGCGGGGCGCGGAACGGCCTCGCGCCGGCCGGCGCGGCCGCGAGCGGCGCGAGCGACAGGCCGAGGTCCGCGGCGGCGCGCGAGGCCGCTTCGGCGGCGGCCGCGTCGAGGACGATCGTGCCGGCGGCGAGCGCCCCGTCGGCCGCCGGGAGGATCGACACCGCGCCCCCCTTCCGCGCGGCCGCGACGACCTTCCAGCGCTCCGGGCTCTCGGGGCCGAGAGCGACCGCCGTCGTGCCGGAGGGGAGAGATGGCACCGGCCCCGTCGCGCCGAGAGGCCGCAGGGACTCCGGGAGCCGCCCCTTCTCCACCGTCACCCCCATCGAGAGCGGCAGGCTCCAGGCGGTGACGTCGTACGGCGCCACGATCTCCTTCCCCGGCACGAGCTTCACCTCGGGGAACCGCTGCACCTCGAGCATCTCGCGGACGAAGCGGCCGTACGGCTGCGCGAGCGGCACCCACGCATCGCCGGTCGAATCGGCCTTCACCTCGACGCCGTGCTCGACGAGGAGGGCGGCCAGCGCGCGCGCCGTCGCCGGGTCGCGCTGGGCCATCGGGATGCGGTACCCCTCGCCGGGCGCGGCGGCCGCGATCGAGGCGCGCGCCTTCGCGAGCATGTTCCGGAGGACGTCCTCGCGGTGCGTGGCGCAGTACTCGTGGATCGCGTCGGAGGCGACGCGCTCGTAGTCCATGACGTCGCGCAGGCGCCACGTCCCGCCCCGCCAGGGGTTCGGGAAGTTGACCTGCGGGCCGTACTCGACGAGGCCCTTGCCGCCTCCGCGGAGCTCGGTCGGCGGGACCTCGATCGGCGTCGCGAGGCGGACCGAGGCGACCTCGGTCAGGACGCCCGTCACGTTCTTCCACCACGCCGTGTTCTTCGAGCCCCCCGGCCAGGAGACGTCGAACGCCCAGGCGGAGATGACGCCGCTCTTCCCGGCCTGCTCGAGCCGCATCGACATCAGCGACCCGATCATGTTGACCTCACGGATGACGAGGGGGTCGATGTCGGGGTCGAGCGGGTCGGCGTACGGCGGCACGAACATCCGCGGCCCGCTCGTCCCCATCTGGTGCTCGTCGAGGAAGACCTGCGGGAACCAGTCGTGGTAGAGGACGCGGCTGATCGCCTTCGTCTCGGCCTGCGTCAGCTGCGCGAAGTCGCGGTTGTTGTCGTGCCCGACGTAGTGGTGATAGAGCCACGGCATCCGGCTCCCCTCCCAGCGGGTGCCGAGGTTCTTCCGGTACCAGTCGACCTCCATCCGGTGCCCGTCGGGGTTGAGCGACGGGACGAGGAGGAGGACGACCTCCGAGAGGCGGCGCTTCGTCTCGGCGTCCTCGGCCGTTGCGAGCGCGTGCGCCCACTCCATCGCCATCTGCGAGGCGCCGATCTCGCTCGCGTGGATGCCGCAGGTGACGAGGAGGACCGCCTTCCCCTCGCCGACGAGCGCGGTCGCCTCCGCCTCGGAGAGGCCGCGCGGGTCGGCGAGACGGCGGGCGACCTCGCGGAGCCTTCGCTGGTTCGCGAGGTTCTCCGGCGAGGAGATCGCCGCGAGGATCATCTCCTCGCCGCGCGTCGAGGTCCCGATCGTCGTCACCTCGACGCGGTCCGACGCGGCGTCGAGCGCGCGGAAGTACGACACGATCTGGCCCCAGTCGGCCAGAGTCCGGTCGGCGCCGACGGGGAGTCTCAGGTGCTCCGCCGGGCTCGGGGGAGCGGCGGCGGCCGGGAGCGCGAGAGAGAGGACGAACGCGGCGGCGAGCGCGGAGCGGAGGCGGAGGGCGCGCATGACCCGAAAGTCTACGCGCCGCGCGGCGTTCAGAACTTCAGCTTGCGCGAGACGTCGAGGACGGCCGGGGTGTTCGCGAGCGGGAGGAGAGGGGCCATCAGGAACGCCTTGACCTCGCTCGCCAGCTCCTCGAGCCTCGGTTCGCCGACGCCGAAGGTCTCGGCGAACCGGCCGATGACGGCCCGCTCCGCCGCCGAGTAGTTCCCGTCGACGAGGGCGACGAGGAGGGCGGATTGCAGCAGGAGCTCCCGGCCCTTCGGCTCGGGGAGCGTCTCGGCGAGCTCCGCCGGGGACGGGTCGGAGGCCGTGGTGTCGACGGGCGCGAGCTCCTCGATGAGGGCGACCTCGCGCGGGTCGGCCGCGCCGTCCGCGCGGGCTACGGCGAGCATCGCCCGGCCGACCGCGTTCGCCTGCGCGTCGTTGAGCTCCACGTCCTGGAAAAGGCGCATCGTCGGCCCCCCCGTCGTTCTCGTTCTGCCGAGTGGCGGCGGCGATGATACCGCTCCGGGTCGGGCCCGAAAGGGGCGCCGCGCCGCCGCCGGCCGGCCCGCTCAGTCGACGAGCTCGGAGACCCGGACCCGCAGGACGCCGCTCTTCTCGAGAAAGCGGAATCGGAGCTCGAGGAAGTCGACGGTCGCGGCGTGGGGGTGTCCGATGACGACCGCGTGCCCCTTCGTCGCCGCCGTCGAGAGGGCGCGCGCGAAGGCCGTCCCGAGCGCCTCCGGAGCCCCGCCGATCGCCGCCGCCTCGGCCCGCGCGTCGTCCAGGAAGACGTCGCGCGGGATCGTCGCGAGCCCGAGCGCCCGGGCCTCTTCCGTCGCGACGCTCGCGGCGGAGGTCTTCGAGTCGAGGAAGAAGAGCCCCTTCGTCCGGACGACGGAGAGGACGGCGCGGACGACCCTCCGGTCGGCCGTGGCGACGGAGCCCTGGTGGTTGTTCAGGCCGATCGCCCCCGGGACGGCGGCGATCGCCTCTTCCACGCGCCGGGCGATCGTGGCGTCGTCGTCGTCCGAGGAGATCGTCCCCGGCTCGTAGGGGCCCCGCGAGCCCGCCATGGGGAGATGGACGAGGAGGTCCCATCCCTTTCGCTTCGCGAGGGCCGCCGCCTCCCGCGCCAGTGGCGCATCGGGAAGAACGGCGATCGCGAGCGGCCCGGAGAGCCGCTCGAGACGGGCGAGCGACCCGTCGGCGTTCCCGACGTCGTCGATGACGACGGCGATCGCGCCGCGGCCCGTGCCGGCCGCCGGCTCGAAGTCGGGCGGGACGCTCGTCGGCCGGGGAACCGCCGTCGGGGCCGGGACAGGGGTCGGGGCGGCGATCGTCGGGACCGGCGTCGGGGTCGGCGTCGGCGGCGCCTCGGGCGTCCGTCCGTAGCGGAGCCAGAGGAACGCGAGGGCAAAGAGGAACGCGAGGCCCGCGAGGAGCGCCAGCGCCCGCCCGCAGCCGCCCCGCCGCCGGGCCGCCGTCACGAGGCGCGCGCGCGGGGAGCGGGGAGCTCGGCGACCACCTTCAGAGCCCGCTCGAGGAACGGGTCCGGAAGCTTCCCCTCCTCCCCTTCCTCGGGGAGGACGTGGAAGACGCGGTCGTCGGGCGCGAGACCTCTCGGCGAGAGCGTCCGGCCGGCGGGGGTCCGGACTTTCCCGACGGTGATCCGGAGCGCGCCGCCGCTCGCGAGACGGACGACCTCCTGGGTCAGACCCATGCCGAAGGTCGGCTCCCCGACGACGCGGATCCGGAGCTTTGCCTTGTCGGGAACGGCCACCGCCGCCCCCGGATCCTCCGGCGCGAACGCCTCGGCCGACTTCTCTTCCCGGCGCGCTGCCGCGCCGACGTCGACGCCGAGCTCCCGGGCCGCGCCCTCGCGGAGCGCGGCGGCGAAGAGCTCGGCGGGTCCGCCCGTCCCGCTGTCGACGAGGAGGACGAGCCCCCCGTCGTGCAGACGCCGGCCCGCTTCGACGGTGAAGGTCCGGGTCTGGATCTTCCGTCCCTTCAGCTCGCCGATCGGCCCGGGCGGGCCGAGTAGCGCGGCGGTCCGGGCCGCTTCCTCCCAGGTCCCCCAGGCGTTTCCGCGCAGGTCGAGGACGAGCGACTTCGTCCGGTCGAGCGGCTCGAGGATCTTCGCGAGGGCGTCGGCCGTCCCGGGCCCGAACGCCGGCACCTTCACGACGAGCTCCCCGGAAACGCGCTCGGCCGAGGGAAGGCTCGGGGTCCAGGACGCGCGCACGATCTCGAGCGTGCGCCGCCGGGGCTTCTCCTCCCGGACGACGAGGACCGTCCCCTTGCCCCCGGGCTTGCCGGAGAGGGCGGCCTCGACCTCCCAGAGAGCCAGGCTTCGGGCCGAGACGTCGCCCACCTTCTCGATCAGGTCGTCGGTCCTGATTCCGGCGGCCGCGGCGGGGCTCCCGGGAACGGCGGTGACGACGACCGGGTAGCCGGAGCGTCGCGCCAGCACGAGCCCCGACTCGACGTGGTCGGTCTTCTCGCGGGCCGCGCGAGCCGCCTCGAAGGCGGCCATCTTCTCGGGCGCGACGTACTCCGAGAACGGGTCCATCGCTTCGGTCATCCCCGAAAAGGCCCCCGCCAGGAGAGGCCGGACCTCGACCTTCTCGACGTAGTTCCCCCGCACGAGCGAAAGGACCTCCGTGAAGAGGCCGAGAGGCTGATAGAGACCGTCTTTCGCGCCCTTCCCCTTCTTCTCGTCGGCGCCCAGACCGGGGAGGACGACGAAGAGCGTGCCGAGGAGGGCGAGCGAGCCGAGGAACGAGGCGAGCCGGGACTTCGTCACCGCTCGATGATACGGGATCGCGTTCGGGCGGTTTCGGGGCCGTCCACGCCAGGCCGCCTTCGCCGGCCCGGGTTGGCGGCGTTCTACCGGAGCCAGCCGCGGGGGTCGACCGAGGCGCGGCTTTCGCGGATCTCGAAGTAGACGCCGGCGGCCTCCTCCTCGGGAGGGTCCGCGACCCTCCCGAGGACCTCGCCGAGCGCCACCCTCGTGCCGCGGGGCACCGTTCCCGTCATCAGGTGGCCGTAGAGCGTGAAGACGCCGTCACCGTGGTCGAGGACGACGAGGTTCCCGTATCCCTTGAGCCACTGGGCGTAGACGACGTCGCCCGCGAAGACGGCGCGCACCGGCGTGCCGGTCGGCGCGTCGATCGTCCACCCGCTCGAGCGGAGGAAGGTCCGCGGGAAGCGGGGGTTCGCGATCCGCCCGAAGGGGACGACCACCTTTCCGCGCGTCGGCCAGTCGAGAGCCCCCTTGTACCTCCGAATGGAGACCGAACCGGCCGGGAGGGCCCGGCCCCGCGTCTCGAGGAGCTCGAGGAGCGCCTCGAGACGGGCCGTCTTGTCCTCGAGCGCGGCGACGTTCGACCGCTGCTCCTCGGCCGTCCTCTCGAGGCGCGCGAGGAGGGTGGCCTTCTCGGCGCGCGCGCGTTGCAGAGCTCTCTCGGCCTCGCGGGTCTCGGCCGCGACGCCGGCGATCGCCGTGCGGAGCGTCGTGAGGTTCCGCTCCTTCACGGCGAGCTCGACGAGAGAGCCCTCGTAGTCCCTGAGGAGGCGGGCGTCCCGCGAGGCCAGGAACGAGAGGAGCTGGAGCCCCCTGAGAAACGACTCGCCGGAATCGGCGGAGGCGAGCGTCTGAAGATAGCCGAGACGACCCATCCGGTAGAGGGCGTCGAGCCTCCGGGAGAGGTCGTCCCGGAGGGCGACGCTCTGCCGTCGCGCATGGTCCCGCTCGGCCTGCGCCTCGGCGGCGGCGCGTTCGGTCTCCGCGGCGCGCAGCTCCAGGATCCTCCGCTCGGTGGTCCGCAGCTCGAGGTTCGCCTCGGCCGCCTCGAGCTGCTGCCGCACGTCGACGGCCCGTTGCCGGGTCTCCTCGTAGCGGGTCTTCAGCCCCGCGAGCCGGCGGCGGAGCGCCTCCAGCTCCCGGCGACGGTCCGTCCCGGCCGCGTCCCGCGTCACGACGGCCGGCTCTCGCTCCTGCCCGTGGGCGACGGAAGAAGCCAGCAGCGCGAGAAGGGGAAGAAGGCGGAGCCGCGAGCCGCGCCTGCGGCGGTTCCCGCCCCCGGGGCACGGCTCACCGAACCGGGTCAGAACAGCGGCGCTCCGTCGAGCGGCTCCGGCGGCGTGAGGCCGAGAGCCTTGTAGATCGTCGCCGGCACGTCGGCCATTCCGGGTCGCGGCGTCGTCCGGAGCGGGCGGCTCGAGAAGAGGATCCCCGGGACGACGTCCGGGTCGACCGAGCAGTGGTCCCCCGACCAGACCTGCCTGTTCTCCTCGTAGAGCTCGGGCGTCACGACGCCGAGCGTCGCCTGCCAGCCGACGCGGTACCCGTCGCTGTTCGTCACGAAGATGTCGGGGATGACGTTCGCGTCGAAGGAGGGATAGGCCTCCTCGCGGAAGTAGACCCTCTCGACCGGGCGGCGCCCCGTCGCCTCGTCGACCAGGGCCATCAGCCCCGTCTTGATCTCGCTCCGGACCGCGTCGTATTCCGCCCCCGGCTCGACCGTGCCCTGCGCCTCGCGCCCCCGCAGGTTGACGTAGATCTCGCCGAGACCCATGGAGTAGGCCTTCGTCCGGGACCAGTCGACGTTCGGCCAGAACTCCCCCTGGCTGAAGAGCTGCTCGAGGTCGGCCAGCTTCTCCTCGCCCCCCTTCATCCCGAGGTAGCCGTTCCGGGCGAGCCAGGTGTTGTAGTTGATGGAGCGGCGCCAGCTCGCAAAGCCGTGGTCGGAGCAGACGAGGAGGAGGTCGTCGGGGCCGAGCTCCTTCTGCGCGTCGCCGACGATCTCGTCCATCTGCCTGTAGTTCCGTTCGACGGAGGGGCCGAACTTCGCCGCCTTCTCCGCGTCGTACATCGGGTGGGTCGGGTCGAGGAAGCGCCACATCACGTGCCCGACCCGGTCGGTGAACTCGTAGACCTGGACGTAGAGGCGCACGTCTTTCTCGGCGAGGAGCCCGTCCATCATCTTCCGGTACTGCTGGACGGTGTGGGTCACGTCGTCGAGGAACGTCGGCTCGTCGATCGTCTCCTCGCTCATCGACCAGGTGTCGATCGACCAGCCGGCCGTCTTGTAGAGGCCGAACCGCTTGGCCAGGCTCTTCGCGAGCCCCCGCGGGGCGGTGATCTTCACGTTCGGCGGGAGGTCCACCGGGTTGAAGTGGATCGGCGAGAGGTAGAGCTCGACCTCGGGAGCGATCCGCGCGAGGTGGAACCGGCCGATACCGGTGAGCTTGACGACCGGGTTGAACGCGAACGTGAACGTGACCCAGGGGGACCACTCCCCCGGCTTGATCGTCACCGGGTCGCTCCCCTCGGGCTCGATCCGCAGGCGGCCCCCGTCGGGGAGGACGGTCAGCGTCATCGGCGTCTTGATGACGGGCGGCTCGGGGAAGAGCTTGTTGTACGGCCCGAAGACCTCCGTCCGGATCGTCCCGACGTTCGACTCGAGGCGGATCAGCTCGACGGAGAACTCGTTCTTGTTCTTCGGCGCGAAGAACGGGTCGGAGGTGTAGTAGCTCGGCGTCCCGATCCGCCCGCGCAGGTCCGGGACTCCGAGACCCGACAGGAGGCGCCCCTCGTCGTAGTCGACGGCGGGGAACGTCACCGGGACGTGGAGGACGACGGACCGGATCCCGTTCTTCCCCGCCACCTCCCAGAACGGCGTCCCCTGGCGGTGGTTGACGACCGTCTGGAGCGACTCCGGCAGCAGGCCGCCGAAGCGGTACGAGAAGAAGGCGGCCGGAAGGGCGAGGCCGAGAGCGACCAGCGCCGCGGGCTTC
>Ga0209604_1002816_pt1 | contig 12416 bp, 9 predicted proteins | sample AD_UKC097_MetaG_FD_184405 | JGI IMG/M metagenome (GOLD analysis project Ga0209604, IMG submission 184405) | Active sludge microbial communities of municipal wastewater-treating anaerobic digesters from USA - AD_UKC097_MetaG (SPAdes) (version 2) | ecosystem: Engineered > Bioreactor > Anaerobic >... | reverse complement strand
AAACTATGTCAATATAAATGAAAGATAATTGAATAATTTTGCATTAGTCTGTAAGTAATTCTCTTTCCAGTAGGGTTCTCAGGTAACTCCTAACAGGGTAGTCAATAATATGAATTCCCCCTAGACTCTGGCATTTCAATTAATGATTAAAGGGAGAAGAATTTAATAATACCCTGTTTATAAATTACGTTTTTTTAGCTTGATAATTATACAAATTACTTCATCATTTTAGTAAATATCTTTAAAAGGTGAAATTCAATAACTTTTTGAATGGTTTGTCTTTTATAAAAACCTTCTTGGGGAAGTAAATATTTTAAAACTTCAGTAAATACTTTTACTTTTCCCAGTATTTGTAATCTATGGTTTTTTACCCCGTTTTAGAAAATAGCTTTAAGAAATTAAGGAAAAACAAAGAGATGGGAAAAAATAAATATTTTAATTCCCATCTTTTTTGCTTTCTTGAAAAATAATGTTTTACTTAAAACTCTAACTAAAGATTAGTTAATTTATTTTCCCGTCTTTCTCTCCAGCTCCTGGAAAGCCTGAGAAGCCTTGAACTGATTGTAAAGGGCTTCTTCATTCTTAATATTTTCTATTAAATTCCGATTAACTTCATCTTTAGGAATTTTCATTTGGATGTAGGTAGTATAAGTAGTTTTACCTTTTACTGTATCCTTATAAGTTTCAATATAGCCTGTAATTACTCCACCAAATTTAGCATGAGAAATATTTTCTACTACATTTTGAGTTAGGGCAAGAACCTGAGGATTATTAACCCCAGCTTCTTCCTCATAATTTTTCAACATTGCATTAACTTCAGTTTCTACATAACGAGCAGCTTCTGCCATAGCATTTGCTTTTGCTGCATCCATAGACATAGTCTGGCTACTTTTCGTTGCCATACCATAAGTACATATATAATCTTTCTCAGTTTGAGTATTCCACCATTTGGGATAACTCACATTGCCACCGGTTACAGCATTCTTATTGCTACTGCAACCAAACAAAGCAATTAGTAAAATAGTAATTAGAATAAGCCATTTTCCTGATTTCATTTTTTCCTCCTAATTTATTATTACGGCAGTTTTCAGGAATAACCACCGATTGGATATATTTAGTTCTTTAAACATAAGTTTTTTCATTTAAAGATATGTAATTGGGCAAGTTTCTCTACTCGTTTAGCGGGATCGCTTTTGGCTAACCATCTCTGGAAGAGGATAAAACTATCCTCTCCACCTGATAAAACATATTCTTGGGCACTAACATTACTACAGAAATCTTCCCAGCCAGAAATAGGTTCGGTAGAAAAGACAAAGTATAGAGTTTCAATACAATGTTCTTTCCCCGGCAATGTAACTCCGGTAAATTGTTGTATCCACGGTTCCTGAGTTTTAATAAAGTTATTAGGGAAAAGTTTATTAGGGTATACCATAGCCACACTATTATCCGGTAGGAAATCAAATATGTAGAGATACCCATCAGCATTAGAAGTGACACTAACCTTAAATTGCTCACCATCCTTCAATAAGGAATTACTTAATCCGACTTTAATATTATAGGCAGAATTGTATACTTTAGGAAGCTGGACAACCTCTGCTTGATAACGCATATTATAACGGAAACTATGAGATTTAGTATCTATAGTAGGTTTTTCTTCCAGAATTTTTTCCGATTGGAATCTTCCTGCAGAAGAAGAAAGCATAAATATACTTTTTGCTGTTTGCTCATCAAATTGGGCATTTCTTTCCACATACATATTCGTGGTTAAGGAAACCAGGGACACATCTACTGGTAAGGCTTTTTGCAGTGCTTGTTCACGCACAAAAGCTAAGGTTTGCGCTCTGGCTTCTTGCCAGGAAACGGCATCGTTAAATACTAAAAAAGTATCAATTTGCACTGTAACCTTACCTAACTTAGCGAAATTAGATATGGTAGTTTGGGTTGGAGCTGAAGACATTGGATTAGAAATAGATTCGGATTTCTGGTCATCTTTTTTCTCTAATTCAGAGAAAGCTTTAGTCGCATTCTGTCTGGATTTTTCGGCTTCTTCATTTGTAGTTGAAGATTTTTGTTTATTAGAAGCACAACCTGTCATTACTATCAAGCATAAAGACAATACTAAGCTAAGAAAGGGGGTTAAGGATAGTTTTTTTACCATTTTACCAGCACTTTTTGGGGATCATTACTCTGTAATTGAGGTTCTTGTTCTCTTCCCATTCTACGAGCTTGGGAATTAACTTCATTATTAAGATAATCAATGAGTTCTTTCTGGGTAATTTGCTTATCACCATTAGCGTCTGCTTCACCTTTTAAACCTTTCATTAAATAATAGGAGAATAGGCCGTGTAGTTTATCATTGTAACTGGAAGAGATTTGAGATCCGGTAGACGCAGAAAATACCGCTAAATTTGGAGCAATAGAAGGAAGAGCAGTACTTATGAAAACGGGCCTGGCACTCGCAAGAATAATTTCATTATTACGACTTGCTCCAGAAAAACAGCTATCCAAGAATAAAGTAATCTGCTTAGCCTTTAATTGAGCCAAATTTGAATACAGTTGTTCCAGACTATAACCTGAAATAGAGGCATAATTAGGATTTCCATCCGCAGGTAATAGATATGCTTTATTACCCTCTGGATCAGGAGCACCATGACCACTATAATAAATATAAATCTCATTTCCTGGTTTATTAGCATTCTTAGCTAACCATCCACCCGGATCAAAAACTGTTTTAAATTCACTAAGCGTTGCTTCATCGGTTTGAAAATAAATATTCTCAGCTGGTATCCCTAAAACTTTTTTAAAATACTCTTTCATATACTCAGCATCCCGTTTGGCAAAAGGAACACCTGTCCCCACATTACGATAATTCTCAATACCAAAAATTACCCCCCATTTATTCTTATCCGGTTTAGCGAGAACAGGAATATTTTGCTCTACATCTACTGAAATAGCAGGAGCATTTTCAATATTTATAGGTTTATCTTTACTGGCAATAATTAAAGATTCTGCCGTCCTTTCCTGACGATTAAAAGCCAGATTTAGAGGTTGATTAAGCTTATTAAATTGACTATGAGCTTCTAAAATGTCCAAAGTTAAATTTAACTTCGTAGCTGTCTTGGCAGTTACTAAAGTATAATGTAAATCTTTATATTCTCCAGCTGACAATTGATTAAACTGGTTTTCTGCATTGCTGCCAGGTAAAAGAAATATATCCTTACCTAAAATTAATTTAGTACTTACATTCTTTGCGGGTCCATTACCTTTATTCTGTATACGAACTAAAAGATCAAATTGTTCTCCAGGTTCTATTTTCCCATTTTTGTTCTGGTCATCTATTGCTATATCAGCAATCTGAATATCAGGAGGAATCAATGATTTAGTGCTAAACTTTATAATCTTATCTTCAGGTGGAAATCCATTTTGCTCTGTAAAATTTATCTTTAATTCCACCTCAGTAGTAGAAATATTCTGTCCAGCTTTTAATTCCACAACTTTACTGTTTGTCTCTCCTGCTTTAATTTCTCCAAAGTAAACACTTTTAGGATAGCTTATTCCTGCTATAGAACCTAAATCTAATTTCGCTTCCACCATCCCAGCATTCCCTTTACCTTTATTACTGATGGTAATATTTAATTGTGCTATTTCTTCTGCATCTAATAAATTATTGCCACTGGGTTCAATGAAACTTACAGTAGAACTTAAATCAGGCGGAATTAAAGCTACACCAACACTGGATGGACTTATAGTAGGGGCTTTTTCAGTTGAATAAAATACATTTCCATCTCCTTCTATCCTTGCTTCTAAATAGTCCCACTCAAGATCCTCATTTAATTGACGCGTCACAATTACTGAATATCTATAAAAATTCTGCTTTACTTCAGGCGCTTTCTCTAAAGGCACATTGATTTTAAAAGTCTTATCTTCAATAGTTATAGGAAATTGCTGATGATCGGGATCATATATTCCTAAGGAACCTATCTGTTCTACAGTCTCTCTTGAAGATTCTAATAGGGAATTAAGTTTAAGTCTTAATTTGTCCATAATTTCATTATAAGATTGATGAGAATCATATATTTTCTGACTATATTCTGCTTTTATTTTTTCTATTTGTTTATTTGCATTTCTCTTACGTTCCTCAAAAGCTGTACTGGTTTCAAACTCACCTTTTACTAAATTTTGTAATTCTGCTATCTTTACATCTCTCTCTGCTTCAAGTTCTTCTGATGAAAAAGGAACACTAAGCCAAGATTTAATAGCAATTATCTCCTGAACAATATTTTTCTCAGTTATTGCATTATAAGAACTTATCATAAAAATAATTAAACATATAATTAAAAATACAAATTTAGTTTCCATTTTTTATATCCATTACCTAACTAATATTTATTTCTTTCATTATGTTCATAATAATATCTACCTAGGATAATTAAAATAATTTCTCACAACTCTAAGACCAGTATTATTCCATTTTCCATTACGATCACCTTTTGCTCGCCTAGCATTTTTACAATAATCTGAATTATAGTTCCAACATCCACCACGAGCTACTTTTACCCATTTATTTTCGTAACCTTTAGGATTAAAATTCTGCTTAGAAAAGTAATAATTTTCATCATACCCATCCCAGCACCATTCAAATACATTACCACTCATATCATATAATCCTAATTCATTTGGCTTTTTTGTGCCTATTTTTTGAGTTTGTGTGGCATTATTTTCAAACCATGCAACTGTATTCACATCATTGCTTCCTGAAAAAATATATCCCTTGCTTTGTATACCACCTTTTGCAGCATATTCCCACTCTGCTTCAGTTGGTAGTCTATAACCATTAGCTGTCCAATCACAAATTATATCCCCGTTTTTATCGCTATAACACGGTTTTAATCCTTCTTTTAAACTAATTTTATTACAATAATCTATGGCATCAAGCCAAGATATATTTTCTACTGGTAAATCATCTCCTTTAAATGCAGATGGATTATTTTTCATTATTTTTATCCATTCCTTTTGGGTTACTTCATATTTACTTATAAAAAACGAAGATACAGTAACATTGTGAGGAAACTCATCCTTTTTTTCATTTGAGCCCATAATAAATCTTCCCCCCTTTACTAAAATAAAATTTGTAATTTTCAGGTTAAGAGAAAAATCCCAATTTTCCTTCTCATACCCAAATAAGTTAGGGTACCAAAAAATAATATTATCTTTACCTCCAGGACAAAGTTCAGAAATTCCTATTCCGCTCATACCTTTGGGATTTTTTAATTCTTGCTTACCATTAGATGCAGTTAATTCTATTTTAAAACAACCACCATTTGTTTCTCCATTTATATCATATAGAATCTTATAATATCCACAATCAGGATCTCTGCTCACCCTCACATTACTCACCATTTGTGCATAAAACTGAGAAATAAATAAAATTGACAATAACAAGAAAATCTTTTTTTTCATATCAAGCTCCTTGTTTACATTAGTTTATTATTTATAAATTTCGTCAAGAAATTTTTTTCCCCTTTATAAGATTAATCCATATCAAAAAATAGAATTTATACTTATACTAATATCTCTCACTTTCATAATATAACCATATAAAATGATAAAAATATTTATAAACATTAAAAAAGCGGAATACTTCTTCACCATTGGACTAAAATCCTTTGGGGGTCATTAGTTTGCAGTTGAGGGTCTTGTTCTCTTCCCATTCTTCTTGCCATCGCCCCAACATTTTCCTGTAAATATTGTAATAGCTCTGCTTCAGTTATTTTTTTATCCTGGTCTTTATTTGCCTCACCTTTTAAACCTTTCATTAAAAAGTAAGAGAAAAGACCGTGCTGTTTCTCATTGTAAGCACTCGCTATCTGAGAAGCTTGAGCAGCTGAGAAAACAGATAGATTAGGAGCAACGGCTGGCATTTCCGGACTTATAAATACTGGTTTGGCAGATGCCAGGATAATTTCATTATTGCGATTGGCTCCACTAAAACAACTATCTAAAAATATAGTTACTTTCTTTGCCTTTAAGGAACTTAAATTGGAATACAACTGTTGAAGTGAATATCCTGTATTATTTGGGAAATTAGGATTGCCATCATAGGGAAGTAAATAAGCTTCATTCGCGGTCATATCTGGAACTCCGTGTCCGCTATAAAAGATGAAGATTTCACATTCATTTTTATTGGCATTTTTATCTAACCAGCCCTTAGGGTTAAAAATGGCGTTAAACTCGCTTAAAGAAGCTCCATCATCAGTCTTTATATAAATATTTTCTGATGGAATACCTAAAACTTTCTGGAAATACTCTCGCATAAATTCAGCATCTCTACGAGCATAGGGAACTTGACTGACATTTTTATAATTCTCTATACCTAAAATCACTCCCCAACGATTATTGTTAATTTTACTATATAGAGGAATATCTTGTTCAATATCTATTGATAAAGAAGGAGCAATACTAATATTTTCCTTATTCTCTTTTCCGGCAATTACCATCTGATCGGCAGTGCGTTGTCGTTGATTAAAGGCTAAGTTTAAAGGTTGGTCCATTTTACAAAATTGGGATCTACTTTCTTTTAAATCTATTTTTATATCTAATTTTGTAGCTGTTTTAGCAGTATAAATATCAAAAACTATGTCTTTATATTCACCTGGAGACATATTACCCAAATTAAAAGTGTTACTACCTCCATAAAAAATAATGCCTTCACCAAATTTAATTTCTGCTATTACATTTTTTGCAATTCCAATCCCTTTATTGTGTATACGAACGGTTATGTTAACGGACTCTCCAGGTTCAATCATACCATTCTTATTAAAATCATCTATACCTACATCAAATACATAAATATCCGGCGGTTGTAAAGCTTTAGTTTCAAACTTTAAATTAATATCATTCGGAGGAAAGCCATTTTGCTCATTAAACTTGATATATAATGTTACTTTACCAGTAGGCACACCCATCCCTGCAATAATTTTTATTTGCTTTTCACAAGTCTCACCTGGTTTTATTTCCCCAAAATATATATTCCCAGGATAACTAAGACCTATAGAAGGTTGTAAATCCAATTTAGCTTCCACCATGTAAGCACTACCAGCCCCATTATTTTTGATGGAGATTACAATTTGAGCAGTTTCCTCAGCATCCAGCATTTGATTACCACTTGGTTCATTAAAAAATATAGAAGCTTCTAAATCAGGAGGCGTAAATGATGCAAGAATTTTAGGTTTCTGTTCAGATGAAACTCTTTCTATTGAATAAAAATTACCATACGCTCCAGAAAGCTCTGCTTCTAAATAAATCCAATTAAAATTCTCGTCCCATTGTCTGGTAACTCTTAATTGGTATTTGTCAAAATTTTTTTTAACATCTTGAGCTTGATAAATTGGAACAAATATTTCAAAATTGCGGAAACCCGTTTGAATAAGATAGGTTTGTTTATCCGCATTATATGCTCCTAATTTACCTTCCATTACAACGACTTCTCGAGATTGTATTATTAGACTTTGTAATTTTTCTTTTAATTTTTGTTGATGTGCTGTATAAAGAGCTTCAGCATCTTTTATTTTTTGCTCATAATCCTCTTTAATTTCATTAATTTGATTATAATAAGCGACTTTCCGCTTTTCAAATTGTTGAGTAGTTTCATATTCACCCTTAACTGGAAATTGTAATTTGCTAATTATAGCATCTCTTTCAGCTATCAAAGATTCTGCAGAAAAAGGTACTCCTATCCATGATTTTAAAGCCATAGCTTCATCTAAAGTGCTTGCAGATAAAAAATTATTCATTACAAATAAATAAAATAAAAACATAAATCTAATATATTTCATATTATCCTCACACTTTATATAATAATAAATTATTAATCAAGGTCAAGCTGTGCTCCTATACCTATACATACTGATATACCATTAAAATTATTAAAATTACAATAATATCCTCTATATTCTTTAATTACATTTGAATAGGTAGCTTCTAAAGTTAAATTATAGAAACACAAACCAAATTTTAAATAATAACCAGCAGAACTACCAGAACTTAGTTGATCCCAGTTTTCCTCTGTATCACCATAAGATATTTCTTCCGAAATTTTATAAAAACATCCGCCTGCTCCGAAATATGGATAAATGAAAGAATTATTTAACTTATACAATAAACCCAAGTTAATATCGGGCTTTATAAATAAGTTTACATGTCCTTCCTGTTCATTATTGGATTCTTTATATGTATTTTTTTTAATAAAAGAAAATAAATTAATATCTAATTCAATACCAAATTTCGAATAATCCCATAAAGTACAACCTCCTCCAAAAGTTCCTGAAGTATCATAATCTTCTTTAAGATTAGAATCTAAAGGGAAAAAAATACCCATATTACAATCCAAATAACCAGATAACCTATAAATAGTACGATCAATGTAAATTTTAAAGTTCCAATTATCTGGTTCAACACCTTCTAATACCGGATCCCAAAATACACAAAAATTCTTATCTGCTTCACATTTAGCATTAACACACTCACCAAACATAAATTTAGGTTGTTCAATTTCCCTTTTATCTTTATATGGAATTATTTTTATCAAATAAAATTTATTCTTCATTCCTGATAAATCAAAGTTAATTTTATAATAACCAACCTCGGGATCTTGAGAAACCATAATATTTTTGATAGATGCCCCTATTAGAAAGCTCATAAAGTTTGTAAATATAAGAAATAAAAGGATAAACTTTAAATTTTTCATATTACTTACCTCTCAATTTTACACATTCCCTAACTATGCATTTTTGTCAATGAATAATTTAATTTTAAGATTTATAAGATTGTAATTTATTGCCCATTTATACTTCTTTCGTCAATTCAAATAACTCTTATAATAAAATGGTTAGATAGAATTTTTTAACCACAAATATAAACATAAGAGGCGTCAGTGATGGTGGTGCCCTACTCTTCCACACAGTTACCCATGCAGTACCATCGGCGTAAGCGGTCTTAACTTCTGTGTTCGGGATGGGAACAGGTGTTTCCCCGCTGCTATAGCCACCATCACTGACGCCTCTCGTCAAACTTGTATCTTAGTTCTGATATCTATTATTTTTGGCATCAGGATAGTTTAGCGGTGTAAGGAGTTCACACAGAAAGATAGTAGTGAAAGTCAATCGACCGATTAGTATCACTCGGCTGAAGTGGTTACCCACCTTACACCTGTGACCTATCAAGGTGGTAGTCTACCACCGGTCTCATGGGAAATCTCATCTTGGAGTAGGCTTCCCGCTTAGATGCTTTCAGCGGTTATCCCGTCCGAACATGGCTACCCGGCAATGCAATGGGCATCACAACCGGTACACCAGAGGTCCGTCCACACCGGTCCTCTCGTACTAGATGCGGATCTCCTCAAATTTCCTACGCCCACGAAGGATAGGGACCGAACTGTCTCACGACGTTCTGAACCCAGCTCGCGTAACTCTTTAATCGGCGAACAGCCGAACCCTTGGGACCTTCTTCAGCCCCAGGATGAGTTGAGCCGACATCGAGGTGCCAAACACCGCCGTCGATATGAACTCTTGGGCGGTATCAGCCTGTTATCCCCGGAGTACCTTTTATCCTTTGAGCAACGGCCCTTCCATTCAGGACCGCCGGATCACTAAGACCTGGTTTCCCACCTGCTCGACCCGTCAGTCTCGCAGTCAAGCTCCCTTATGCCTTTATACTCTTAGGCTGATTACCAACCAGCCAGAGGGAACCTTGGTAAGCCTCCGTTACTCTTTAGGAGGCGACCGCCCCAGTCAAACTGCCCACCTGGCAATGTCCAATGCCCTCAGCATCGTTAGTAAACCAATACAGTAAGGGTGGTATTTCAAGGTCGGCTCCACGCACACTGGCGTGCACGCTTCCCAGCCTCCCACCTATCCTACACATACTGCACCAGTTTACAATGCCAAGCTACAGTAAAGGTTCACGGGGTCTTACCGTCCGTTCGCGGGTAAGCGGCATCTTCACCGCTACTTCAATTTCACCGAGCCCCTGGTTGAGACAGCGCCCAAATCGTTACACCATTCGTGCAGGTCGGAACTTACCCGACAAGGAATTTCGCTACCTTAGGACCGTTATAGTTACGGCCGCCGTTTACCGGGGCTTCGTTTCGAAGCTTCTCCTAACTGTTCCCAGTTAGGATAACCTCTCCACTTAACCTTCCGGCACCGGGCAGGTGTCAGTCTATATACCGTGGCTTTCGCCTTCGCATAGACCTGTGTTTTTGGTAAACAGTCGCTTGGGCCTCTTCACTGCGACCCCCTCTGGCTCCAGATGTGCTCCTTCACCATAACGGGGTACCCCTTCTCCCGAAGTTACGGGGCCATTTTGCCTAGTTCCTTAACCAGAGTTCGCTCGAACACCTTAGGATATTCTCCTCGCCCACCTGTGTCGGTTTGCGGTACGGTCTCTGCATAACTGACGCTTAGAAGCTATTTCTCGGCAATGTATCTAAGCAGACTTTATGGCTTACGCCTCGTCCTACGCCTCGGAGTCCCTGTGATGTGGATTTGCCTGCATCACCTCCTACACGCATTCAACGGCTATTCCAACAGCCGTCCCTGCCGCACCATCGCGTCACTCCATCGCATTATGCAAAGGTTCAGGAATATTAACCTGATTCCCTTCAGCTTCGCCTTGCCGCTATACCTTAGGGACCGACTAACCCTGAGAAGATTATCTTTACTCAGGAATCCTCGGGCTTGTGGTGTGCGGGTTTCTCACCCGCATTATCGTTACTCATGCCGACATGGTCTCTTGTGTACACTCCAGCATACCTCCCAGTATACCTTCTCCGTATACACAATGCTCTCCTACCAGTAACCTATCTAATCCTCAGTTTTATCCAAAAATTAAACCTATGGCTACTCCGCAGCTTCGGTAAGATGCTTAAGTCCCGATTATCTTCGGTGCACTACCACTCGACCAGTGAGCTGTTACGCACTCTTTAAATCATGGCTGCTTCTAAGCCAAGATCCTGGCTGTCTCTGCAATTGCACATCCTTTAGCACTTAACACCTATTTAAGGACCTTAGCTGACAGTCTGGGTTCTTCCCCTCTCGCACGTGAAGCTTATCCCCCACGCCCTGTCTCCCAGAAATCAATTAATAGCATTCGGAGTTTGATTGGGTTCAGTAAGCCTATAAGCCCCCTAGCCCATTCAGTGCTCTACCTCTATTAATCTCTCCTGAGGCCATACCTAAATATGTTTCGAAGAGAACCAGCTATCTCCGGGTTTGATTGGCCTTTCACCCCTACCCCCAGTTCATCCACCGCCTTTTCAACGACGGTTGGTGCGGCCCTCCAGCTGGTTTTACCCAACCTTCAGCCTGACCAGGAGTAGATCACCCGGTTTCGGGTCTAATGCCTTAAACTATCACGCCTCTTTACGACTCGCTTTCGCTACGGCTACGTGCCTGTAACACTTAACCTCGCTTAAAACATTAACTCGTCGGCTCATTATGCAAAAGGCACGCCATCACCAGTAACTTACGCTACCAGCTCTGACCGCTTGTAGGCACAAGGTTTCAGGTTCTATTTCACTCCCCTCCCGGGGTCCTTTTCACCTTTCCCTCACGGTACTGCTACGCTATCAGTCACCAAATGTATTTAGCCTTACGAGATGGTCCTCGCTGATTCACCCAGGATTCCTCGTGCCCCAGGCTACTCGGGATCCGACTACCAATAATTACCTATTTCAACTACAGGACTATCACCCTCTACGGTCGACCTTTCCAGATCGGTTCGCCTATAAGTAATTACCAGACCTCGCCGTCCCTCTACCCCGACTCTGCGCCGGTTTAGGCTAATCCCCTTTCGCTCGCCACTACTCAGAGAATCGTTGTTACTTCCTCTTCCTCTGGCTACTAAGATGTTTCAGTTCACCAGGTTCGCCTCCCCTTACGGAGATGTCAAGATTTCACTCCTGACAGGTTTCCCCATTCGGATATCCCCGGATCAAAGCTCGCTTACAGCTCCCCGAGGCTTTTCGCAGTTCGCCACGTCCTTCATCGCCATTTGGTGCTTAGGCATCCACCTTGCGCCCTTTGCTCTTTACACCACTTTATCCTTCTGTGTGCATTCTCTCACACCGCTACACTATATATTCTTATGAAAAAGAACTGGTGGGCCTGGGCTGACTTGAACAGCCGACCTCACGCTTATCAGGCGTGCGCTCTAACCAAACTGAGCTACAAGCCCGAGAAAAAAAATAAGACTATAGAGATTTGTTTGAGACCATTAAGTCATAATAATGTCACCGTATAAAGGAGGTGATCCAGCCGCACCTTCCGGTACGGCTACCTTGTTACGACTTAGTCCTCCTCGCGAAGCACACCTTCGAAAGCTGCCTCCCTTGCGGGTTAGCTCACCTCCTTCGGGTG
>Ga0209604_1002813_pt1 | contig 12433 bp, 11 predicted proteins | sample AD_UKC097_MetaG_FD_184405 | JGI IMG/M metagenome (GOLD analysis project Ga0209604, IMG submission 184405) | Active sludge microbial communities of municipal wastewater-treating anaerobic digesters from USA - AD_UKC097_MetaG (SPAdes) (version 2) | ecosystem: Engineered > Bioreactor > Anaerobic >... | reverse complement strand
TATCTGGAGCATGCACGCCGCATCCTGGGCGACATCGACAGCCTGGGCGAGCTGCTGGGCGGCGCGCAGTCGTCACCGCAGGGGCTGTTGCGTGTCAACGCCACGCTGGGCTTCGGGCGCAGCCACATCGCGCCGCTCATTTCCCGCTTTGCACGGCGCTTTCCGCAGGTGGAAGTGCAGTTGCAGTTGTCGGTCAACCCGCCGCCGATCACCGACGACGCGTTCGATGTGTGCATACGCTTCGGCACGCCGCCCGACGCCCGCGTGATCGCACGCTACATCGCGCCCAATCGCCGCCTGCTGTGCGCCGCGCCCGCGTACCTGAAGCGCCACGGCATGCCGCGCACCCCGAGCGAGCTGGCGCGCCACGCCTGCATCGGCATCCGCCAGGGTGAAGAAGCCTACGGCCTGTGGCGCCTGAGCCCCGCCAAGGGCCGCGCCGGCCGCGCCGAGTCGGTCAAGACGCGCGGCCCGCTCAGCACCAACGACGGCGAGATCGCCGTCAAATGGGCGCTGGACGGCCACGGCATCCTGCTGCGCGCCGAATGGGACGTGAAGCCGTTCCTGCAAAGCGGCCGGCTGGTGCAGGTGCTGCCGCAGTACGTGACGCCGGACGCCGACATCTACGCCGTCTATCCACAGCGCCACCAACTGGCGGCGCGCGTGCGCGTGTTCGTCGACTTCGTGTCGCAGGCGTTCGAGCAGCTGGCGCCCGCCTGAGGGCGCGGCTTTTTCAATAGCGGTCGAAGATCGCCTGCACGCCAGCAGGCGCTGACGTGCGCGTGAGCGCCAGCACCGCCAGCAGGCGCGCGCGCGGCGGATTCTGGTCGTCCGTCACCACGCTGCCGCAGGCGTCGTCGTCGAAGTTGGCGTTGCGGATGACGGGGCCGGCGCCCACGCGCGAAGCGCGCACGACGAGCACACCTTGCGCGCACAGCTCGGCCAGCACGGGCTTCAGGTAAGCGGGCACCGTGCCGCCGCCGAAGCCCGCGTGCACGATGGCGCGTGCGCCGGCGGCCACCCAGGCATCGTAGATGTCGCGCCGCATCTGGCCGTGGCTGGTGACCACGCCGACCAGCGGCAACGTGTCGATGGCAGAAATGTCGAATTCACTCGACGTGGTGTGCGGCCTCGCCACCGCGCGGTACCAGCGCGGCGCGCCTTCCACCACCGCGCCCAGGGGGCCGTGCGGCGACGCAAATGCGTCCAGGCGCATGGCGTTCACCTTGGCCACGTCGCGCGCGCTGTGCACCTCTTCGTTCATCACCACCAGCACGCCGCGCCCGCCCGACGAGGCGTGCGCCGCCACGGCCACGGCGTGCAGCAGGTTGGCGGGGCCATCGGCGGCCAGCGCGGTGCCGGGCCGCATGGCGCCGGTCAGCACGATCGACTTGGCGCTTTGCACGGTGAGATGCAGGAAATAGGCGCTCTCCTCCATCGTGTCGGTGCCGTGCGTGACCACCACGCCGTCGATGTCGTCGCTTGCACACAGCGCCGACACGCGGCGCGACAGCGCCAGCAGCTGCTCGTCGGTGAAGTCGGCCGAATCGATCTGCATCAGCTGCTCGGCCTGCAGGTCCGCCACCTGCGCCAGGGCGGGAATGCGGTCGATGAGGTCGCGGGCTGTCACCACCGCCGACTGGTAGGCCGCCGACGTGGCGCCCGCCTGCGCCGGGGCCGCCCCGGCAATGGTGCCGCCAGTGCCCACCAGGGCAATGCGCGGGCGTCGTGCATGTGTCGTCATAGGGGTGGATTGTCGGGCACAGGCCGCACCGCCAGTTGGCGACCAGCCTTGCCAGCGGCCGGCGAAGCTCATTACACTCCGATACAGACTTGTCTGGGCCCTTCGAAATGACGCACCCGCTTTCTTCCGTCCTGCTGATCGCCGGCCTGCTGCTGGGCGGCAGCGCGCTGGCCGCGCCCAGTGCGCAAAACTCCGATCTGGTGTCGCCCAACTCGCCCCTGAAGCCGCTGGGCTTCCCCGACGCGGGGCAGTTCAACCCCAACGACGATGGCGCGCTGCAGGGCCTTGCAGTGACCCGCGTGGCGCCGGCCGCCGCCACGTATTACCCGCCGGTCATCGTGCTCGACGCGCCCGCGCCGCGGCCCTATGCGCTGGTGGCCGCGCCCACGCTGCCTTGCGCGCCGGCCTATTGCCCGCGCCTGCGGCCGCGCCGCGACCGCCACTGACAGGCTGCCGCTCCAGGCGCCTTGCGTGCGCACGGCCCGCTGATACGCTGCGCCCTTGACGCGCTCGTGTTCTCCCCTCGACCTGACCGCCGCGCTGCTCGACCCGGCGTGAACTGACCCGACTCGGCTTTTCCGCCTACGTGGCGCGAAGGCGGTTTTCCGACAGCCGCCGCGGCAGCACCTGCTTAAGCTCAGTGACATTCAGTCACATCGTCACGCGGCCGGGTCCGGTGAACGCCATGAGTCAGATCGAACACAACCCCGACGCCACGCCACAGAACCCCGCAGCGCCCGTGCAGACCGGCACGGTACCGCCCGCACGCGACCGCCAACGCCCCAGCTTCGATTTCTTTTCGCCCCACGTGTGGCGCCGCTTCTGGGCGATTGCGTCGCCGTACTGGCGCGAGGGCGAGCGCCGCAAGGCCTGGGGCTTTCTGATCGTGCTGATCGTCATGCTGCTGGCCGAGACGCAGATCTCGGTCATGCTCAACAACCAGGCGGGCGAGATGACGTCGGCGCTGGCCGCGCGAGACGGCGACCGCTTCTGGCACGCCATCATGATCTGCCTGATCGTGGTGGCGGTGTTCGTGCCCACGCGCTCGCTCTACTACTTTGTGCGCGACACGCTGGGCAACCACTGGCGGCGCTGGCTGTCCGAGCGGCTGCTGGGGCGCTACTTTCACAACCAGCGCTTCTACGAGCTGACCGGCGACAACAGCATCGACAACCCCGACCAGCGCATCGCCGAAGACGTCAACACCTTCACCCAGCGCTCGCTGTACTTCCTGCTGATCGGGCTGGGCTCGCTGATGCAGCTGGTGGCCTTTAGCTGGGTACTGTGGCAGATCTCGCACATGCTGGTGTACGTGCTGGTGGTGTACACCGCGGTCGGCACGTGGCTCACGGTGAAGGTGTTCGGCGCGCCGCTGATGCGCCTGAACTTCTTTCAGCTCAAGCGCGAGGCGGACTTTCGGTTTAGCCTGGTGCGCGTGCGCGAAAACGCCGAATCCATCGCCTTCTACCGCGGCGAGCAGGCCGAGCTGAAGCAGGTGCGCGGCCGCTTCAAGGGTGCGCTGCGCAATTACCAGCGCCTGCTGCGCCAGCAGCTCAACCTCAACTTCTTCCAGCAGGCCTACAACCAGATCGCCATCATCCTGCCCAACATCCTGATCGCCAACCTGGTGCTGTCGGGCGACCTGGAAGTGGGCCAGGCCATCAAGGCGGCGGGCGCCTTTCTGGCGGTGCTGGGCGCGGTGTCGATCATCATCGACAACTTCGAGGGTCTGTCCCGCTTCACCGCCGGCATCGAGCGCATCCACGGCCTGCTGACCGCGCTGCCGCCCAAGCCGGGCGAAGCCAGCGAAGTCGCCGCCGCCGAGCCTGCGCCGCTGCCGCGTCGGCGCCGCCACACCATCCAGACCAGCGAGGCGCCCACGCTCAGCCTGCAGGGCGTCACCCTGAACACGCCCGACGGCAAGCGCGAGCTGGTGCGCGACCTGAGCTTTACGCTGCAAAAGGGCGACGGCCTGTTGATCGTGGGCGAAAGCGGCAGCGGCAAGAGCTCATTGCTGCGCGCCATCGCCGGGCTGTGGCGCGCGGGCCAGGGCAGCATCCGACGCCCGCCGGTGGCCGACAGCATGTTCCTGCCGCAGCGCCCCTACATGCAGGTGGGCAGCCTGCGCAGCCAGTTGCTCTACCCGCAGTTCGACCGCGACATGGACGACGAGACGCTGCTGCAGGCGCTGCGCGACGTGAACCTGCCCGAACTGGCCGAGCGCAGCGGCGGGCTGGACGCCGAGGTGGACTGGGCCAAGACGCTGTCGCTGGGCGAACAGCAGCGGCTGGCGTTTGCACGCGTGCTCATCACGCAGCCGCGCTTCGTCATCCTGGATGAAGCCACCAGCGCGCTCGACCGCAGCAACGAGGCGCGGCTGTACCAGCGCCTTCTGGACGCCGACGTGACACTCATCAGCATCGCCCACCGCGCCGCCGTGCTCGACTACCACACCCACGTGCTGGAACTGACGGGCGGCGGCCGCTGGCAGTTGCACCAAGCGGAGCATTTCAGCTTCGACGAGGGCGAAGCCGCCGCGAACGCGCCCGCCGTCGGCGCCCAGGCCCTGCCCGCCGCAGCGTGAGTGCGCGTGAAGCGCCACTCCGCTAGGGATATGGATCAGAAGGCCATCGAATCGGCGCTGCCTCCCAACACCGTCATTCCCGCGAAGGCGGGAATCCATTAGGCTTTTGACGATGCAGCATCGTGGCTGCATGGATTCCCGCCTTCGCGTGAATGACGAAACTTTTTCAATTCGGCTGCTTTCGGAGCGATAACATGGGCCGCTACGCGACCCTGCGCCGGAGACCTGCCCATGACCCGCCTGCCCGTTGCCCTGTTGCTGGCCGCCACCTTCGCGCTGCCCGCCGCCGCGTGGGCCGCGCTGAAGCCTGGCGACGCTGCGCCCCTATTCAAGACGCCCGCCGCCCTGGGCGGCCAGGCGTTTGACTTCGACCTGACCGGTGCGTTAAAGAAAGGGCCGGTCGTGCTCTACTTCTTTCCGAAGGCCTTCACGCGCGGCTGCACGGTCGAGGCCAACGCCTTCGCCGAGGCCACGCCCCAATTCGCCGCCGCCGGCGCGACCGTCATCGGCATGTCGCACGACGGCATCGACACGCTCAAGAAGTTTTCGCGCGAGGAATGCCGTGACCGCTTCGCCGTCGCCTCCGACCCGGACGCGCGCACCATCAAGGCCTACGACGCCGGCTCGCTGATGCCCGGCATGGCCAGCCGCATCTCGTACGTCATCGGGCAGGACGGCAAGGTCGCGTTCACGCACGAAGGCAGCAACCCGCTGCGGCATGTTGAAGAAACGCTGAAGGCGGTGCAGCAGCTCAACCGCCGGCGCTGAGCCCGGTTCTAGGGAAAATCTCGCGCGATGCGCTGCAGGCGCTTCGGATGACGCTACCGATTAAATAGCATTCATGCCGTCGGCGCGGCGCCCATCTGGCGCCACGTGTCGATACAGTGCGCAGCCAGCGCCGTCACCCAATCCGGCTCGGCCGGCACACACGCCAGCCCCAGCCGCGGGCTGACCAGAAAGCCCGCGCGCTCGAACATGTCGGCGTCGTGCGCCTTCACGTACGTGGCCAGGCGACCGAAGGGCACGTCGATCACGTCGCCCTGCCGCACCAGGTACAGCATCGGCGCCCGGCGCGTCACCTCTTCCAGCCGGCCGGTGCTGTCCTGAAAGCGGAACACCACGTCGCCGTAGTCCAGCGCGGTCAGGCCAATCGGATCGTGGTCCACCCGCGGCGCTGGGCCGCGCGCACGCTCGATGTCGACCCGCCGGGCGTCGAACGGCGTGTCGTCCACGCGATGAAACGGCTCCAGCCTCATGCGGTGTCGCTCGCCGCTGGATCGTGGCGCAACGCTCGCCGTTCCAGCGATGCGTGCACGGTCACTCGACCGGCAACGGTGCGAGGGTGAGCGCTGGCACAGCGGGCGATTTCAACAAAAAACCCTTCCAGCCCTCGTCAATCAAGCGCGCGCAGCTATCCAATGCATAGCATCCTTCAGGTACCCGCATCGTCCCTCGCCTCCGGCGCAGGCGGCGGCAGGCCGCGCGACGAATCGCGGTTGCGCAGCACCACGGTGATCTGGCCGTTGGTTTCGATGGTGGCGCGTTCCACCTCGTGCGTGTGCAGGCAACCGGCGGCGCGCAGGGCGGCGTGCACGTCGTCGGTCGTCAGGCGCTCGCCGCGCAAGGTGGCTTCGTCCAGCGTGCCGCCGCGGATCAGCACCTGCGGCTTGCCGTCGATCAGCCGCGCCAGCCGCGGGTAGCGCCAGGTCAGGTGCGCCAGCAGCACATGGCAGCCAATCAGCGTCAGCGCCGACACCAGGCCGCCGAGCAGCGAGTTGTCGCCCGCGTTCATCGAGTTCTGCACCGCGTTGGACAGGATCAGCAGCAGGATCAGGTCGAACGGGTCGTACTGCCCGATCTGCCGCCGCCCCGTGATGCGCAGGAAGAACAGCAGAAACACATACACCACGACGCCGCGAACGACGAATTCCCACCAGGGCACGGACATGGCAAACATACGGGCCGACTCCACACGGATGAAGCCGCCATTGTGGGCCCGCGCCGTGTCGCCGCGGGCGCGCGGCCCGGCGTCTGACACGCGGCGTGCATGTCCGCCCACACGCCTCACGCGTTGCCGGCGCGCAAGATCAGCGGACCACGGGCGGCCCACCCCGCGCCGCCTTCACCTGAAGGAGTCCGCCATGTCCCTGTCTGCCCGCCCATTGACGTTTGCCCCCGCGCTGATCGTCGCGGCCGCCCTGCTCGGCGCCTGCGGCCAGAAAGACGCCGCCATCCCGCAAACCCCCGCGCCGGCGGGCGAGGCCCTGTCCAAGGCCATCGAAGCGGAAGGCGCCGCCAAGGGCGCGGCCGCCGCCACCCAGGCGGCCGCCAGCGCCGCGCAAGACAGCGCCGCCACCGCCGGCGCCGCCAATGCCGATGCCCGAAGCGCCGCCGATGCGGCCGCTACAGCCGCGGCCGCCGCCGCGTCAGCCGCCAGCCACGCCGAGTCGGCGACCGCGGCAACCGCGCCGTCGGCGACCGCGAGCCAGTGACGCTAGAAATCGTCATCTAGGAAAAATCGTGATCTGACCCCGTTTTCCTGGTGTGACCCCGATTGGTGCCGCAAAGGGATTGGTCAGCGTTGACAGTCAGCTGTGACGAGGCCGTAGCGAATTCATCGCCCCATCGCCGGCGCTGTGCCGTCGCGCGGTCAGCGCACCGTAATGCAGGTGCCACGGGTGCCTGCACGCAAGCCGGCCTTAAGCCAGGCGGTCTAGATTGCGCCCATCGCTCCCGCCGTTCCATTCATGCTGTCACAAACCCAATTCATGTACATGGCCGTGCCGGCGCTGGTGGCGCTGGGCGGAGGCGTGCTGGCGCTGGTCTGGAATCCTTCGCATCAGGCGCGCAGCCTGGTGCAGCACTTCGCCGCCGGCGTGGTGCTGGCGGCACTGGCCGTCGAACTGCTGCCCGAAATTTCGCGCTAGCACGCGCCGCCCGCCGTGCTCATCGCCTGCTTCGCGCTGGGCAGCCTGTTCATGTACGGGCTCAAGCTGTGGACCGAACACATGGAGCACCAGGACGCGCTGCGAGGTGGCAGCGCCGCCGCGCTGCCGCGTGGTCTGCTGGCCGCGACGCTGATCGACATCGCGGTGGACGGTTTCATCATCGGCGCGAGTTTCTCGACCGGCGGCAACACCGGCCCCATCCTGGCCGTGGGCTTGTCGGTCGAATTGCTGTTTCTTGGACTGGCACTCGCGTCCGAGCAACTGCGCGGCTGGCGCATCGTGGCGCTGTGCGCGGTGCTGGGGGCCGAGGTGCTGCTGTTCGCGCTGCTCGGCAACTGGCTGCTGGCGGGCGCATCGCACGCCGTCATCGGCGGCGCGCTGGCCTTCAGCGCGGCTGCCCTGCTCTATCTGGTGACCGAAGAACTGCTGATGGAAGCCCACACCGTCAGTGAACGGCCCATATCGACGCTGGTGCTGTTCGCGGGCTTTCTGGCGTTCTGGACGATTCAGTTGCTGGGCGGCGAATAGGGCTCGGCCCGGTTGCTACAAAAACGCAAGCGCGCCCGGCGCGATGAATGGGCGCTCCGGGCGTGATTCGCCCACAGCCTCATCCATCGGGCGAGCGATCCGGTTTACTTCAACGCCTTGTACCGCACCCGGTGCGGCCTTGCGCCGTCTTCGCCCAGGCGCTTGACCTTGTCGGCTTCGTATTCGTGGAAGTTGCCGTCGAAGAAGACCCACTTGCCTTCGTCCTCGGCCGCCAGGATGTGCGTGCAGATGCGGTCGAGGAACCAGCGGTCGTGGCTGATGACCATCACGCTGCCGGCAAATTCGAGCAGCGCGTCTTCCAGCGCGCGCAGGGTTTCGACGTCGAGGTCGTTCGACGGTTCGTCCAGCAGCAGCACGTTGCCGCCCTGCATCAGCGTCTTGGCCAGGTGCAGACGGCCGCGTTCGCCGCCTGACAGCATGCCAACCTTCTTCTGCTGGTCCTGCCCGTTGAAGTTGAAGCGGCCGGCGTAGGCGCGGCTCGGCATCTGGAACTTGCCGACGGTGATGATGTCCAGCCCACCCGAGATGTCTTCCCACACCGTCTTGTCGGACGCCAGCGCGTCGCGGCTCTGGTCGACGAAGGCCATGCGCACGGTCTGGCCGACCTTGATTTCGCCGCTGTCGGGCTGCTCCTTGCCGGCGATCAGCTTGAACAGCGTGGACTTGCCGGCGCCGTTGGGGCCGATGATGCCGACGATGGCACCGGCTGGCACCTTGAAGCTCAGGTCATCGATGAGCACGCGGTCGCCAAAGCTCTTGCTAACGTTCTTGAACTCGAACACTTCGTGGCCCAGGCGCTCACCGACGGGGATGAAGATCTCCTGCGTCTCGTTGCGCTTCTGGTATTCGTAGTCGCTCAGTTCCTCAAAGCGGGCCAGGCGCGCCTTGCTCTTGGCCTGGCGTCCCTTGGGGTTGGCGCGCGCCCACTCCAGTTCCTTCTTCATGGCCTTGGCGCGGGCGTCTTCGCTCTTCTGTTCCTGCTTCAGGCGCGCCTCTTTCTGCTCCAGCCAACTGGAGTAGTTGCCCTTGTACGGAATGCCGTGGCCGCGGTCCAGTTCCAGAATCCACTCGGCCGCGTTGTCCAGGAAGTAGCGGTCGTGCGTGATGGCGACCACGGTGCCGGTGAAGCGCTTCAGGAAGATTTCCAGCCACTCGACGGATTCGGCATCCAGGTGGTTGGTGGGTTCGTCCAGCAGCAGCATGTCGGGCTTGGACAGCAGCAGCTTGCACAGCGCCACGCGGCGCTTTTCGCCGCCCGACAGCTTGCCGATGACGGCGTCCCACGGCGGCAGGCGCAGCGCGTCGGCGGCAATTTCCAACTGGTGCTCGCTGTCGGTGCCGGCGGCGGCAATGATGGCTTCGAGCTTGCCCTGCTCTTCGCTCAGGGCGTCGAAATCGGCGTCTTCTTCGGCATAGGCGGCGTAGATTTCTTCCAGCCGCGACTTGGCGGCGTTGACTTCGCCCATCGCCAGTTCCACTTCCTGGCGCACGGTGTTGTCGGGGTTCAACTGCGGCTCCTGCGGCAGGTAGCCGATGTCCAGCCCCGGCATGGGGATGGCCTCGCCCTCGATCTCCTTGTCGATGCCGGCCATGATCTTCAGCAGCGTGGACTTGCCCGAGCCGTTGAGGCCCAGCACGCCGATCTTGGCGCCCGGAAAGAAACTGAGCGAAATGTCCTTCAGGATCGCGCGCTTGGGCGGCACGATCTTGCTGACATGGTTCATGGAAAAGACGTACTGGGCCATTCGTTTACTCTTGAATTGATAGCTGTCCACGCAGCAGCAACGAGCGCTGCAGGCCGAATAGACATGGAAAACGGGAGCGGTGGCGGCGTCCATGCCCGCGGGGGCGGGCGGCGCGCCGGTCAGCAGCGATTATCGGCGCTTGCCGCGGCGCACGGCGCGCGGCCCTTCAGGCGCCGGGCGGCGGCGTGGGCGCATCGCCCCCATCGCCGGTGGCGGGCGGCACCACCAGCAACGCGCCCAGGGCCGGCGGCAGGTAGCTGCGCGTCAGCCAGTCGGGCAGCGGCGCCCAGTCGGCCCAGTCGGTGGTGCCCAGCACGATGTGCAGCCCGCGCAGCCAGCGGTGCAGGCCCACGCGGCTGAGCAGCAACTGGCGCTGCCCGGCCGACGTGTGAAACGCCAGCACCGCCTGCACGCCGTCGTCGCGCAGATCGACCTGCGTGCACAGCACGGCGCTGGCCAGCTCCGGCGCGTCGCTGGCTTCGCGCCCCATCTGCAGCGCACGCGCCGGCTCGCCGGGCTGCGCACGGTTGAGCGACGCGTCGTGGTCGGCCGCGGCCCGCTCGGCGGGCGGGCGCGTGTCGGCGTCGGGCGCGCCGGGTGGCGCTTTTTCCAGCGCGGTGGCCACCAGTTGCACGATGCCGCGCGCCATGCGCCGGGTGATCCAGATGCGCTGCGGCCAGGCGGTGCAGCTGATCCACACGCGGTCTTCGCCCGCGTGATAGCCGAAAGTGGTCGAAGCGGTCATGGGGCCCATCAAAAAAAGGTGTCGGCGCCTTAGGAGTGTGGGCGGCAGAAGGTGCGTCGGCTGCAACGCGCGAGAAAACGGTATATCGCGGCGCTACCGCCTGCGCCCATAGCTCGGCTATGGGCTTGTCGGCACCACCACGCTATCCTCGTTTTTCGCACGTTTCGCTTCGACGCCTTCTGCCGCCCACACTCCTAGCCGGCTGCGTGCGATAATAGGCTTGCTTGCGGGCCACCAGTTTTCCGCAAGCCAGCCCTTCCGCTGGGGCGCCGCCGGCCACCCTTGGCCCACACGCCCACCCAAAGAAGAACCCGCTGCAGCCTTCAACTGGCCCGGCCCTTGCCGGATCAGGCCCGCAGCTCAGGCGCCGACGAGAGACCGGCGCATCCACTTTGATGAACTTTGACCAACTGAACCTGGCCCCCGCCATTCTGCGGGCTGTGCAAGAGCAGGGCTACACGACGCCCACCCCCATCCAGGCGCAAGCCATTCCCGTGGTGCTGGAAGGCCACGACCTGCTGGCCGGCGCACAGACCGGCACCGGCAAGACGGCCGGCTTCACGCTGCCGATGCTGCAGCTGCTGTCGGGCCGGCCGGCGCGCCAGCCCGGCGCCATCCGCGCGCTGGTGCTGACGCCCACGCGCGAGCTGGCGGCGCAGGTCGAGGAATCGATCCGCGTTTACGGCAAATACCTCGACCTGACGTCAACCGTGATCTTCGGCGGCGTCGGCATGAACCCGCAGATCAACCGCATCGCGCGCGGCGTCGACATTTTGGTGGCCACGCCGGGCCGCCTGCTGGACCTGGAAGGCCAGAACCACATCGACCTGTCGAACGTCGAGATCCTGGTGCTGGACGAAGCCGACCGCATGCTGGACATGGGCTTCATCCACGACGTGAAGAAAGTGCTGGCCCTGCTGCCCAAGGACAAGCAGAGCCTGCTGTTCAGCGCCACGTTCAGCGACGAAATCCGCGAGCTGGCCAACGGCCTGCTGAAGTCGCCCAAGAGCGTGCAGGTCACGCCGCCCAACACCACGGTCGAGCGCATCGCGCAGGTGATCTACCCCGTTGGCCGCAACCGCAAGAAAGACGTGCTGGCGCACCTGATCGGCGAAAACAACTGGAGCCAGGTGTTGGTGTTCACCCGCACCAAGTTCGGCGCCAACAAGGTGGCCGACTACCTGAACGACAAGGGCATCAAGGCCATGGCGCTGCACGGCAACAAGAGCCAGAGCGCCCGCACCCAGGCGCTGGCCGAGTTCAAGACGGGCGACCTGCGGGCGCTGGTTGCTACGGATATTGCAGCGCGCGGCATCGACATCGACGAGCTGCCGCACGTCGTCAATTTCGACATTCCCAACGTGTCCGAAGACTATGTGCACCGCATCGGTCGCACCGGCCGCGCCGGCGCCAGCGGCGAAGCCGTCAGCCTGGTGTGCATGGACGAAGAAGGCTTCATGCACGAGATCGAGCGCTTCACCAAGCAGCAGATCCCGGTGCGCGTGCTGGACGGCTTTGGCCCCGAGGAAGGCGAGCGCGCCGAGCCCATCGCCATGGGCCGGCAGACGCTGTGGGGCGGCCTGGGCAAGCCGCCCAGCCGCGAAGTGATGGCCGCCGCCGCCAAGGCCGCGCGTCAGGAAATGATGCAGCGTATCCGCGAAAACAAGGCGGGCCAGGGCGCGCGTGGCAACGGCCGCGGCGCGCAGCCCGCGCGCAAGCCGCACGCGCCGCGCCCCGCCGCGGACGGGCATTCGCCGGTCGACGGTGCCGTGGAGCTGGGTGCCGACGGCCTGCCGGTGAACGGCGCGTCCGCGCAGGGCGATCGCGCGGCCGGTGACCGCAACGGCCGCAACCGCAACCGCCGCCGTGGCCGCGGCAACGGCGCCGGCCCCAATGGCCCGGGCGCCGGCCAGCCGCCGCGCCCGCAGGCATCGGCCCAGCCGCGCCCCACGCGCGAGTTCGGCTTTGACGACGACGACGAGCGCGACATCGACCACCTGCCGCGCCACATCGACCCGCTGCAAACCAATCTGCACGGCCGCCGCAACCGCCCGCAAGGCCCCAGCCACGGCGCCGTCGGCCAGCCCGACCCGATGCGCACCAGCATCGACCTGATGG
>Ga0209604_1002812_pt1 | contig 12435 bp, 8 predicted proteins | sample AD_UKC097_MetaG_FD_184405 | JGI IMG/M metagenome (GOLD analysis project Ga0209604, IMG submission 184405) | Active sludge microbial communities of municipal wastewater-treating anaerobic digesters from USA - AD_UKC097_MetaG (SPAdes) (version 2) | ecosystem: Engineered > Bioreactor > Anaerobic >... | reverse complement strand
CTCTACATCAAAATTACTTCCTTCTATAATATTATCTGCAGATTTCATAAAGTAAAAACTCTCTTTATATTCCCCAGGTTTACTTTTTGCTTCCATTTGGAATGTTACTTCTACTGTTTCTCCTGGCTTAACATTAACATTTTGTAGATGAGTAGGTTTACTGAAGCTCTCCCACTCCATATTTATAGCATGAGGAGTTTCTTTAGAATCCACAGTAGAAACATATATGTAACTAAGATCGCCAAACCATATAAAGTCATTCTCATTCTTTATTTTTACTTTTACATCTAATCTATTTCCAACTTCAACCTCTTTTGCATAATCTACAGACACAATACTCCCTTTGTATTTAAGATGTTCACTATCAGACCATTGTACTTCTGCAAGTGATGATACAATAGAGCTTCTAAGCTCTCCTGTAGAAACAGAATATGTCATGTACGATACCTTATCACTGCTTTTCTTTAATTTAAGTTCAACAAATTCCCAGTTAGTATTCTTTATTCCATATTTGTAAGAGAGTTCCTGTACCAAAGAGTCAAGAGCTTCCGATGTACGTGGAGCAAGAGTTGTATTATTATCCATTATCCCTATTAAAATAACATTCTGCCCGCCTTCTAAGCCAGGGTTTATTCCTTCTCCTCCCCTTGCTCCTTCATATATATTTCCGCTTTTATCTATTAAATAATTGTACGGGATATCATTTAAGCCAAGCCTTGTCACACTGTAGTAGTAAAGAGCTTTTATCCATTCATTGGGTTTACCTAAAAACTCTTTGTTATATCCTTCTAGCTGTGATATATATACTTTTTGAGGCAATGAATATATATCCATTTGAACTGATAGTGTCTCATCCATACCTATATCTTTCCTTTTAACAATATCTACTGCAAAAACAGATTGAGAAAGAATTAACAATATGAAAAAACTTAAAAGAATTGTAAAAAAATATTTTGGGAATCTCATAACAGATATTGTATCATACTTTTAATATGGTGCTGCTCCTTCCTCCTCCAATCCTTCCTCATACAATACATCATTTTGATCGATTATTCTGGTTATAAGATAGGAAGGGTCAACTGCACATACAAACATTTTTGTTTTTGTCCAATATGTATCTCCTGTTACTGTTATTATTCTTCCATCACCAGTAAGTACATATGTTGGAAGTAAGAGCCCATTTCCACTATCATTAAATATGTGCATTAACTGTATATCGTTGGCAATATATTCTTTCATACTGTACTTTGCAGGATTTTGATAGAACCTGTCTTCTATAATAGAAGATCCTAATCTTTTAGGATATTTTGAATTTACAACTAGTTTATCTATTGTGGCTAAAGGCAGATATTCATACTTAATCAAATTACTCCTGTCTAACAAAAGGAGCGATAATTGAGTAATAAAACCTTTACTATTTGTTGTAATAACAAATGCATATCCATCTAAATAGGAAGATCCCGCCTTTATATCATCAAATACATACACGCCTCTATACTCAGTTTTGTCATTTTCTTTGCTAGTTTCTTTAAGTTCAATACTATCAATATCAAAATATTCACTAAGAAAGATTTTAACATCCTCATCTGATAATATTTTAAAATCTATTGGTATTGTATCAGTTGATGTTATAGTTAATACTCCTGTAATAGGAGAAAAAAGTATAAAAGAATTCTCTTTATATGGTATTGATAAATACTTGGGAATTTCAGCATCCAAATTAAGATTGTAGAAGTTGTTAACAAAAGATATCATTTTATCAGTATCAAACTCAGAGACTTTAAGGATTCTTTCTTCTTTTGGTACATCTATCTTAATCTTTGATACATCTACAGATATTTCTTCTTCATCAATAGGATATGGGCTTTGAATTTTCTCTTCTGCACTTAAATAACCATCTTGAGTAACTTCTTCCTTAGAGAGAAGTAAGAGTACAAGCAGAATAGTAAGAAGAATCACTCCGACTATTATATATATTTTGTATTTATTAAAAAATTCTTTCATCTTTAATGACAGAATCTCCCTAATATTTGACCAGATATCTGCCTAAAACAATCTGTATTCGTATTTCTACACAATGCGGCATCAACAGCTTCCTGCCGAGAACATGATGATGTATTAATCTCAGTAGCTCTTTTACATCCACTTGGTGTACTAAAAACATATCCACCTCCATTAGAAGATAGGTAATCTGCTCCCCATTCTCTCATATCTGTAGTACAGCCTCTTTGTAATTGATGTATTAGTTCATGTACAGAAAGCGCAAAGACATACTGTGGTGAAGCACTCGTTAGCTTATCCACCTTACAATATATTGACGATGCACTATAACACCAAGCCCAGTCTATTGCTGCACACATTCCTGTTGGATCACTCCCACTGTTACAATCAAGCAGTACAAGCTCAGTATTTACAGTACCATATTCTCTTGATACATAATCTCTCGCTCTTTTAAAAATCTCATAAACTCCTTTTGCCCCTTCCCAATAAGTGGATGTAAAAGAGCTACCAGGTGGTAAGCCTGGTCCAGGAACCCAGCCACCACCTCCATCAGGAGGAGGAATATTGTAGTTTTGTCCACCATATGCAGGACATTGATTAACAGTATCTGGAACAACATAATTATATGAGTATGTCTTTTTATTCCATTTCATCCAAGAGCCAACACTACCTCCTAATAAAACTATTCCTGCAACAAGACCTACCATGGCAACCAATACGACTTGTGCCAATACTTTCACTATCTTTCCAACAAGGTCCATAGCTATATTTACACCAATTGTTATAGCAATAGATGCAAGTGGAGTAAGAGCAATCCCAAGTGCACCAGCCACAGCACTTACAAGAGGTTTAATTAAGTTTCGTAAACCACCTTTTGCAACAAACTCTTTTAACATGCTCTCTCCTAAAGTCTTAGTAATCCAGTTCTTAAGAGCCTCATTCTTCATAATAGCATCATAAATCCTTTGTCTAGCCTTCTTTAATGGTACATCAAAGACCCTCCTAATCTTATCCTCTATCATCGCAGGAAAGCTAAAGATTTTTGTTAAATTCTTAAGATTCTTGGATTGTTTTAGCAGTTTCTCAATTTTTTCCAAAATCTTTTATTGAAAGAGTCCACTAGCAAGTTGTGTCTGTATTTTTTCTAATGTTTTACTGATATACTCATTAAGTTCCTTTCCATCTAAAGAATATATACTATCAATCACATTATCAGCACCAATAGCTTTTCCTAATACTCCAGTTGCACCAAGTCCATTCAAAAGTTCTTTTAACTGCTCATTATTTTTATACAAACCTCTTGCAAATAATTCACCATTGTAAAAAAATGTTCTAAAAAGTGATCTTGGTGTTGCATAGTAAAGAGCTTCTCCCATCTCGTTATATGCATTCTGTACTTTGTTTCTATCTTTTTTAGCAACATATATTTCCACTCCTGGCATTTTTTCTAAGGGAACTATCTTTACAGGAGCAAATTTGTTCTTACCTTCATTAAAAAAGTCTCCATTGAGAATTGATCCAACAACATTAGTTCCTGTTAGACCACCAAGCATCTTTATTGAATTAAGATATCCTTCCCACCTCCCAATCCCTGTCGCCAAGTTGTATACCCCACCAACTTCTCTGAGTGCTATTTCCGCATCATTTATTTGACGTTCTATTTTTCTTTTTTCATTAGCAGAAAGATTTCCTTCCTTGAGCCTATCCTTTAACATATCAATTTCTTGCCTTGTTTTAAGATTGACAAGCATCTTAGTCTTTTCATATATCTTCCTTTGCTTTTCTTCCTCAGAGCCTTCTGGTGCATTCTGTAAAGAATATATCTTTTCCGTAAGATAATTATTTTCAAGTTCTTTATACAGGTCGGGATCAAATACATCTATCTTATCTTCATAGCCTTTTCCCCTTAGGAGACGATCAAAATTCTGAGCTTCTGTTCTACCGTACCTACTAGCCAAATATAATTCTATTTCTTTACGATTACTTTTTGCTCCAAGTTTACTTGAGAACTCTAACTTCTCCTGGTCATTCATAGTAAACCAGCGATTTCCAAATGTTTTTTGCCCAAGTAACTCTACTGTCCTATTAGCCATAAAATCCCTATCTACAGATGTAGTTACACTCTGTCCTACAGCTCTTGAAATTTTGTATGATTCTGCTTTTTCATTCGCAGAAGCATTTGCCAATGCTATCTGTTTAGCTTCTAAATCCCCATATTTATGAGCCCATGCAGTAGTTAAGAAATCATCTATAGACTCACCAATCATACGAGCCCTTGCAGCTTTTCTATCTGCCTTTACATTATCCATTGCTTTTTGAATTTGACCTCCAGGATCTCGTAGCCAACTTCCTAAATTATTTGTAGTCAACTTCAATTTCCCTCTGCCATCGAAGAAATCAACCTGTGCAATCTTAATATCTAAAGCATCATTAAATTCCTTAACCATCGTATTAGAAATAAAGACACCTGGATTTTGCAAAGAAGCAAATATTGCATCAGTAAGTGCACTAGAAGCAGAAACCCCTGTAGGCGGTTTAACAGGTCTTCTTTTCTCTGGGGGTTTCTCTGATTCAGCAAGTATAAAATCAAGAATTCCCCCTATTGCATCATAATTGTCATTTTTACTTTTGTTAGGCATGTCTCCCCTTATATATGACTAATTATTTACCAAACATACCACCGATTAATGGTACCTTTTGTAGGCTACCTCTTACAGCATCAAATCCTGCAGCAACCCCCTTGTTAGAGTTAGGAGGTAAGAATGATTCAACAAACTTAGGTGCCTGTGCAGCAAAGAAAAGTATAAATACCTTGAAAATAACCATAAATACAGCATAAAAAATATTTTCACCATCAGTATACCCTGCCTCCTCTCCTACTAATTTAGCTGGAAGACGTAACTTCCAAGAACTACTCTCACCTTGTAATGCATAAGGAAGATTAATTATAAAATACACTACAGGAAAGACAAGTACGCTTCTTAAAACTCCTTTCATCCAATTCATAATTGCTTTGTTATTTCCTGGTATAGCACCCAATGTTATTTGTAATGGACCTAAAACAACAGATATTAAAAGTTGAAAATATGCCTTAAAAAGTGTAATCAATACCATTATTGCTCCTGTTGCTATTATTCCTAAAATTATTAATACAACAAGGAATCCTCCAGCACCAGCAAGCCAACCAACAGGCCCAGCGAATATAGCCGCAATTCCTAACCCAATTAGTGAACCACCTAAACCGCTAAGAATTGTTGCAACAACAACATCACCTCTAAAGACATTCGCAAACAAACTACCAAAATTCGAGATAGAAACATCTTCAGCGATACCAAAGATACCTGCAATAAGAGTCATTATCAATCCACCGAAATCTATGATAAGACCTGCTATTGCAAAACTAAATGTAGCAACAACTAAAGCAACAATTACATTCGGTAAAACATTACCTAATGTAACCATAGTCTGACCCCCTATTTTATTCCTAAACATAATCATAAATCCTGCAATAATCATTACAATAACAAAGAACAAATATGAGAGGTTAAGCATATCGGTCCATAACGGCTGAACCCCTGCATATGTAAGCTCATCATATCCTGTCCAAGGACCCTCTTGTGCATATAGTGCAGTTGTACTCTCTTTATATCCTGGAACCCATTGCTGTGCTAAATGACCAGGTACATCAACAAGTGGATAATTAGCATATAAGGCTACACTAGCATCATCAACCATTCCAATTAAACCCTTTCTTAAATCATACGGAACATTTGCTGCTTCAAGTTTTTGTTTAGTTTCCTCATCTAACATATAATCCGCTCCAAGGTACAAAGAAAAAGTCCATGCTGATGTTAAATTTTGCTGTCCAAGACTTGTTTGAGAGTTATCTTCTGTCTCATCTGCCCCATTAACTATATTATGGAATTTCTTTTCACCCTCCCAGTCAGGAGCAATAGTCTGCGGAACATCTTCCACTGCATAAGAATTTAATACACCAAAAAGCAAGAAGATAGTAAGGAAGAACATAAGAGAAACCTTAAAACTTTTTCTCTCTGTTATCTCCTTTATTTTATTTCCTAAATTATATATCTTCCTTACATTACTCATTTTTGTATATATAAAAAGTTATTTATTATTGAGACAAAGGTATAGCTTCTTTTCTCTTCCCCTTTACTTGAGTCTGGAGAAATTCATTATACTCTCCAGGAGTAGGAGTAGATTCTACATTAGGTATATCATCATATTTACTAACTTCCAATTCTCTATACAAATGGGACATATCCCATGCACACTTTATTGTATATGGCCGACCATCAATTGCTACATCACAATCTGTAGTATAATAAGTCTTTCCAGAAGATGTAGATGTCGGTGCCTTCATAGCATTATTTCTCCTATTCATATATGCATTTGTACATGCGCCATTCTCATCACACCCATTATCAGGACCAAATGGAGATGCCATTATTAATACAAGATCTGTTACATCTACACAACCCTCCTGATTGAGAAGACACTCGTTCCATAATCTGTCATCTATATCTTTAATGAAAGAAATAAATCTTGCACCAAAAGAACTACGACATCCAGAAAAAGTAGACTCCCATTCAATAAAGGTATTGGAACCCTCATTACAGCTTTCTACTGTTCTTCGTTCCTCCTGCTGTACTTTTTTTTCATTAGGATATCTGTATGTGTCATACATAAGTTCTGATCTTCCATTTGACTTTGTAGGAGTAACATTCGATTTATTGTTATATTCTTCCCCATCACACTCATTCGTAAGTTTTTTGTCTACACCAACCCTCCCTCTCTCTGAAATTTCTGTTCCATTATCTGTTCCAACACCAACAGAATAATCAGTAGTAAATGGCTTATCTTCATCAGAAGGTTTGTAGTCATCAACTTGCTTTTTAGGAGGTAATTGCGAATTTGCAGTAATATCATCAATCTGCTCTCCTGCTGCTTTGTATGTTGGTGTTTCTGTAGTAATTTTTCTGTTTGAATCTGCAACCTCCATACCAGAAAAAAGCTCAAGAGGCACATTAACAGAAACAAGCGTTATTTTAGCATCTTTTTTAACCAATGTCCCTGTCCTTGTTGATCCTGTTTTGTAATCAACAGACCCTGAGCCATTCCTAATACATGTTGACTCTGATGCAATATGCACAGCATTTCCACCACATGAGAATGTATCACCAAGCACTTCGTTACTCTCCTGTACTGCTTTCACTTCTTCAGGCTTTGATGTATCTATACTTGTACTTTCAGCCATAGAACTCGTTGATACTTCCTGTGCAGTTACTTCATTTATCTCTGGCTCTTTCTTAAACTGATTAACAACAAACACCATCAATACACATATAAGTGACATAGCTAGGAGCAAGAGAATCGGTTTTATCTTTTCAATAACCTTTTTCATCTTTTATTCTAATCATACTATACCATAATTAGGAAGTAAATCTACTTTAGAACCAGTAGTCCCACTAAGAGTATTAACATCTAATTGTATTTCATCTTGTGCGATATTAAAATCAAACTTTTTATCCATTGCTCCAAGAAAACTACCTTGTAATATGTCATCATCTGAAAAGAGGAAGTAAGAAGAGCCATCTGAACTCCTTGCATCTCCAACTACCAATGTCCAAGAACCATGAGCATCTGGAAGAGTAGCAAGATACCCTGAACTTCCTGATGTTCCTTTACTATCATTATCAATTATTTTAAATATAACAACCCAATCAGAAGAATCTGGAGCATTTAAAACTTTGCCTGTTCTCATATCAAATGCAGGAGCAGTAGATAATGTAGGTAATGTTGTAACAGAGTACTTACTCCCACCTTTATCATATATCTTACCTCCAGAGTGTATTTCAAAATAATATGTCGTATTAGGGGATAATCTATCGCTACTAATATAATGAGAATAATATTTACCTTTATTAGTAAGAGTATCTCTAGAATCAATCATCTCATTATCTAATTCTGTTTTACTTGTACCATATCTTACATATCCTTCTTCTTTCTCACTTGATCTCCATGCAACAACAAAGCTGGTATCTGTAAGATTAGCAACCACAACACTGTCTTCTCCTGTTGTAAGTTGAAGAACTCCACTCCCAGTCGTAGATAAATCCTCCCAATTTACATCATTTCTTACAATATACACCTCCTCTAAAGGAGTTTCTATGGGATTGGTAGCTTCTGGCTCTGGCTCTGGTTCTGGCTCTGGAGGAATGGGTTCTGCATAAATTGTTTCCCCTAGTAAAACTTCTCTAGGAAAATATGAAATAATTTCCGCTTTGTCTACTGTCTCAATGATTAAATCATTTTTAAGTTGCCCACTTTTATCAAATAAAGTAAAATAGCTACCTTTTAAAACTGCACCTTCTTCTGTACCATTTCTTGCAATAACAACAAGATTCGTATTATCTGTTACTGATAAAGGGGTGCCATCCTTTATACTTCTCAAAAGAGAAAGCTCAACAGTCCAGTTACCACTCTGAGGAAGATCTACAGATACAGGATAGCTGCTTTTATCCTCTAATGTAATATACACCACAGCATCTTTAATATTGCTTCCAGCAACAGTACCTAATGCATATGAGGGTACAGGTGTATCTTCCATTACAGAAGCTGTTGTAAATTCATATGGGCCCGAACTTCCCTTTGTATATTTCTCCTCATCTGAAACTATAATAAAAGAGTATTTGGTAGAAGGTTCTAAGCCCTTTACCTCAACATAATGAGTTTTTCTCTTTCCATCACCTCTTTTATCAAGCATGGGATTTTGCTCTGTACCGTTGAGCACAGGAATAACATAGCCATTTACAGATTTATCTGTAATCCAGCTGATAGTTAGTGAGCTTGATGTAACATTTGAAACAACTATATCATGAGGTGTAGGATCCTCTCCTGCTCTTGATATTAACTGTACCCCTTTATACACAGCAAAAACTGTCAAAGGTACACCTATTATTAAAATCAACACATACTTAAGCTGTCTCTGCTGATGAGGAGTCAATTTCATTTCATAATAATACTAAGAAATGACTATGATATCAATCATTTCTATCTTCTTCCCCAGATTTAAATCCATCTACAATTCCAGATATTACACTTGCAACTGTGGAAATCCCATGTAATGCACCTGAAATTTGTAATACAGGAGTCTTAACAATATTAAGAACCCCACTAATCTCAGAAACAATATTATTAATATCCTCTACGGCTTTGTTTACCCCTTTGATAGAATCTCTTGACTCTTTAAGAAGCATTGCTAACTGATACAAAACATAACATACAAAAACTACTAAAATCCCAACAACAATCATCCAAAATATAGCAGGTATTTCTTCCATCTTTTTATCTCTTAAATTTAAAATATATTACAATTATCGTTATTTTTAATGGTATATGTCAAGTTAAATGATATAATTGCAGAATGAATAGATTCTTTATAAAACATAAATTAAGTATAGGGGATGTAATACATCTCTCTGATTCAGATAGTGAATTTGTTATAAACAACCTTAAACTAGAACCAGAAAACTTCATAGAAGTAGAAACATATGAATCAATATTTCTAGGGGTAATCACCGATACATCCAATAACTCTGTTGAAGTTGAAATAATTGAAAAGATTGAAGATAAAAAAAGTAAAATGACATTTGATGTAACAGTTGTTCAATCGTTGATAGGAAGAGAAAGAATGAATCTTGTTATTGAGAAGGCTGTAGAGATAGGAATAGACAGAATAATTCCTGTACAATCTCAATATTCTAATATTAAAAAGAACAAAGCTATTAAAGAGTATGGATTATGGGGGAAAATAGTTAAAGATGCCGTTGAACAGTCAAGAAATATTAAACCTACGGTAATTGAAAAACCCATTAGGTTAGAAGATCTTAAGATTGATGATAATGTAAATAAGATGTGTCTATCAACAGAGAATACTGATAGTATAAGTTTAAGAAAATATTTTGAAAACATAGATATTAAAAACCCCATTCTGTTTGCAGTAGGACCTGAAAAAGGCTGGGGAAGCAGGGATATTAAGTTTTTCAAAGAGAACAATTTTAAGTTTGTTAAGCTTGAGGGAAATATACTAAGGTCTGAAAGTACAGGATTGGTTGTTGGAAGTATAATTGAGTATTTGAAGGGAAATATATAATGAGAAAAAAAGTAAGAAGCAGTTACAAAAAATCTAGGAAAAAAGATCTAAGAAGGTCTCCTAAATATTACACAAAAGAGGATATTTTCATCTCAAGAATGGCAAGTATTTTAATGGTTCCAAGACATAGAATTATTAGTATATTTAGTCAAAGAGCAAAAACAACAATTCGTTTAAATGGGTTAAAGGGTACTCCAAAGGAAACATATAAACTGCTTAAAGCAAGAGGATATATACTTACTCCAATACCTTGGGCTAACAATGTATATTTTGTTGAAAATAGGGATAAAGCAGAAATATCACAGATTGAAGAATACAGAAATGGTCTTTTCTACATTCAGGATTTATCAAGTATACTTGCAACTCTAATATTAAATCCTCAAGAAAAAGAAAATATCTTAGATATGTGCGCTGCACCTGGTAGTAAAACAACACATATTGCAGATATTACAAATAATAAAGCAACGATATTGGCTAATGATTCAGAAGTTAGTCGTACTAACTCTCTGAGAAATGTAGTTGAGCAGTTTGGTGCAAACAATGTAAGAATAACATTAAGTGATGGGAGAGAGTTTGGAAGAAAATATCCTGAATATTTTGATAGGGTTCTTCTTGATGCCCCTTGTAGTGGTGAGGGTAGAATATATATGAACAGCTCTAATCCACTTAGATTTTGGAGTATAAAAAAGGTTAAAAGCAGTACATATATTCAAAAGGAGTTAATAGATTCTGCCTTTAGGACATTAAAAACTAATGGAACACTTGTATATTCAACATGTACACTTGAACCTGATGAAAATGAAGGAGTTATTACATATCTGTTAGAAGAGTTTAAGAATGCTAAGCTTGAAGATATTGATATTGTAAATTCAAAAGAGTTTGAAGATTACAAAAAGCATATTACAAATGGAATTACACATTGGAGTGGAAATCAATATAATACATCAGTAAAGAAGTGTATAAGGGTAATTCCATCATCCGAAATGATGGGTTTTTTTATTGCAAAGATTAAAAAAGTATAAACTACTTTTCCTCGCTGTTCCCTTCTTTCGCCTGTTTAATACTTAACCTCAGCTTGCCGTCCCTTTCCTTAGAGATAAGCTTTACTTTAACTTCATCTCCTTCCTTTAAATATTTCTTTACATCTTTTACATATTCATCAGTAATTTCTGAGACATGAACTAATCCAGACAAACCAGGAGCTATTTCAACAAATGCACCATACTCCATTAATCCTACAACTTTACCATCATATATTTCACCAACTGTAGGTACAAGACCAAGTTTTTTTACATAACTAAGTACATCATCAATAGATTTCTGATTCATTGAATATATATTTACAGAGCCATCTTCCTCTACACTAACCTCTGCACCTGTTCTTTCTGTTAATTCTCTAATATTTTTCCCACCTGGACCTATAAGCTCTCCAATTTTATCAACTGGAATAGATGCTCTTGCCACTTTAGGTGCATATATTGATATTTCCGCTTTTGGCTCAGATATTGCTTTTTTCATTACTTCTAATACTTTTAGTCTTGCTTCTTTTGATTTCTTAAATGTTTCTCTCACAATATCCATACTAAGTCCACTAATCTTTGTATCCATCTGCACAGCTGTAACACCATCTGCAGTACCTGTAATTTTAAAGTCCATATCTCCATAGAAATCTTCAACACCCTGCATATCTACAAGTACATTGAAACTTCCATCCTCATTAGTTACAAGACCACATGCAATACCTCCAACCATTTTTTTAATAGGGACACCTGCAGACATTAATGCAAGTGTTGAACCGCATGCTGATGCCATAGAAGAAGAACCATTTTCACTTTGAACTTCAGACATAACAAGAATTGTATATGGAAATTCATCAACAGATGGAATAACAGGAATAAGTGCTTTTTCAGCAAGCATACCATGCCCTATTGCTCTTCTGCTTGGAGAAAGTTTTACTCTTTCAGCTTCTCCATATGCAAAAGGAAGATCATTATAGTAGTGCATATATCTTTTTTCTTTCTCTCCAAGCATATCATCAATAAGCTTGGCATCTTCAAGTGTTCCAAGTGTAGCAATAGATAAAACCTGAGTAACACCTCTTGTAAATAACCCAGAACCATGAACTCTTGGAAGCAAATCTACCTCTGCATTCATTTCTCTAATTTCATCAAAGCCTCTTCCATCAACTCTTTTACTATTCTCATTAATATATTTTCTCATAGCTTTCTTTTGAAGAAGTTCATAGCCTTCACTTAACTGAC
>Ga0209604_1002807_pt1 | contig 12461 bp, 13 predicted proteins | sample AD_UKC097_MetaG_FD_184405 | JGI IMG/M metagenome (GOLD analysis project Ga0209604, IMG submission 184405) | Active sludge microbial communities of municipal wastewater-treating anaerobic digesters from USA - AD_UKC097_MetaG (SPAdes) (version 2) | ecosystem: Engineered > Bioreactor > Anaerobic >... | reverse complement strand
GCCGCAGAACATCAGGTAGCCGCCCAGGCGCCGCTTGGCTTCATCCTCGGGCACCGAGCCCCCGCTCTGGGCCAGCGACAGGATGATGGGGTAGAGCACGCCGCCGCGCGCCGTGTTGCTGGGGAAGCCGGGGGCGATCAGCGCGTCGGTGATGAAGATGCTGTAGGCCAGGCCCAGCGTGGACTTGCCGAACAGCGACACCACCTTCAGGCTGATGCGCCGGCCCAGGCCGCACTTGACCACCGCCTGGGCGACGAGGAAGGCGACCACGACGAGCAGCACGCTGGGGTTGGCAAAACCGGCAAAGGCCTTGGCCGGGTCGAGCGTGTTGCTCAGCACCGCGACGGAGCCGGCCAGCAGGGCCGAGGTCAGCAGCGGGTAGGCGTTGATGATGACGGCGAAGATGGCGGCGGCGAAGATGGCGAACAGATGCCAGGCCTCGCGGGTCAGACCCTCGGGAATGGGCGTGAGCCAGATGCCCAGGCCCAGCACGAACGGCGCCAGGGACTTCAGAACCGGGACCAGGCGGGATTCGGAGGCGCTCATGGATGGGTTCCTGCCGGGTTGGGCACCGTTGCCGGCGCGGCCAGACGGGCCCAGCCCTTGAGGTCAGCCACGCGGGCACTGACGCTGGCGTCTTCGGACTCGACCAGACTGTGCAAACTGAAGGTGTACGCCCCGCTGATCCCGGTGTACCGGCCGGTCCCGCCCACAAACCGCCCCTCCACAGGCTGCCCGGCCACACCGGTGCCACGCAATTCACTGAAGACCTGGTCCCCGCGCTGGTCGGTCCAGACACTGCGGCCCTGCATGCCGTTTCGGGTGTCGCGAAGGCCGATGATGTCCGAGCGAAAAGCCATCACGGGTCGTCTGTCTCCGGCCAGCATCAGCGAGCCGCCCAGGCGAAAGATTTCGGCGCGGTGGCCGGGGCCCATGTCGAGCGTCTGCCGGCTGCCCGAGACGGACCAGGTGCCGGTGAATTCGCGCTGCTGCGCCTCGGCCGAAGCAGGCGGCGGGGTTGGGGCAGACGGCGCCCGGGGACTGCAGGCGACGAGCCCCAGCAGCAGTGCGGCCGCGAGCACCTTCAGGCCAGGAAAGGCGGCGCGCGGGTCGGGCGGGTGATGCACGGGGGGCTCCGGGGCGTTTCTGGACCGATGGTAAGCCAGTTTTGGACGATTGTGCCCCGGAACTTGCATCAGATCGCCCATCTTCCAGCGTGGAATGGCCACAAGGAGCTATGGTTTGTATAGCGTCCATCGGCCCGCCGGAGGGCGCAGGGTTGGGGCCATGGTCTTCGTCGGCCACGATTCGCACCGCATCCGCTGATCCGTCGGGCTCGGGGATCGGGCGCCGCCAGCGAGACCCTTCATCGGGTCCTCTCGGCGATCGTGCGCGCCGGTGCGGCGCCAACCGAAATGGGGAGTCCCCCGCGATAATGGACCATTGCCCTTGAAAGGCGGAGCGTCTGACCATGGACTACGAACACTGGGTTGTCTCGGCCGCGAAGGTGGTCGAAATCGTCGGCGTGCTGGTGATGCTGGCCGGCGCGCTGGTCGCCGCGCTGGCTTACGCCCGGCGTCTGGTGCGCCAGACCCCGCCGCAAGAGGCCTACCACGCGCTGCGGGCCGACCTCGGCCGCGCCATCCTGCTGGGGCTGGAGTTTCTGGTGATCGCCGACATCATCGGCACGGTGGCGATCGAGCCGACCCTGCAGAACCTGGGTGTGCTGGCCGTGATCGTGGCCATCCGCACGCTGCTGAGCTTTGCGCTGGAGCTCGAGGTCAGCGGGCGCTGGCCCTGGCAGAAGAACCAGCCGGCCCGCGAACGCTGATCAGAAGATCGCCCGCGCGATCAGCAGGCCGGTGAACACCGCCACCGAGGTGGCCACCAGGCCCGGAATCATGAACGAGTGGTTCAGCACGTACCTGCCGATCTTCGTGGTGCCCGACAGGTCGAAGTTGATCGCAGCGATCAGCGAGCCGTAGGTCGGGATGAAGAAGTAGCCGTTGACCGAGGGGAACATCGCAATCAGGAACTGCGGCGGGATGCCCAGCGCGATGCCCAGCGGCATCAGCGCGCGCGTGGTGGCGGCCTGGCTGTACAGCAGCACCGAGGCCAGGAACAGGCCGAAGGCGAAGGTCCAGGGCGCGACCTTGGCCCAGTCGCCGATGGCCGGCACGATCACGTCCTTGTTCGCGGCGATGAAGCTGTCGCCCAGCCAGGCCAGGCCGAAGATGCCGATCACAGCCACCACGCCAGCGCGCAGCGTCGCGGTCTTGGGCACCTCATCCACAGGCACCTTGGTCAGCAGCAGCATGATGGCGGCCACTGACATCATCAGGATCTCGATCACGATCGGCATGGCCAGCGGGCTCTTCGCGCCGGGCAGTTTTCTCAACTCGGGGAAGAAGCCGAACAGCACGACCAATGCCACGCCGGACAGGAAGATGAAGGCCGACAGCCGGGCGCCCGGCTTGAGCGGTGTGCGGCTGGTGTCCACCTGCGGCGCGGGAATCTGCCCGGACGCCAGGCGCGCCTGGTACTCGGGGTCGTCCTTGAGGTCCTTGCCGAGGAACATCGAGACGATGGCCGCGACGATCACGCCGGTCAGCGTGGCCGGCACGCAGACCATGAGGATCTGCGGCAGGCCCCATTGGGTCATGCCCTTCTCGGCGAACAGGCCGATCATCGCGGCCGTTGCGGCCGCCACCGGGCTGGCGGTGATGGCCTGCTGCGAAGCAATGGTGGCCACCGCCATCGGCCGCTCGGGGCGGATGCCGCTGCGGTGCGCGGTTTCGTAGATCACCGGCAGTAGCGGATAGACGATGTGGCCGGTGCCGGCGACGAAGGTGAAGGTCCAGGTCGTCAGCGGCGCGACGAGGGTCACGTACTTCGGGTTGGCGCGGATGATGCGCTCGGCGATGCGCACCAGGAAATCGATGCCGCCGGCGGCCTCCATCACCGAAGCGGCCATGATGACCGCCAGGATGATGAGCATCACGTCGATCGGCGGTGAAGTCGGGTTGATGCCAAAGCCGGCCACCAGCACCAGCAGGCCGACCGCGCCCCACAGGCCCAGGCCGACGCCGGACGAGCGCGCGCCCATCCAGATCGCGGCCAGCACCACGAGAAATTGCAAAGCGATGGTGAATGTCATGATGGTTCTCCGCGAGCCGGGCGGTTTGCCGCCCGGGGTTGGGTCATTGCTCGAACTTCGGGGCGATCAGGTTCTCGAACGAAAACACCTCGTCCCAGTGCTGCTGCGTCATCAGCTTGCGCTCGACCACCACGATCTGATGCAGCGACTTGCCGGTCTGGTAGCCCTCGCGCGCGATCTCGGCGCACTGCTTGTAGCCCAGCGAGGGCTTCAGAACGGTGACGATGCCCAGCGAGTTGAGCACCATGTCGCGCGAGCGCTCGACGTTGGCGGTGATGCCCTGGATGCAGTTCACGGTCAGGCTGTTGACGGCGTTCTCCATCGTCGCGATCGAGGTGAACAGCGCGAAGGTGATCACCGGCTCCATCACGTTGAGCTGCAGCTGCCCGGCCGAAGCCGCCAGCGTGACCGTGAGGTCCAGGCCAATGACCAGGAAGCCGGTCTGGTTGACCACTTCGGGGATCACCGGGTTGACCTTGCCGGGCATGATCGAGCTGCCGGGTTGCATCTGCGGCAGGTTGATCTCGTTGAGCCCGCAGCGCGGCCCCGAGGCCAGCAGGCGGATGTCGTTGCAGATCTTGGTGAGCTTGGCCGAGGTGCGCTTGAGCACGCCCGACAGCAGCACGTAGGCGCCGGTGTCGGAGGTGGCCTCGATCAGGTCACCCGCCAGGATGAAGGTGGAGCCGGTCAGCTCGGACAGGTATTTGGTGGCCAGCGCGGGGTAGCCCGGCGCGGCGGTCACGGTGGTGCCGATGGCGGTGGCGCCCAGGTTGATCTCGTGCAGGAACTGGCGCACCTCGACGATGCGCTGCACCTCCTCACCGATCGTGGTGCCCCAGCCGTGGAATTCCTGTCCCAGCGACATCGGCACCGCGTCCTGCAGGTGGGTGCGGCCCATCTTGAGCACGCGGTCGAACTCGCGGGCCTTGGCAAAGAACGCCTCCTGCAGGCGGCGCAGCGCGTCCATGTAGCTGCCCAGGCGCAGGATCAGCGCCAGCCGGAACGCGGTCGGATAGACATCGTTGGTGGACTGGCCGAAGTTCACGTGGTCGTTCGGGTTGACGTACTGGTACTCGCCCTTCTTGTGGCCGAGCTGCTCGAGCGCGAGGTTGGCAATGACCTCGTTGGCGTTCATGTTGGTCGAGGTACCGGCACCGCCCTGGATGAAGTCGGTGACGAACTGGTCGGCCATCTCGCCGGCGATCAGGCGGTCGCAGGCGGCGGCGATGGCGTTGGCCACGGCGGCGTCGAGCACGCCGAGGTCCCGGTTGGCCAGGGCGGCCGCCTTCTTGACGTAACCGAATGCCTTGACGAAATAAGGCTCGGTGGACATCGGGATGCCGGTGATGTGGAAGTTCTCCTTGCCGCGCTGGGTCTGCACGCCGTAGTAGGCGCTGTCGGGCAGCTGTTTTTCGCCGAGGAAGTCTTTTTCGGTGCGGAAGCTCATCGTGGTCTCCTTGATTGGAATGGGCCTGACGATCAGATGAAGCCCGATGCCACATCCAATCGTTCACAAAGAGTGTGGTTCCGCAGGCGACAGTTGGCAAGCGCTGAACGCAAGAAAACCCGAAGTCGGCCGCAAGCCCGGTGCTACGATATTCGCCCAATCGCACGACCCGATAGCGGGGCAAGAGGGTTTCCTTTGACTTCACCTGCAAGTGCCGCCGAACTGGCCGGCCTGTACCGCACCATGGTGCGCATCCGTGCGTTCGAAAACGCCGCCGAAATCGCCAGCCAGGGCGGCGTCAGCGCCTACGGCCAGAGCGCCGCCGGTACCGCCCGCGTGCGCGGGCCACTGCACCTGTCCACCGGTCAGGAGGCAGTGGCCACTGGCGTCTGTGCCCACCTGAGGCCCGCCGATTACCTGACCTCCACCCACCGCGGCCACGGTCACACGCTGGCCAAGGGCGCCGACCTGGGCCGCATGATGGCCGAGCTGTTCGGCAAGGCCACCGGCTTCAACGGCGGCAAGGGTGGGTCGATGCACATCGCGGACTTTTCCGTCGGCATGCTCGGCGCCAACGGCGTGGTGGCGGCCGGCCTGCCGATCGCCGTCGGTGCCGCCCATGCGCAGAAGCTGCAACAAGACATGGCGCGCGTTGCCGGCCAGCCTGTGGACGACACAATCACCGTTTGTTTTTTCGGCGACGGCGCCATCAACCGGGGGCCGTTCCTGGAGGCTCTGAACTGGGCCCGCGTGTACGGCCTGCCGGTGCTGTTTGTCTGCGAGGACAACCGCTGGAGTGCCACCACCGCCAGTGGCCCGATGACGGCTGGCCCCGGCGCCTCGGCGCGCGCCATCGGACTGGACATCGCCGCGACGCAGGTGGACGGCAATGATGTGGTCGAGGTGCATCAGGCTGCGGCGGCGCTGGTGGCGCAGGTGCGCGCCGGGCTGGGGCCACGCTTGCTGCACGCGCTGACCTACCGGGTGAAAGGCCACGTCTCGGTCGATCCGGCCGCCTACCGTGACCCCCGCGAGCTGGCGGCCGCGCTGCAGACCGATCCGATCGCGCGGCTGCGCCAGCGCTGGCAGTCGCTGGGCCACAACCTGGTGGTGCTGGACACGCTTGAAAACGAGGCGACCGCGGCGGTGCAAGCCGCGCTGGACGCCGCCTTCGCCGCGCCTTGGCCCGAGGCCAGCGCCGCCTTCACCGACATCCAGACCACGGGAGCCGGTGCATGGTTCTGAACGCCTCCATCCCCCCGAACGTGGCCCAGGCGCCGGCCACCCTCAGCTACGCACAGGCGGCGGTGCGCGCCGTCGAATGCGAAATGGCCGCCGACCCCACCGTGGTGGTGCTCGGTGAAGACGTAGGCCGCGGCGGCATCTTCGGCCAGTACGCCGGGCTGCAGCAGCGCTTCGGCGCCAGCCGCGTGATCGACACGCCGATCAGCGAAGCCGCCATCATGGGTGCCGGGGTGGGCATGGCGCTGGCGGGCCTGCGGCCGATCGTCGAAATGCGTGTGGTGGATTTCGCGCTGTGCGGCATGGATGAAATCGTCAACCAGGCCGCCAAGAACCGCTTCATGTTCGGCGGCCAGGGCCGGGTGCCACTGGTGGCGCGCATGCCGGGCGGCATCTGGGATGCGTCCGCCGCCCAGCATTCGCAGTCGCTGGAAGCCTGGTTCGCGCACCTGCCGGGCCTGGTGGTGGTGTGCCCGTCCACGCCACAGGACAACTATTCGCTGCTGCGTGCGGCGCTGCAATCCGGCGACCCCGTGGTCTACATCGAGCACAAGACCCTGTGGGGAAGCCAGGGCCCGGTGGACGAGGCACTGGCCGTGCCGCTGGGCCAGGCCGCCGTGCGCCGGCGCGGTTCAGCGCTCACCATGGTGAGCTGGAGCCGCCAGGCGCTGCTGTGCGAGCAGGCCTGCGAGACGCTGGCTGCCGAGGGCATCGATGCGGAGCTGATCGACTTGCGCTCCATCTGGCCCTGGGACCGCGAGCAGGTGCTCGCGTCTTGCGCACGGACCGGCCGGCTGCTGGTGGTGCATGAAGCGGTGCAGGCCGCCGGCTTTGGCGCCGAGATTGCCGCCACCGCGGCCGAGGCCACCGGCTGCCGTGTGCGCCGGCTCGGTGCGCCGCGCATTCCGGTTGGCTACGCCCCGGTGCTGGAAGCCCAGTCGCGCATCGGCGTGGAGGCCATCGCCGAGGTCGGACGCACCCTGCTTCGCTGACCGCTGACGCATCTTTTTTCCGTCCATCCCCCCCTGACTTCGACCCAAAAGCAATGCACATCCACGAACCCTCCCACGACCCAGCCGAAATTCCGGAGCCCGTCGCGCCTGACACCGCAACCCTCGTGACCCTGAAGATCGAGGACTGGGCCACTGTCATCATCATGGCCCTGCTGGCCTGCATCACCTTCGCCAACGTGCTGGTTCGCTACTTCACCGACAGCTCGTTCGCCTGGACCGAAGAAATTTCGGTGTTCCTGATGATCCTTCTGGCCATGGTGGCGGGCTCGGCCGCCGTTGCGCGCGACCGGCACATCCGGATCGAGTTCTTCTCCGAAGCCGGCTCGCCACAGCGTCAGCGTCGCCTCGCGCTGGTCGGCGCGGCGCTGGTGGCGCTGCTGTTCTTCCTGATGTCCGGCCTGAGCATGCGGGTGGTGTGGGATGACATCCGCTTCGGCGAAACATCCCCCGGCATCGGCGTGCCCCAATGGTGGTACTCGGTCTGGCTACCGGTCATTTCGCTGGCGATCGCGCTGCGCGCAGTGGGCTTCCTGTTGCGGCGCTGGCGGACGCCTTTGGTGTCCCCGGCGGTGGCCGAATGATCGCGACCCTGCTGTTCGCCGGCTTCGTGGTCATGATGCTGGCCGGCGTGCCCCTTGGCGCGGCAATGGGCCTGATCGGAGCGGCCTGCATCGCGCTGGCCAACGCCGATGCGCAGTGGTTCGGTCTGCTGGCCGTGCCGCAGAACTTCTATGCGGGTCTAGGCAAGTACCCACTGCTGGCGATTCCGATGTTCGTGCTGGTGGGGTCGATCTTCGACCGCTCGGGCGTAGCCGCGCGGATTGTGAATTTTGCGATCGCCATCGTCGGGCGCGGCCCCGGCATGTTGCCGCTGGTGGCCATCGCCGTGGCGATGTTCATGGGCGGCATCTCGGGCTCGGGGCCGGCCACCGCCGCGGCCGTGGGTGGCGTGATGATCGCCGCGATGGCCAGGGCCGGCTATCCGCCCGCATTCTCGGCCGCCGTCGTCGGCGCGGCGGCCGCCACCGACATCCTGATACCGCCGTCGATCGCCTTCATCGTGTACTCGGTGCTGGTGCCGGGCGCCTCGGTGCCGGCCCTGTTCGCGGCCGGCATGGTGCCCGGCGTGATGGTGGGTCTGGCACTGATGTTGCCGACCCTGTGGCTGGCGCGTCGCCACGGCATGGGGCAGCTGGAGGCCAATCTGCCCCGACCCCCGTTCTGGCGCAGCCTGCGTGAATCGATCTGGGGTTTGGCGGCGCCGGTGCTGATCCTGGGCGGCATGCGCGCGGGTTGGTTCACGCCAACCGAGGCCGCCGTGGTGGCGGTGTTCTACGGCTTGTTCGTGGGCATGGTGATCCACCGCACCATCAGGCTCCGTGACTTGTTCGAGATCCTGCGCGAATCGGGCGAGCTGTCGGCAGTCATCCTGGTCGTGGTGGCGCTGGCGGGCATTTTTGCGTATTCGCTCTCCACATTGGGCGTGATCGATCCGGTCACCAGATCCATCGTGAATGCGGGCCTGGGTGAACAAGGCGTGCTCACGCTGATCGTGGTGCTGCTGGTCGCAGCCGGCATGGTGCTGGACGGCATTTCCATCTTCCTGATCTTTGTGCCGCTGCTGTGGCCGCTGGTCCAGCACTACCACTGGGACCCGGTCTGGTTCGGGGTGTTGCTGACCTTGCTGGTAGCACTCGGCCAGTTCACGCCGCCGATGGCGGTGAACCTGATGGTGTCCTGCCGCATCGCGAAGGTCGGCATGGATGAAACGGTGCGCTGGGTGCTCTGGCTGGTCGCCGCGATGTTGCTCGTCATCGTTTGCGTCATCATCTGGCCACAGCTCGCGATGTGGCTGCCAGGCCAGCTGGGCTACTGACCGCCGGTTCCACAACCGGGTTCAATCCTATTTTTTTCAACAGGAGACTCATCATGAAACTTCGATCCTTCCTCAAACTCACCCTGGCTGCCGCCGCGGCGCTGACGCTTGCCACCGGCGCTTCGGCCCAGAGCGCCTACAAGCCGGAATACCGGATGTCGCTTGTCGTGGGCACCGCGTTCCCCTGGGGCAAGGGTGGCCAGATCTGGGCCGATCTGGTGAAGGAGCGCACGCAGGGCCGCATCAACATCAAGCTGTATCCGGGCGTGTCGCTGATTCAGGGCGACCAGACCCGCGAGTTCAGCGCGTTGCGCCAGGGCGTGATCGACATGGCAATCGGCTCCACCATCAACTGGTCGCCGCAGGTCAAGGAATTGAACCTGTTCTCGCTGCCTTTCCTGATGCCAGACTATGCCGCGATCGATTCACTGACCCAGGGCCCGGTGGGCAAGCAGATGTTCACCATTCTTGACAAGGCCGGCGTCGTGCCGCTGGCCTGGGGCGAAAACGGCTACCGCGAACTGACCAACTCCAAACGTCCGGTCCGCACACCGGACGACCTCAAGGGCCTGAAGATCCGCGTCGTCGGCTCGCCGCTGTTCCTGGACACCTTCACAGCGCTGGGCGCCAACCCGACCCAGATGACCTGGGCCGACGCACAGCCCGCCTTCGCCAGTGGCGCCGTCGACGGACAGGAGAACCCGATGTCGATCTTCACCGCAGCCAAGCTGCAGAACGTCGGCCAGAAAAACGTGACGATGTGGGGCTATGTGGCCGATCCACTGGTTTTCGTGGTCAACAAGGACATCTGGAATTCCTGGACGCCGGCCGACCAGAAGATCGTGCGTGAAGCCGCCATCGAAGCCGGCAAGCAGCAGATCGCCATCGCCCGCAAGGGCCTGGACGAACCGGGCCAGCCGCTGTTGAAGGAAATCGCCGCGCTCGGCGTGACCGTGACCCAGTTGTCGCCTGCCGAGCGTGACGCCTTCGTCAAGGCTACCCGACCGGTCTATGAGAAGTGGAAAAAAGCCGTTGGTGTCGAGCTGGTGGCCCAGGCCGAGAAGTCGATCGCCGCACGCAAGAAGTAAGAGTAAGGCCGACTTCAAGGGCAGGGCCGCCTCAGACATGCGCTCTTTGCGCGTCGTCGACTCGATCACCGAACTCGGCCCGCAAGACGCCGGCTGCCTGGCCGTGAGTGGCTCGCACGGCGGCATCAGTTCGGCGCGGTACGCGCTGGCGGCACGCCCGTTGCTCAGTGTGTTCAACGACGCCGGTGTCGGCAAGGACCAAGCCGGCCTGGCAGCCCTGCCGTTTCTGCAGGACCATGGACTGGCGGCCTGCACCGTGAGCCACGCCAGCGCCCGCATCGGCGAGGCCAACAGCACGCTGGCCGATGGCATCATCAGCCATGCGAACCCGCTGGCGCTGGCGCTGGGTGCACGCGCCGGTGCGCGCTGCCTGGATCTGGTGCGGACCCTCGGCGGGGCGGTTTGAGGCCGCCTGAGGGCCCTTGCGGCCGCCAGGAAGGCCGCTTTTCAGGTGATTTTGGCCTCTTCCCATCGCCGAATGGCCACGGACAGCTATGGTATTGATAGTGCCCGGCGGCTCGCCAGAAACACTGGCGGGTGTGTCCGGGCGCCGCTCAGCGGGCGTCGGGCAGTTCGATCTTGACCTCCAGCACTTCCAGGTTGTCCTGGCGCTCGAGGTGGACCTTGATGTCGGCGGGGTTGATCTTGATGTACTTCGAAATCACCGCGACCAGGTCGCGCTGCAGGGCCGGCAGGTAATCGGGCTGGCCACCGCGCCCGGCGCGTTCGTGCGCCAGGATGATCTGCAGCCGCTCCTTGGCGACGCTGGCGGTCTTCTTCTTCTCGCCCAGCAGAAAGGACAGGAAGGACATGCTCACTTCCTCCCGAACAGGCGCTTGAACAGGCCGGGTTTTTCAGCGTCGATGAAACGAAGGGGCTTGTCCGCGCCCAGAAAGCGGTCGATCACATCGCCGTAGGCCTCCGCGACATCCGTGCCCTTGAGGTGGATGGCCGGTGTTCCCTGGTTGGAGGCCTGGAGCACCGTTTCGCTCTCGGGGATCACGCCGATGAGCTTGATGCGCAGGATGTCCTGGATGTCGTCCAGGCTCAGCATCTGGCCGTCGGCCACGCGGTTGGGGTTGTAGCGGGTGATCAGCAGGTGTTCCCTGATCGGCTCCTTGCCCTCGATGGCGCGCCGGGTTTTGCTGCCCAGAATGCCCAGGATACGGTCGGAGTCGCGCACGCTGGAGACCTCGGGGTTGGTGACCACCAGCGCTTCGTCGGCGAAGTGCATCGCCATCAGCGCGCCGGTCTCGATGCCGGCAGGCGAGTCGCAGACGATGTACTCGAAGCCCATGGCTGCGAGGTCGTTCAGCACCTTCTCGACACCTTCCTTTGTCAGCGCGTCCTTGTCGCGCGTCTGGGATGCGGCCAGCACGAACAGGTTGTCGCACTGCTTGTCCTTGATCAAGGCCTGGTTCAGGTTGGCCTCGCCGTGGATCACGTTGATGAGGTCGTACACCACGCGGCGCTCGCAGCCCATGATGAGGTCGAGGTTTCGCAGGCCGACGTCGAAGTCGATGACGGCGGTCTTGCGGCCGCGCAGCGCGAGGCCGGACGCGAAGCTGGCGCTGGTGGTGGTCTTGCCCACGCCACCCTTGCCGGAAGTCACCACGATGATCTGGGTCATGAGAACAGGTTTCCTTGTGAGTTGGATCGGCGCCACCGCATGCAAGCGGCGCGCCAGGGAATCAGGATGAGAGTGGCTCCATCACCAGGCGCTCGCCCTCGGGACCGGCCACCAGGCGCACCTGGGTGGCGCGGCCCCACACCTCGGGCGGCAGGGCATTTTCGGTGGTGCGGTAGATGCCGGCGATGGAGATCAGCTCGGGTTCCAGGCTGAGCGCGAAGATGCGGGCTTCCGCGTTGCCACGGGCGCCCGCGATCGCCTTGCCGCGCAAGGGCGCGTAGACATGGATATGGCCGTCGGCGATGACCTCGGCGCCGGCATTCACCATGGCCATCACCACCAGGTCGCGCCCGCGCGCGTAGACCTGCTGGCCCGAGCGCAAGGGTTTGTCGATCACCAGGGCCGGCTGTGCGACAGGCGGCGGCTCCGGCGCGACGGGGGCCGGATCAGTTTCAGTTTCTGGCCGGGCCGGCGCAGGGTTGACCCGGGCCGCCACCGCATCGGGGGCCGCCACCAAGCCGGCGGCCAAAGCCTGGGCAGCCTGCGCTTCTGATCCCCCTTTGAAGGCCAGCGGCGCCAGGCGGTGGCGGCGCAGCAGCGTGACGAGCCCCGCGAAATCCACCGCTTCCGAATCGGGCGCCAGCGCCGACAGGTCGATCACCAGCGGTTCGTTGTCGAAGAAATCCGGCAGATCGCCGTACTGCTGCGTCAGTTCAGAAGCCAGGGCAGCCAGGTCCGCGGACTTCAGCCGCAGCGCCACCAGGGGAAGGTTCGCGCTCTTGATTTCGAACGTGGCAGGCGCTCTTCCTGCGAGGGCAACGGACATGGGGAAGGAGAAAACGGCAACGAAAAGGTGAGTCGATCTTACCAGCCGGGTCCCGTCGGAACGGCCCGGGCGGGAGCGGGCGCGCCACCACCCGGCTGGGGACAACCGGATCCCGCAGATGTCGGGTCTCAAGCGCTGTGGATAAACCCGAATTTCCTTTGCCGATCAACGGCTTGTAGCGA
>Ga0209604_1002805_pt1 | contig 12470 bp, 10 predicted proteins | sample AD_UKC097_MetaG_FD_184405 | JGI IMG/M metagenome (GOLD analysis project Ga0209604, IMG submission 184405) | Active sludge microbial communities of municipal wastewater-treating anaerobic digesters from USA - AD_UKC097_MetaG (SPAdes) (version 2) | ecosystem: Engineered > Bioreactor > Anaerobic >... | reverse complement strand
GCTCCGGCGAGTGATCGGCTTCGAGCGGAATCGGTGATCGGCTTCGAGCGGAATCAGTGATCGGCTTCGAGCGGAATCAGTGATCGGCTTCGAGCGGAATCGGTGATCGGCATCACCGGAATACGCAGCGTTATTACTGCGTCGACAATGCCGCCTGCATTTCCGATATCGCGTGGTATCGCAGCAACAGCGCGGTTGCCGACGGCACGCTCCGCCCCCATCCGGTGGCAACCAAAGAACCCAACGCTTTCGGGCTGTACGACATGTCTGGCAATCTGCAGGAGTGGACGGCCGACTGCTCGCACCCCGACTTCACGGGGGCGCCGGTCGACGGCAGCGCATGGATAACCGGGGGCGACTGCGCCCAGCACGTCTTCAAGGGTGGCAGCTACAACAGCGAACCGGCGGGTGTGCGCTCGTCATGGCGGTACTGGGATTTTCCCGATACCAGGGGGATCGCGGACGGTTTCCGTTGCGCGCGCGACGTTGGGCGGTAAAGGCACAATACCTGCGCAAGCCGGATGCCTTTAACCCCCGGAACGCACACCACGGGCACAAAACTGATTTCGCGCCCGATAAGCCAGCACGCGACGACCATGTTGTGGTTGACGGCACGGACCACGCTGGCGCGCCTTCCTGCTGGACGGCGATCCCCTGGCTGCGCCGACTGGCGACGGGGGTTGCAGGCCACAGCGTGAACCAGATGAAATTGTCATTGCGGCACGATCCGTGCCGGTCAGCGGGATACCATCGCAGATGGACGGGCTTGCACGCCCAAACGACAGCGATGGAGGAATCCGATGGCAACTTTTTACTATTCGCTGCAGGCGCATTTTGACGGCAAACCACCAGCCTTCAGGAATATCGGCGTGATGATCTGGTCCGATAACACGCTGAATTATTTCGCGGTTCGCGGCGAAGAGGAACACGCGGAGGACATGAACCAGCGGATTGCGACCAGCCTGAAGATAGGCCGCCAGATATCGGAGTTCGTCGAGTACTTCCTGGAGCGCCACGGGGGATTCTACTACTCGATGGCCAGACCCGAGACGTTGCAGGCCGAGTCCCCGGACGATGTTGTGCGCCAGGCGGGCCAGCGATGGGAACTGGATTTCGTCATCCCGCCGCCGCCCCCTTCGCCAATTGAATTCGGGGAAGCCAAACGCATGATGGATGCGACCGAAGGGGGGTGCGAATTGCACATCCGCGGCACGAACATTGATGCGAGTGTACATTCCTTCGCCATGTCATTCGGCGTGCTGGGCAAGTGGGCCGCTCTTGGCTTTCTGCCTTTTCCATACAGCTTTTCGCATTATGCGCGCGGCAAAATCTGGGTTGACTCACTTCAGCCAATCGACGGCGGATGGCTGATCCGCGGCCGCGAAAACTGGAGGGTGGAATGGGGCACCGTTGAAGTCGAAATCCGCCCCCTTGACGATTACGCGCTCAAGTACCAGATCGCCGTCTTCCTGAACAGCCTGACCGACGACGAACGCACCCTCATCCGCGAGCGCCTGAATTACCTCCGCTCACCCGAATTGATGTAGCACGGGTCCTTGACGGCAAACCCGCCTCCGCATCCCATATTTGGAACTGAATTCGGGGAACTGCCCCAACCCCCATTTCGGCCATCAGGTCGTCGAACACGCGGACATACCCATCCATCTGCCCGACATCGGCGTGGGTCAGCCGCCCCCGCGTCTTCCCCGAATCCCCCGCCACGGTTTATAGTCACCCCGGCCCGTGAACGTGGTGTTTCCGTGGTCGCCCGGCCCGTGAACGTGGTGTTTTCGTGAGGCTGACAGAACCTGTATTCCGGCCGCCAAGCGAGGCGGACAGCCTGCTGCTGCCGGTCACCGTCGGGTGCAGTCACAACCGCTGCGCCTTCTGCGGGATGTACCGGACGAAAAGGTTCGCGGTGCTGGACCTCCCCGGCATCCTGGCGGACATCGACGAGGCCCGTGCCTGGCCGCACCTGCGGCGCGCGTTCCTGCTGGACGGCGATGCCCTGGCCGCCCCGACCGACCTGCTGGCTGACGTTCTTGCCGCCATCCGCGACCGCCTGCCCTGGATCCAGCGCGTCGGCGTTTACGGTGACGCGCGGTCCATCATCGACAAGGGCGCGGCCGACATGACCCGCCTGCGCGAGCTGGGCCTTGGCATCGTTTACCACGGGCTCGAAAGTGGTTCGGAAACGGTCCTGCAGCGCATCGGTAAGCCACTTTCCCCCGACCAGATGGCCGAAGTCGGCTGCATCATGCATGCGTCCGGCGTCCAGCATTCAGTGATGGCACTGCTTGGCCTGGGCGGCACCGAACTGACCTCCGACCACGCCACCGCCACCGCCCGCGCCCTGACCGCCATCGACCCCGACTACATCGGCCTGCTGACCCTGATGGTCGTCCCCGGCACCCCCCTTGCCGCCCGCCACTCCCGCGGCGACTTCACCCTCCCCGACTCCTGGGGCATGCTGTCCGAACTCCGCACCATCCTGTCCAGCCTGACCGTCACCCAAGCCCGCTTTTCCGCCAACCATGCTTCGAATTTCCTGCCCATCAAAGGCGACCTGCCGGGCGACAAGGAAAGGCTGCTGGCTCTGGTGGATCGGGTGCTGGATTCACATGACGATGGCTTGCTGCGGCCGGACTGGCGGAGGGGGCTTTAACTGAACGGCTCCTCACTTCAACGTCCTGTTTTCGGGGAGCAAATCACCCGGGATGTGTCTTTCATTTTATGCCGCACCGGACGTATCATGCTGAAAGATCAAGGGATATCGCGCAAGGTCATCGCATATAACGAGGTTACGGCGTGAAATTCAATACGGTGGTGGCGTCCCTTCTTCTGTCGCTGCTTTTCCTGCCTGGATGCGACCCAGGGCTGACGGGCGATGAAATAGTCTGGGTTACGATACCGGCGGGCGGATTCTTCATGGGCTGCTCCCCGGGCGATACAGAATGCGACAAGGAGGGATGGGGCTATGGCGAAACGCCGCGCCACTGGGTGGATGTCCCCGCCTTCGAAATGGCGCGGACCGAAACCACGCAGTACCAGTACTGGCAAGTGACCGGCGACATGCCGTCGTACCATCCCCGTTGTGGCAACTGTCCCGTCGAGTACATGGAAAATCACTTCCACGACGCGGCCGCCTTCTGCGCGGCGGTGGGGGGCCGGCTGCCCAGCGAGGCTGAATGGGAATACGCCGCGCGCGCCGGGACCACGACGCGCTTTTACTGCGGCGACGACGCCGCCTGCCTTTCCGATATCGCGTGGTATCGCAGCAACAGCGCGGTTGCCGACGGCACGCTCCATCCCCATCCGGTGGCAACCAAAGAACCCAACGCTTTCGGGCTGTACGACATGTCGGGCAATCTGCAGGAGTGGACGGCCGACTGCTCGCACCCCGATTTCACCGGGGCGCCGGTCGACGGCAGCGCCTGGATAACCGGGGGCGACTGCGCCCAGCACGTCTTCAAGGGTGGCAGCTACAACAGCGAATCGGCGGGTGTGCGCTCGTCATGGCGGTACTGGGATCATCCCGATACCCGGGGGATCGCGGACGGTTTCCGTTGCGCGCGCGACGTCAGGCGGTAAAGGCACAATACCTGCGCAAGCCGGGTGCCTTTAACCCCCGGAACGCACACCACGGACACTAAACTCATTTCGCGGCAAAATGTCTGCCGCGGACCAGACTTGACTCCCATCCATTCGGCCCAAAGCATGATGCAGACTCTGCGACCCGCCTTACCGATTCAGTTCGTACGCCGTGCTGCGGCCGCCGGCAGAGGTTCGACGAAGAAGGCCGCTGGCCAGCAGGTCACCAACGGCGCGTCCGCACTGCCAGTGCGGCCAGGTCGTAACGCCAGTTCGGCCAGTCGTCACGCTGCCAGATGTAGTTGTGTCCACCGCTTTTCATGCGGTGATTATGGGACGGAACCACCAGACTTGCAGGCCATTCACCGCAGACTCTGCGGCGAATGACCCCTTAATAACCGCATGGTGCCAGATGGAACGCCCCGTCTCAAACACCGTAAATCGACCGCAGGAATGCAACGACGTCACCCATCGTGCGGCGGTTCAGTCCCAAAGCCTTGAAATCGATTGTCTCATCGTTCATGGCAGCGAGGAATCTTCGCAAGTCATCCCTGATTGCATCGGGCACGTCCGGGACCGGGGCAAAATCCACGATCGCCACAAGCCGAAACACATCGTTCTTGTGTTTGTTGATGTTTCTGCTGTCGACGTCGCCCCCCGCCCCCTTCCTGGCGGTCAGATCCAACCAGGCTTTGACCTTGAGCGGGATCAGATACTCCGGACCGACGACCGGAACCCCACCCAGCAGCGTTTTTCCCCGCAGAATCCATGCGTAATAGCAGTCATCCAGCAAGATGGCGGACAGACTTATTATTTCTTTCCCGACGGGTATCGGCGCCAGGTGCTGGCCCTCCACAATGTCAAGAACATCCGGCGTCCGCGAGAACAGCTCCAGCATTGTCGGGTAACCGCTGACCGCGGGATTCCTGAACCGGTAAAACTGCCTGCGGCCGCTGGCGCTTTCCTGAATCCTGTACCCGCCGGCCCGCACAAATGACCAGAAAGCGTCCACGAAGGGCCGGGTAAGCGCTTCGACGCACAGTACGATATCGAGGTCCTTTGTAACGCGGAAACTGATGCCGGCCCTGTCAAAAGCCATATCACATGCAGCGCCGCCTATCAGGACATACTGGTCGCTGAATGCCTTGAAATGCTGTAAGAACAGGTCCAGGCCCCTCACCATCGGACACCACCAATCAATTCGTCAAGGGCCTGCTGAACCCGCTCATCGGGGTCTTCCCGCAAGGACAGATACAGCGACAGGGGGTCAACGAAGCTGGCCGAGGCATCCAGGCCGTCCACGCCGTCCGGGCCCACGGCACCATGCTTTGCAAAGAGCTTCGGCGGGTAGCGCCAGATTTCGATTTCCACGGAGTCAGCGTCAGGCTGGTCCAGGACCAGGACACCACGCTGCCGCGTGAACGCAAGCCAGTCGTCGTGGGCAACCGCCCAGACATCGTGCGCCGGTTCGGCCAGCATCGACTGCGCCGCCAGGGCCGTCAATCCCGCCCGCAAACCAATCGCCGGGTCAAAATCCCGTTGCGGCAGGAAAACGCGTCGGCCAACCGGATCACGCAGGTACGACTGGAACATGTCCCACAGCCCCCGAGGCGTCAAAGGTTCACTTATCGCATCGTTGCCCGTTGTGTTGCGCGCGTGTTCGCCAAATGCCCCGGCCACCTCCCGGAAGGCGCGGGACATCGTCATTTTGGTGTATCCAAGAACGCGGGCCATTTCAGTTGGTGTCGAATGTTGCGGGCCACAGCCGACCGGGTCGTAGATCCAGTAAAGAACCAGCGCCTGTGTGGCAGGGCTGAACTTCTGTATGGCCGCGGGCGCGCTGCTGTAACGCTCCCGCAGGGCAATTGCCAGCACGGGCAGATACAACTGGTTGCCGGGAACGATGAACTGGACACGGGCATCGATTAGCCGTTTGCGTGCGTACGCGCTGACCTGGGAGCAGACGTAAACAACCTCACCCCCACAGATCGCCCGAACCAGTCCGACATGTTTCGCCACCACGGATGGCGCGGGCACGCTGTCATCGACATCGATCATCATGAGAAGCGGGGTCCCGAAGATTTCCGCCCGGTAATAAACATATCGGTCCCGCAGGAACAGCGGCAGTCGCGCCGTACCGTCCCATTCGTCAACATTCACGGTGACATCAAGCGTGTCACGCAGGTATTTCACAAGCAGGTCTGTAAGCATGGCCGGCACTCCGTAACATCAATACCTCAAGAGTAACATCATCAATGTTACCACGCAACATTCATGTTACCAGATACCGCTTGACGGGCAGGCTTTCGGCCGGAACTACTGATCGACTTCAGAGGAATACGCAGTTGGGACCTGCGTGCCGGCTCAGGTATCCCCGTACCTGGCCCAGAAGCTGGACTTGCGGGCGTGGGCGGCGTGGATTGCCGCGAACCAGGTGGCGTGATCGGGCAGGCCGCGCCAGTCGGACACGGACGCCGACATCTGATCCAGAAACCGCAGATACCGGGCGCCGTGCGAATACGCGTTGTATGTGGCGCGTTCCAGAATCGATTCGACCAGCGCCCGGTAAATCAGGCTCGCGCCGAAATGGCGGCCCTGCCGGCGCATGGTGGTCGCCAGCGGCGTCAGGAATTCGTATTGCCAGCCGTCCACTTGTTCGACATGGCCCCGCAGGTATGTTTCGGCATCGTCGAACCGCCCCTGGTTGATCAGGAAAGTCAGGTCTGAAAACTGGAACCCCGGCCCGGCCAGTATCAACGTCGCCTCGCCGTCAATCACGGCGGCCCTGTTTTCTTCGCCAATCAAGGAAATCAGCTGATCCAGAGCCGCCGGCCCCCGGCCCCGCCGCAACATCGCCCACGCCAGATCGATCTGCGCCGCGGACATTCCCAGCCGCCCCAGAGCGTCGAACATTAGCTCGTCACGATCTGAGCGCTTGTAACCGTCATCGTCCGGAATACGCGCCAGCCACGCCATGCCAGCCCGTGGATCGCCGTGTTCGATGTGCATCGCCGCGATGTCCAGCGCGGCCCCGGGGTGGACGGCCCCGTACCGTTCGATGGTCGCCCGCTCAAATAGGTCCACATCCCCGATCTGGCGGGCCAGTTCGGCTACAAAAATCAGCGCCATCCTGCCGACATATGAATCCGACGTCCCCGCCTGACCATGAAACCGGACGATAATCCGCCGGATGACCGCTTCCGGAAGATACTGGGCCACATCCTTCAACAGGCCATCGCGTACCCCGTATCCGTCGTCACAGACCAGGTCGAAAACCAGGTCGGCCAGATACGCAGTGTCATCGCACCTGCCCGCAAATTCCCGGAACAGCCGCCGCGCATCGCCGCGGAACACGTCCCCGACATACCCGCTCGAATCGTCGCAGTGTTCAAAAACATGCCTGTCGGCCCGCATGAACGCCGCGACCAGGTCCACACCCAGCCGCCCCTCGACCCCGGCATCCCGCAAATCAGCCAGCAGGCCCGCCAGTTCCCCGGCGAGTTCCCTGGCATCCCTTCCCCAAAACATCCGTCGCCGCCGCTTGACCGCCGCCAGCCCCGCCCTGAACCGGGCCACAGCATCGGTTGGGCCGCCGTCGGCAGATTCCGGTTCACTGTTACGCCTGGTTGTTCGCATCGCCCCTTCGCCGCCCCTTCATCCTGCCGACGAGTATAGCCGTCATCGCTGCGCGTGATCGGGTGGAAAACTGTGCCCGGGGGTGGATCAATTTTTCGTGGCCGCTCTGGATCAATTTTCCGTGGCCGAAATCATGTTCAGTCAGCCCGGTTCGCGCCATGGCCTCGGTGTCAGACAGAAACGACAGAGAGCGCCCAAACATGTCGCATGGATGCGAAACCGCGGTATCATCAGGCGCACCGCGGGTGAGTTGATCCGCGGGTATTGGTCGGACACGGAGATTGATTATGCGTATCGCCATCAACGGCGCCAGGGGAAGGATGGGCAGGATCCTGACCGACATGCTCGACGAGGGTGCGAAGCACGTAATTGCCGCGCTCGTCGAGGTGCCGGGGCATCCCGGGGCCGGTATTCCGGTCATGACGCGGAACGGGCCTGTCACGCTGCTTGATTCACCGGCGGCCATACCGGCTGACATCGACATCGGTATCGACTTCAGCGCTCCGGGATTCTGCGAACCGTTCGCGCGCGCCATGTACGACCGTGGGGCCGCGCTGATCGTCGGGACAACCGGGCTGGATCAGGCGGGACGAGACGTCCTGGCCGGGCTGGCGGAACGAATCCCGCTTCTGGCCGCGGCAAACCTCAGCCTGGGAGTCTACTGCCTGACCGAACTGACCATGGCGGCACGCAGGATGCTCGGCGACGATTACGACGTTGAAATAGTCGAAATGCACCATCGGCACAAAAAGGATTCTCCATCCGGCACCGCACTGGCAATCGCCGATGAACTGTCCGCCACCGGACTCGATGTCACCATCTCCAGGGAAGGCCAGCGGCGGGATCACGAGGCGGGCGTCGTCTCGGTCCGGGGTGGCGAGGTCGTCGGAACCCACACGATCTATTTCCTTGGTGCTCACGACCAGATCGAAATATGTCACAGGGCGTCGTCCAGGGCGGTTTTCGCACGCGGCGCCATCATTCTGGGCGAGTGTCTGGCGGGATCGAAGCCCGGGCTTTACGACGTTCGCGATCTTCTTCGCTGAAGACGGTATTGCGCCAACTGACCATTATCTCGAAGAAATTCATGCGATTGACCATTTCCTGAAGAAAGGCCGCCGCACCGTCAACTCCGAGGCTGGGCCTCGGAAAAAACACATGATGCGAGGTACACGGCCATGTCATCTCCAGGAACGGCAGGTCAGCGCGCGCGCATATCTCGGCGGCCGGACCGTTGCAGATGACAAGGTCGACAGGCTCGGAAGGATCCGGATCGTCCGAACCAGGGAATCCGCTCAGGTCGCGGGCACCGGCAGTCAGTCCTGCCATGCAGACATCGCAGCCGACTTCACCAAGAAAGTCAGCGGCGGCAAGGACAAACGACGACTCGCCGACCAGGCCGATTCGACGGTTCAACAGGCTGTGTCCGACCACCCACTCGAAGCGTGGCGCCACGCGATTCAGGGAGGCCGTAAGATATTCGTCGGCCCTGGCCACGCGATCAACCGCGCCCGCGGCAACCTTCAAAAACCTTGAAGTGCCGTCGAACCCCATCGGGATGTCGACATCGACAACGCGGGCGCCCGTCCGACCGGCGATCACCGAAGCGACCCGTCGTCCGTCCGGAAGGGCCAGGATGGTCGACGCCTTGAATACGGCCGACATCGAGGACACGTCAGTTCGTGGCGCGGGCCAGAACGATGCGGCGGTCATTCCGAGACCGTCACGAATCAGGTCCCTGACCGCGTCCAGGTCCGCCCTGCAGTCCCACTCGTTCCTGGTGACAGGCATGCCGACGACAGCGACCGAAAACGGAGAAGTGCGGTCCGCCGACGGCTGAATCGTTGACGCAAGAAAGCACAGCGCGTCCTGGCGCCCCTCGGCCCAGTCGCTGGATGACGAGGCAGGTCGGAGTTCGGCTGTGTCGCACAACGGCAGGCGTCGGGCCAGATCCACCGAGACCTCCCGATCATGTGCCGCAACGACCGCGACCGCCTCGGCAACCTGTTCGGCGGTTACCCCGCCAACCGGAAAAACCGCGTCGCCGACCAGATTGGCTACAACCGCTACACCCTCGATCCAGGGACGTTGCAGTCCCGCATCGTCAAACAGCCCCACCGAAAAACTCCTTGATGAATGCATCGAACTCGGCATCGGCCATCGGTGTCGGAACCTCGTGAGCCCCGGGCGAGTCGGCCATGATCGTATCGGCGAGGCGGTTGAAAATCCCTACCACCTCGGACCCGGGGTCGAACTCGACCACCGGCATGCCGGCGATCTCGGCGCGACCGATCACCTGATGCCTGGGGATTCGCGCGACGATCCTGGTGCCTATACGCTTTGCGAAGCTTTCCATTCCATCGAAGTTCGTCTCGGGTCCGGTCGAATTCAGGATCAGACCGCCAAGCCCGATACCGTTCGTCGCGAACCTCTTCATCGCCTTGGCGATATTGTTGGCCGCGTACAGGGCCATGACGCCGTCGCTGACGACTATGTAAACCAGATCCGCCCTGCCCTGACGGAGCGGAGCCGCGAAGCCGCCGCATACCACGTCGCCAAGCACGTCGAATACCGCGGCGTCGTATTCGCCTTCCTCAATCAATTCGAGCTCGTCCAGGACCTCGAACATCCTGGCGACACCACGCCCGCCACAGCCGACTCCCGGCTCTGGCCCACCGCACTCGATGCAGTCCAGATCCAGACGTCCCTTGAACACAATCTGATCGGCGCGATCGATGTTCTGGGCAAGCCGATCGATCACCGTGGTCAGTTTGTGCCCTTCCTTCATCAAGGTTCTGGTCGAGTCAGCCTTGGGGTCGCACCCCACGTGAAGAACCTTCAGTCCCCTGCTGGCAAGCACCGCGCTGAGGTTCGACGCAACCGTCGACTTTCCGATTCCGCCCTTGCCATAAAGGGCAATCATCTTTGTCCTGCCGGCCATTGATCCCCCTTGCTCGTACGTCCCGGACACCCAAAGCAACAACCGGGTTTCCGATGGATGTTAACGCATGTCGCTTTTCGGGGCACCGGTTTTGACCCGTCATCACCGTAATAGCGGATTTTATTTCCGTTAAGGGTGCCAGAAAGGTTATCCTTTCGGGAAGGATCTGCGAGGTTGCAACGATGAAACCCGATGCTTTCCAGATATTCTGCGGGTACTACCTGGGCCTTGACCGTGACTTCGCCGCCAAGTTTTTCAATGTGCATTCGCTTGCCGCGCATTACGGCATCGACGCAGGCGAGTTGCAGGACATGATGAGCCGTTTCGGCATGCCTCCCGAGGCAATGCGGCACATCAACTTCAATGTCGCCCGTGCGCACGGCACGGCCCAGGACCTTGTTTTTTCGGGTTCCCGGGATGAACTGGTCGCTTTCGCCAGACAGGCGTTCGAGGAGTTCATGGCCGCCGCAAAGGAATACGACCCGTCAAAGGTCTTCGAGGACGTCAACTACGACAACATTTTCGACGAAAAGCCGGACAACTTCGGTAACCGTTGACGCTCTTGACTTGCGAAGGGTTTCGGCCGAATCTTCGCCCGCGGCGTCGATGGGGGCTGCTGTTGCGCGCGAGAGTGGTGGAACTGGCAGACACGCTGGACTTAGGATCCAGTGCGCAAGCGTGCGGGTTCGAGTCCCGCCTCTCGCACCAAGCCCTTCAAGGTTGAAACAACCGTTAACAACAATTAACCTATTGCCGGCTTTGAACACCTTGTCTTGAAAGGAGACAGCCAATGAAATTCAGACTCGGGACGCTTCTGGCGGCCGCCATGGTGACCGCGGCCATCGTCGGTTGCGGAGACGGGCAGAATGACCCGCAGGACACGATCGTTACTTACGATCTGCTGCTTCCAGATGTCGGCGGAAACGACACCGTTGACGCTCTGACCAACGATACCGGCGACGATCTGCCAATGTCCGACGAGGGCGGCACCGATACGACGGTTGACCAGGGCGGCACTCCGGACACGCTCTCCGACCCCGGACAGCCGGACACCAACCCGGTGGACACCTATGTTCCTCCGGAAGACACGTATGTCCCGCCCAGCTATGAATGCAACTCCATCGACGACTGCCAGCCCTACGAGGTCTGCGACCTGGCGCTGGGACGTTGCGAGGAGCGCAGTTCATACCCGCTGATCGTCGGAAACGAGGATCTTTTCAGCTTCAAACCGCCCGAGGGTGGATATGGTGACTTCGTCGTGATCGACGGCAGCCGGTTCATGTACGGCACCACGTCCGCGGTTCGCGCCGATATCGGTGGGTCCCTGGTTGCCAGCGCGACCCTGGCCCACTCAACAATAAGCCCTCACAGGATCATCGGTCCGGTCCCGACCGAGGGTGGCAAGGTCGGCGTGGTGTTCCAGCAGGCATCACCGATCTACCAGAAGTTCCCGACGGAGTTCATTTACAACACGAACCTGGGCGTCATCGAATGTAACGACTCAACCCCGCCGGCAACGGGCACGAACGGCTCGATGGGCGAAGTCGGACCTTTCGGCGCCGGTTATGTGGATCTGGTCAACGACGACATCCGCATCTACTACCCCGCCGAATGCGGATCAATCAGGCGGCCCGGTGTTCCCGGCACGTACCCGGTCGTTGTGATCGTCCCGGAAGGCGCGGACATCAACGTCCCGTTCCTTAACTTCGACTACATCGGCCAGATGCTTGCTTCGTGGGGTATCGTTACCGTCAGCATGAAGGCCGAAGTCAACACCGAAGACACCGAGGCCCACCTGCAGCGCGTGATCGCCACGGCACCAGGGTTCAAGAACGCGGATCTGTCCGCTAAGCACGCGGCGCTCGAGGGTGTGCAGACCAGCGACAAATTCGCCTGGCTGGTCTTCGGCAGCGGCGCCGACACGATGAACCTGGCTTTCGCTGACGAGGCCGGCAATGTCCTGGACGGTCTCGCTCTCGCCACCGTCGCAATCGCGCCCGCAGCCAAGCTGAACGACAATGGTTCGAGCTCTTTCATGGTTGTCTATGGCAAGCTGGACAAGATCGCCAGCAACAACTTCGCCACAGGCAGCTTCGGCGAATTCAATTCACCGAAGTGGCAGGTCGAGATCAAGGGCGGTAACCACAGTCTTTTCACCGATCACCAGATGTACTACGGTGGCGGAATAATGCCGATCACCGACAATGACCCCGAGATCATGCGCAAGGAACAGATGTCGCTGACCCTGGGCATGGTGCTGCCGTTCCTGCAGAAGGCTTTCGGCATGACCGAACCGTTCGCG
>Ga0209604_1002799_pt1 | contig 12528 bp, 13 predicted proteins | sample AD_UKC097_MetaG_FD_184405 | JGI IMG/M metagenome (GOLD analysis project Ga0209604, IMG submission 184405) | Active sludge microbial communities of municipal wastewater-treating anaerobic digesters from USA - AD_UKC097_MetaG (SPAdes) (version 2) | ecosystem: Engineered > Bioreactor > Anaerobic >... | reverse complement strand
AACCATGCCGAACATCACGGCTTTCTTCTCTTGTTTGGTCATGATTTTTTTGACCGCAAGTTGCGTATCTTTGCTCAGGCGGGCAAGATGTAGTTTGCCGGAGGGTTACCTGAAAGCGATACAAGTGTCATTATTTTTAAGCTCTGTTTTTGTAATATTTCTTCCCTTAATTTTATTGTTGCATTTTGCCTCCACATAATAACCTTTTGAATAGATCTTTTTTTCTACACGTAATCCCGTGCTACATGAAGCGCTCATCAACAAGATAAACAGGTAAATTAAATTTTTTTTCATTTTTCCCTTTCTACTCCGCAGCCCCAACGAAGCAATTATTAATAATAAAAAAAGCGTGGAACTATAACCTATTAAATGTCTTTAAGGTATCGCCAGACACCCGCAAACCAAATAAGTATAGCCCACGCTTTGCGTGGGCGTATCACTTATTTCCTTGGTTTGCTATAAAAACTGGCGATTTCTAAAGACAAGAAAAAAGCTAACGCTTTATTTTAATTTCGTAAAAAAAGAACGAAATACTATTTCAGTATTACGAAAGCAAATATAAATAATTTTTCTATTTTCAATAAAAATATAAATATTTTTTCACGCAGTGCCTTCCATATTTTGACTTTCCCTTTTGCCCTTTTCATAATACATGCTTGTTTTTTTCTAACTTTGCCGGCAATTTAAAAAGAATGACAAAAGTTATTTACAGAGACCTCGGGCTGATTGATTATAAAGAAGCGTGGGACTATCAGGAAAATCTGTTCAATAAGATCATCGGTAGTAAAACCGGTAAGTTGACCGCTGAAGAAAGTGAACAAAATAATTATTTGCTTTTTTGCGAGCATCCTCATGTTTATACCTTGGGGAAAAGTGGCTCGGAAAAAAACTTGCTGATCGACTATATTCAGCTACAGGCAAAAAATGCGGTATTTTATAAGACAAACCGCGGTGGTGACATCACTTACCATGGCCCGGGGCAAATTGTAGGCTACCCGATACTGGACCTTGAAAAATTCAAGCTTGGAGTGAAAACCTACATTCATTCGCTTGAAGAAAGTATCATTCGGACACTCTCCCATTATGGAATTAGTGCAGAACGTCTTGCCGGGGCAACCGGAGTGTGGCTTGATACAGAAACGCCTAAAGTGAGAAAAATCTGTGCTATCGGAGTGCGCACCAGCCTTTATGTGAGTATGCATGGTTTTGCTTTCAATGTGAATACAGATCTGAATTATTTTAATTATATAAACCCCTGCGGGTTTACCGACAAAGCGGTCACCTCTTTATCTAAAGAACTCAAAACGCCCGTGAACATTGAAGAAGTAAAAAAAGTCCTGTTGGAAAAAATCGAGGAAGTCTTCGAAATGGATTTGGAATTTTCTGTCCAATAAAAAGTATAAAAAAACTTAAAAAACTTTTTTCAATAAAAACGTTTCCGACGTTTATTTTGTTTATTTTTGTACCATGGAAGAAAAAGTAACAAAAATTCTGCAACAGGTTTCGGATTTATACCAGAAGTATGGTATAAAGAGTGTTTCCATGGATGATGTGGCCCGTGAACTGGGCATTTCCAAAAAAACACTTTATGAATATTTTAATGATAAAGAAGACCTGGTCAGTAAGGTGCTTGAGTCTCAGATGTCTCAGATACGCTCTGTTTTTGAAATTGAAAAGGATGATGACCACAACGCTGTTGATCATTTGCTTGAAATAGACCACATCATTACGGCCTTTTTAAAAAATCTCAGCCCGACCATTCATTATGATCTTCAGAAGTACTATCCATCGGTGTTCAGGTCTTTGTTTGAATACAAAAGGGGATTTATGTTTGCAAGCATCAAAGCCAATCTGGAAAGAGGCATCAAAGAAGGCTTGTACCGTTCAGATTTTAACTCTGGCATTATTGCCCAGATTTACGTCAACCAAATAGAGGCATCTCTTGGTTCGGGTTTTATTACCAGTAGTGAATTTACTACTAATGAGCTTTTCAGCGAGATGTTCACCTATCACCTGCGAGGTATAGCCAGTAAAAAAGGAATAGAATATTTTGAAAAAAAGATTTGTCTTACTACCAAATAATTTACGAATGAACGAAAAAATACTTCAAAAGATAGTTGTTTTACTGTTGTTGTGCTTCTGCCGGGTGTATCCTGTCACGCCGCAGAGTACGGCAATGGAGGGTTTTACTCTGCAGGAGGCTATGGATTATGCCGTTACCAATAGTTACAAGGTGCGTGCGGCTTCCATCGATTTGCAGTCTACCATTGCCCGTCGCAAGGGTTATCTTTCTCTGGGCATGCCGCAGATTAATGCCAATGCCAGTTATCAGTACTATTTCAATCTTCCGGTGCAACTGATGCCTAATATTCTTACACCCGCGGTGGACGGGGCTTTGGTGCAGCACGGGCTGATAACACCCGACCAAATGATGCCTGTGAGCGATGAAAAGTTGCCGGTACAGTTTGGGTCAACAAACAACTTGACGGTAGGCGTCAGTGCGACACAGGTAGTTTTTGACGGTACTTACTTAGTGGGACTTAAAGCTGCTTCTATGCTGGTGGAGCTTAGCAAGGCCTCTATTGATAAATCCATCAGGGAGATAAAATCAGCCGTGGCTCAGGCCTATTACCTGGTGCTCATAGCCAAAGAAAACCGCCGCATCCTTGATTCCACCTATACCAAAATGAATGTAATACTCGATCAAACACGGCAGTTTCAAACAAGCGGATTTATCGAAGATACCGATGTGGAACAACTTTCGCTGATGGTTTCCAACCTGAAAAATAAAATGGATATGACCGACAGAAATATCGATCTGGCTGTGGATTTGCTTCAGTTGCAGATGGGTATGGATATCGACCAGGAAATCGTATTGAAAGATGACCTGATGACATTGCTTAATCAGGCTATTTCCTATAACATTGCCGATAAACAGTTTGATGTGAACGACCATATTGATTTTCAGCTATTAAAAAATCAGGAACGCTTGCTGAATCAAGTGATTAAAGTGGATGAGTCGGCCTATTATCCCACCATGGCATTATTTTTCAATACACAATCTGCCGCGATGCGCGAAAAGTTTGATTTTTTCGACGATAGCAAATGGTATAATACCACCCTGGTTGGAGTCAATCTTTCCATCCCGATATGGAGTTCAGGAGGGAGGCATTATAAGGTCATGCAGGATAAATACGCACTTGAAAAGCACCGCATAACTCTAAAAGAAGCCGAAGACGGCCTGAAAATCGATATCAATAACTCTAAATCCTTACTTAAAACATACAGCGACCAGTTTTATACAGATAAGAAAAACTACGACCTGGCCGTGACGATTTACGACAAAACTTATTCTAAATTCAAAGAGGGACTGGCTTCAGGCATGGATCTTAACCAGGCCTATCTTCAGATACTTTCGCAGCATGGCACCTACCTGAACACCATGTTACAACTGCTGAACACCTATGCCAACCTGAGTAAAGCGTTAAGCACATTCTAACTAAATACTGAAAAAGAAATCCTATGAAAAGAACGATTTTATTGTTGAGCCTGATAATATTAGTAGCCTCGTGCAACAGCGGAGATAAAACCGCCAGGCTTGAAAAGCTGAAAAAACAACGCGATAAAATTACCCTCGAGATACAGGAGCTTGAAAAGCTGATAAACACCGAATCGGGAAAAAAAGTTGTTCCGGTGGCCATTACCGAAATAAAACCAGAAACCTTCCGGCATTATCTGGAAGTGCAGGGTAAAGTGGATGGAGACGACAATGTTTCGGTGAGCGCCAAAAATGTGGGGGTTATAACCAGCATTAATGTGAAGGAAGGACAGCGGGTAAGCAAGGGACAATTGCTTGCCACCCTCGATGCCCAGATATTGTACACCACGCTGCGCGATATGGAAACACAACTGGAGTTTGTCAACGATTTGTATATACGGCAAAAAAATCTCTGGGACCAGAAAATCGGTTCGGAAGTGCAGTTCCTGACGGCAAAAAACAATAAAGAAAGCCTGGAAAACAAGATACAGGCCATGAAAGACCAGATAGCCTTATCCACTATTACATCACCCATTGATGGCACGGTGGAGGAGATTTCGCTGAAGGTGGGCCAGGCTATTGCCCCGGGGTACCCCACATTCAGGGTGGTGAATTTCGATCATCTTAAGATTGTTGCCGAGGTGGCCGAAGCCCATTCTGCAAAAGTTAAACAAGGCGACAGTGTGAAGATATTTTTCCCGGATTTTGACGAGGAAATTGACTCGAAACTTAGTTTTACCAGCAAGTACATCAATATGCTAAACCGCTCCTTTGCGGTGGAGACGGCAATACCTGACATCCGCGGACACGAACTGCGGGCCAATATGATAGCAGTGATAAAGATTAATGATTATGCCGCCAAAGATGCCATAGCGATTTCGGCCAACCTGATTCACAAATCCATGAATGAGTACTATGTTTTTGTGGCTGAACCAGTCAATAACGAGATGGTGGCTCAAAAACGCGTGGTTACCACAGGTGTCACCTACAATGGTAAAACAGAAATTCTCAGCGGACTTCAAGCCGGCGATAAGCTTATTACCACCGGATATAATAACCTGAACGGCGGCGAAAAAATAAAATTCTGATTGTTAGGATTAATACTTTGGAAATGAAAAAAGGCAAAATAAAAGAGTTTTTCGCGACAAGCTGGGCTATCGACAATAAATCCAGTATTTATGTGTTGGTTGCCCTGATCACGATACTGGGAATTTTTAATTACCGGTCAATGCCCAAGGAGCAACTTCCCGATGTGGTGATTCCCACCATCATGGTCAACACTATTTATCCAGGCACCTCTCCGGAAGATATGGAAAACCTGGTTACCCGACCCATAGAAAAACAGTTGAAAGCGGTTTCCAATGTCAAAAATGTCAGCAGTACCTCCATACAGGATTTTTCGAGTATCATCATAGAATTCAATACCAATATCGATCAGGCGGAAGCCAAACAAAAGGTGCGCGATGCCATCGACAAAGCAAAATCGTCATTGCCCAACGACCTTTATAAGGACCCCGACGTTATACAGATTGATTTTGCTGAAATGCCCATTATGAACATACAGATATCGGGAAATTATGATCTGGAACGGTTGAAAAAATTTGCCGAAATGGCGCAGGACAGGATAGAGTCGCTGAAAGAAATAACCCGTGTGGATATTGTGGGGGCGCTCGACCGCGAAATTCAGGTTAATATTGATATGTATAAAATGCAGGTGGCCGGCATTTCGATGTACGATGTGGAAAAGGCTATTTCATATGAGAATCATACGATCTCGGCTGGCGAAATCAGTATGGACGGGATGAAACGCAATGTGCGTATTACCGGCGAATTCAAAGATATTGATGATATTAAAAACATCGTTATGGTATCTACTATCGGCGGAAAAATTTATCTCAAAGATATTGCCGAAGTTAAGGACGGATTCAAAGAGCAGGAAAGCTTTTCGCGCCTGAACGGACAGAATGTTATTACCCTGAGTGTGATAAAACGAGGCGGAGAAAACCTTATTGAAGCCTCCGACAAGATCACTGAGATTGTGGAAGACCTCAAAAAAAATGACTTTCCATCCGACCTGAAAGTGACTTCCACAGGGGATATTTCCAAATATACCCGCAGTACCCTTGGAGAACTTAACAACACGATTATTTTCGGATTTATCCTGATCATGTTTTTGTTGATGTTTTTCATGGGATTTACCAATGCTTTTTTTGTTGGCATTTCGGTGCCCTTATCGGTTTTTGTGTCGTGCCTGATATTTCCGGGTATTGATTTTTCCATGAACATGATAGTGATGTTCGGGCTGGTATTTGCGCTGGGTATTATCGTTGACGATGCTATTGTGGTTATTGAAAATACTCACAGGCACCACCGTGATGAGCCCGATATCAAAAGAGCCGCCAAAGGGGCGGCCGGCGAGGTGTTTGTGCCCATTTTGTCAGGAACACTCACCACTCTGGCCCCTTTCTTTCCATTAATCTTCTGGCCGGGAATAGTTGGTGAGTTTATGTATTTTTTGCCGGTAACTCTGGTAATTGTGCTTCTGGCTTCGCTTTTTGTGGCCTATATCATAAACCCGGTTTTTGCCGTCACTTTTATGAAGCACGAGTTTGATGTCCCCATAAAACCTGTTAATAAAAAGAGAGCCATTATCTCGGGCATCATTACCGCTGTGTTGGCAGCTATTGCTTACCTGTTGCACTGGACAGGCATAGCCAACCTAATCATATTTTCTTTCCTGATGTTGTTGTTTTATGATTTTGTGCTGAAGCATGCCATAAAAAAATTCAGGGAGAAAACCTGGCCATGGGTTATTGAGAAATATGAAAAAATGCTTCGTGCGGTGCTGTTAAGAAAAAGGTCATACTATGTTGTGGCCGGCACCGTTGTTTTGTTGCTCCTTACGCTTGCCGTAATGGCATTATGGCCGCCCAAAATTGTGTTTTTTGCCGACAACGAACCAAACACCATCAGCGTGTCTATTACGTTGCCTGTCGGAACTGACCAAAAAATCACCGATTCGGTTACGAAAATTGTGGAAAAACGTATCGGCGAGGCCATCGGCAAGGATAATCCCATCGTGGAATCGGTCATTGCCAATGTTACCAACGGGGTAGCCGGCGACAATTTCGATTTCGACCGTTTCCCCTCACCAAACAAAGGTAAGGTAACCGTCAACTTTGTGGAGTTCAGTCACCGTAATGGCGAAAAAACCAATCCTTATGTGGAAAAAATCAGGGATGCCGTAAAAGGTATTCCCGGTGCGCAGATCACCGTGGTGAAGAGTAAGCTGAGCCCGCCCACCGGTAAGCCTGTGAATATTGAGGTAAGCAGTGATAACATCGTTTCATTGGTGGAAACGGCCAAGAAGTTCCGAAACCATATTGATTCGCTGCAAATACCCGGTATTGATGAGCTGAAATGGGATTTTGACGAAAACAAACCGGAGATACTTATTGATATCGACCGTGTGCGGGCAAACACCGAAGGCCTGTCCACCGGACAGATAGGCAGCGAGTTGCGCACTGCCATTTTTGGCAAAGAAGTTACCAAGCTGAAAAAGGATGAAGACGAATTTCCGATTACCGTTAGAGTTACCGAAGAACAAAGAAAAAATTTCAACAAGATTCTCGACCAGAAGATTACTTACCGCGATATGACCACATTCTGGCCGCGTCAGGTGCCTTTATCTTCGCTGGTAAAGGTGGATTATACCAATTCTTACGGAGGCATAAAGCGTAAGAACTTTAAAAGGGTGATCACGATATCTTCCGAGGTGTTGCCGGGTTATAATGCCAACGAAATTGTCCGGCGTATCTCCAACGAAGCTGAGCTTTTCAATAAAGATGAAAATGTGGAAATCAAGATGACCGGTGAAACAGAGTTTATGAAAGAGTCTATTAATTTTCTGCTGCAATGCGGTATCATAGCCCTGGGGCTGATTTTCTTTATCCTGATTACTCAGTTTAATTCTGTTTCCAAAACATTGATAATATTGGTGGAGGTGGTTTTCAGCATCATCGGTGTGTTGCTGGGTATTATCATCTTCAGGATGGAATTTTCTGTTATCATGACCGGTATCGGCATATTAGCCCTGGGAGGCATAGTAATCAGGAACGGCATATTGATAGTGGAGTTTGCCGATCTTCAGCGGTCGCGGGGAATGCGTACCCGTGAAGCCATAGTGAAAGCGGGAAAGACAAGAATAACTCCGGTGCTGCTAACGGCTACAGCTACATTGCTGGGATTGGTGCCGCTGGCTATCGGGATGAACTTTGATTTTATCACCTTGTTTACCGAATTCAATCCTCATATCTTTTTCGGCGGCGACAATGTGATGTTCTGGAGGAGTCTTTCATGGACCATCATCTTCGGACTGAGTTTTGCCACGATACTGACATTGGTGGTGGTCCCGGCCATGTACCTCATATTGGCCGAATGGTGGACAAAAAGATTAAGAGTCATATCCAACAAAAACTACCGGCGTTTCCAGAAAAGCAGGGAATAAAATATACTTGTGCGGGTTGGCTGGCTGAAAGGTGCCGGCCTGCATCATTCATCACGGTATAGCAACAATATGGCCGAATTGGGAACCAGATAAAATTTTTCTTTGTCGAATTCTATTTCGTAGGCCTGGTTTTGCAGATAAATGACCATATCGCCCTCTTTGGCCTGCAGCGGTAAGTATTTTACTTTTTTGTCGGACTCTTTCCAATGTTCCTCGTCTTCCTGCGGAAATGGAATAGGGTAGCCCGGGCCGGTTTTTATTACATAGCCGGTTTGTATATCTTCTTTTTCGGTTACCCCGGGAGGCAATAACAATCCTGTTTTGGTTCTGTCGCCGGACTTTGTTTTCTTTATAAGCACCCTGTCGCCGACAACAATCAGTTTTTTTATGTTACCCAGTTTGATATTCATCACAGTGTTTTTTACAAAATTATGAAACTATTTAAATGCCTGTTCGATAATTGAATTTATCTTTGCGAAAATAAAAACCGGCTTTTATGAAAAAAGCAATCGTATTTTTCTTATGTATTCTGAACGCGCTCATGAGTGTTTGGGCTCAGGATTCGCTGATTATGAACAACGGCAAACACTATAAAGGTAAGGTGGTTGCTTTCAATAAGACCGAAACTGTGTTGAGGTTCGAAGTGCAGAAAAATAAAAAAATAAAAACCAAAGACTTTCAACGCGACGATATTTTTGCCATTTATTATAAGGACAGTGTCAGCAGGGTGTTGTACACTCCCCTGGCAAGCGATGAAGAAACCATGACACTGGAAGAGATGAGTAGTTTTGTTGCCGGCGAAAATCTGGCGCAATACCGTTATCATGCTCCCTGGGCTTCGGCTATTGGCGCTGTAACAGGTGCGGGTATGTTTTATATCGGCATGTGGGGCGTGGCAGTGCCTGTCGCCTATGTGGGCGTTGTGTCGGCAATGCCTACGCTGCCAAAAGCAAAAAAATATTTTCCTCCCGAAAAACTAAACGATGATTATTATGTGGATGGCTTTAACCAGATAGCCCGACGGAAAAAACTTATTAATGCAGCCATCGGCAGTGCCGCCAGCATGCTGATTTGCGGTACTATCACTGCCATCCTGACTTTTAAAAATTATAATGACTGAGTTGTAGTTGCGGGTTTGTGTATTATTTATAGGCCTATAAAATTAGTTTGAGAGGGTAGCTCAAAGCTGAAAACTTTTTACATCATTTATTTCCTTTTAATATCGAACACTGATTAACGAATGGTGATTTATGATTTAATACAACACTTCAAAAATCTGAAATCCCTGCTTTCTGCAGGCAAGGTTAATGGAAATTCTTACATCATTTATATCCTTTAAAAAAAAATATCGGATAATCCGAAACGTACACAAAATTCCTCATACTGCCGTATGATCATTAATATAGCGAATGTATTGATGTTGAATTCGAGTGACAAGAAAGGGTTGAATGGATTTAATGATCACTTATTTGAAACACTTGTCTATCCAGTCACATAAGTCGTTTAATACTTTTTTGTCAAAAGGACCTTCAGTTTTTATTTCACCATTAATTCCTAAATGAGGGGCAAATCCATGTCCCAGGCCTTTATATATTATTACCTTGCTTTTGGCATTATTGTTTTTTTCTATCGCCTTTTTTACCAAATATGCTTGTTCTACGGGGGTTTCTACATCAATATCGCCGTGTAAAACCAAAATGGGTTGGGTTAATTTTAATATTCTCTCCGAATTTGGCTCATCCTTGAATAATTCTTTAACTCTTATTGCAGGACGGTCGATTCCCAGCATTTGGTCATCCGGCATATTTTCTATTGAATAAATCGTTTCAAGAAACTCCTTTTCACTGAGAAAAAAATGTCTCAATAATTCCTTAAATGAAGAACCAACTACACCCATTAGAACTAATCCTACTACATCTTTTCTTTCTTCCGCTATTTTTGTCGCTAAAATCGTTCCTTCGCTCCATCCTATCAATATGATTTTTTTATATTTCTTTCATTTTTCAAAAACTCTATTTCTGAATGTACGTCTTTTAAAAGGTTGGAATATGAAGATGTACTGTAAATAGCGAAATCTACTTCTGTTATCGTTTTTTTTACTCCTCTTTTATTAACTCTTATTACAGAATATCCTCTTGAGGATAACGATTCTGCAATAACTTTATAATTTTTAACTTCTTTCCCGGTAGTTGTTTGGGGAATGCTGTCAATAAGGGCAGGCCAGGAGGCATCCATATCTAATGGAGCCGAACCGTGTATCAGAACAATACCGGGTAAATTGTTATTGCTTTGTTCCGATGAATATGTTATTATTCCTTCAATTGTGTACCCATCGTGCGTTTTATAGGCTATTTTTTTTTCTGAGAATTTATTATGAAGATTTTCTTTGGTATGTGAACACCCGTAAATGTTACATAAAATGTACACAATGGCTATAAATACTGTTTTTCTCATATTGTTTTATTGTTGTTTTATTATTGTCCCAAACACCAGTGCCCTCTTTTGAGCCGCATCCGACGCGGCAGATATAAACCTTTCCTGCCATAATACACATTGCTTTCAAATTTGCCAAAAACTGTCAACCCTGTCTGAACTGAAGCTTTAAGGCCGGCACGAGTTATGAGATTTTTAGTTTCCAAAGATAGTTTTTGTCCTGATTACTGGATAAAAAAACATACAATGTCATTCTAAAAGTTGCCTCCGAAATTAATACTTACATTAATTGTAAAATGATGTTCACTGAAATCCTCCTTTCGGGGTGGCACGACATTACTAATATTATCGTGGTAAAAATGAGAGTCGCGAATTGATTTTCCCGCAACAACCATTCTTTGATCACGATAAATTATACCAGGCCCAAAATTCAAGTCAAAGAAAAAGTGATTACGTACAATTTTAATCCCCAAATTCCAAAAAACCCCGATAATATTGGCATTATCGACTTGTTTCCGGTACAACCAATAATAATCTCCATCTGAACTATCCCAAATGTGATAATCCGTTGAATCGACATGAAGGTATTTATAGACTCCTTTTAATGAGAAATAGCCAAATGTGGCTTTATTGGGTTTTTTCGGTTTAGTGAAATAAACGTTGATCTGGGGTATCACATAAAGTCCGGAATAAAATTCGAACGGTCCATGTTGGGTAGTGCCGGCAATAAAAAGTCTACTATAATTTCTTTGGCTGGCGTATTTATACCCCGCCGCTAAACCAAATCCAAAAATACCAGGTTTGTATTCATAAGCAAGTCCAACCTGATCAAGGAGAACACTGTTTATTGGGTTTATTGAAATATAATGTCGTGGAAAGTGCTTTGCCTCTGTTGAATCTGATTTCTGACCGTAGATAAAGACAGGAAATAATGACATATAAATAACAATAATTTTTATTTTCATTGTCTCAGTTTAAAATGAGTTCTAACCATTGTGCTATCAGATTTCCACTGTTTTTACTTTTATTTCGAATGCATTTTCCCTTTTTATGGTTTTAAAACATAAAAATACATAAGTTTTAACTATGAGTGTTTAATTAAGGAAAAATTTTTCATGAAGTGCATTTATCAGTTATTCTATTTGAGATTAATAAGGCATTCCGTGATTTTCCACCACGAAATTCATGACTGATTTTTTGGCCCACGGCGGTTGTCTGTGCACTAAAAACAAAAAAGGCTGTTCAACAATGTCAGAACAGCCTTTTCTATTAAAAAGAAAAATTATTTTTGCTTTTCAAAAGTGTATTTATAACTCCATACATCGGTGTCGCCATTGTCATTAGCGTTGCCTTCATCAATAATGACAAGTTCTTTGCTGGCAAGCCTGTCGATGCGGCATAAACCACCAGTAAACAAATGATCACCACCTTCAAGGATTACATAACTTTTGTTTTTGTCAGAATCCACCCATTCCCAATATCCTGTAGCTGTTTGAACATCGGTATTTCCACCAACAGTATATGTTTCACTCCATGACATTTTTCCCCATTTTTCGATGGTCATAGTATAGCTTCCTGTAGCGGTTACGCTAACGCCGCCCTGTGTCATTGTGAGAATTGATCCGTCATAGCTGAGAGTAGTTACCACAGTATTGCCTCCGGCAACCTGAGTTCTTGTTGCTTCAATGCCTGTCAATTTCCATTCGGCAGTGATTCTGGCATTTCTTGATACCAAAGATAGTGCAGGATCATTTTCTCCTTTTTTGCAGGATTGAAATGCAGGAATTGCAATGATCGCGACTAATAAAACTAACAAAAATCTTTTCATAATTTTTTAAATTTTAGGTTAATAATTCTATTTTGCGGGCAAATATACTTACATAAAACTATACATGCAAATTTTATCTGACTTTTTATTTAAAATCATTACTGATGCGTTAATATTTGATTGAAATTAAATAAATTAAGTTGTTCATTGACATTTTGATTGATTTGTTGTTTGGCAAATAGTTCATTAATAGGTGTTTTAGCAAAAGCAGAAATTCCTAAA
>Ga0209604_1002791_pt1 | contig 12544 bp, 6 predicted proteins | sample AD_UKC097_MetaG_FD_184405 | JGI IMG/M metagenome (GOLD analysis project Ga0209604, IMG submission 184405) | Active sludge microbial communities of municipal wastewater-treating anaerobic digesters from USA - AD_UKC097_MetaG (SPAdes) (version 2) | ecosystem: Engineered > Bioreactor > Anaerobic >... | reverse complement strand
ACTCCCGAGGCCGTGGTGAAACCGGGCAGGAACACCAGACCGGCGATGTCGGCGTCGGACAGCGACTGGTCCGCCGCCACCAGGCCATGATCGACCGCCTTGGCCAGAATCCCCGGCAGGTTCAGCCCCGCCCCGTCGTCGGAAAAACTCACCGACACGTCGTTGCCCGACTGTTCAAGGTCAATGGAGACGGTCCCGACGGCTTCTTTGCCGGCGCTGGCACGGACCACGGGATCTTCGATGCCATGCACGACGCTGTTCCTGAGCAAGTGCTCGAAAGCACCGGTCATGCGGTCGAGCACGCCACGATCCATTTCGATCGAGCCGCCATTGATGTCCAGCTTGACCTGCTTGCCAGTGTCCTTGGAAGCCTGCCGCACCACCCGGTACAGACGCTCGGCGATGCCCTCGAACTCCATCATCCGCGTGCGCAGCAGATCCTGCTGCAATGCCCGCGTCTGCCGCGCCTGCGCGACCAGATCATCTTCGGTCGCGTCCACCGTGCGTTGCAGGTTGCGCTGCACCGTGGCGACGTCGTTGACCGACTCCGCCATCATGCGGGTCAGCTCCTGAACGCGGGTGAAGCGGTCGAACTCCAGCGGGTCGAAGTTCTGCTGGGAGTCCTTCGCCTGCGCCATGCGCGACTGCATCTGGCTCTCGGCCTGCAATTCGATGTCGCGCAACTGGTAGCGCAAACGATCCAGGTTACCGGTCAGATCCTGAAGCGAATCCCGCAATTGGGTCATTTCGGCTTCCAGGCGCGAACGCGTGATCATGACTTCGCCGGCTTGATTGACCAGGCGATCCAGCAGCTGTGCCCGAACCCGCACCACCTGATTGGCCGCCGCACGCACCGGTGCGACCAGCATCGGCGACGGTTGCGCAACCACGCCGCGCTCGATCGGTACCGATTCGGCCCCAGGCACGACAGGCTCCTCGATGCCAGGGCCAGGTGCCACCGGCACCGGTTCGAGCAACTCCGGCATCAGCGTCTGCAGGTTGATCCTGCGCAGCGAATCGAACTTTCCCTCGATCGCATCGAAGCGAGCCAGCAGCGGGGTCACGTCCCCTGCCTGGACGTCAGCGGAACCGATTGCTTCGATTTCGGACTCCATCCGGTGCGCCATTTCGCCCAGTTGCAGTGCACCCGCCAGGCGCGCACTTCCCTTCAGGGTGTGCAGGGTACGCAGGACTTCGCCACGCGCCGTTCCGTTGTCGGGCCGAGCGCTCCATTGCCGCAGCGCGCCGCCCAACTGGGGCAGCAGCTCACCGGCTTCTTCCTCGAAAATCGGGAACAGGTCCGGATCGAGTACGTCGACCAGATCAATGTCGTCGGTATCGGCAGTCTGACCTTCGAACGCGCGCTGCTCGAACACCTCGGAGGCAGAGGGCACATCGGCCGGGCGGCTCGGTTCGGGTGCCAGAGCCACCGAGGCCCCTGCCAAGGCCGCAACCGGCATCGCCAGAGCCTGGACAGCCACGGACTCGGCGTCGCTCGCGGACGGTTCGTCAGCGATCTCCACGGGCGGAGCGACTTCCACCCCAGGCGTTTCCACAACGATCTCGCTGACTGCGGCTTCATGCGGTGCGGGCGCCACCGACACGGGCTCGGCTTCGGGAAATACCTCGAGCACCGCGGACGTCTGCGCATCCAAGGACAGCACCTCTTCGGGGATTGCCGCAGGAAACAGCTCCGCAGACTGGAGCGCCTTCAACCCGTCAAGAATGGCCGGGTTGCCGTCCTTCAGAAAGCCGGCCGCGAACTGGTGCAGCAGTCGGCGGATGTCGTCCGCGGCATCCCTCAGCAAGCGCCCTTGATCAGGAGTGCCCGTTGCCTGGCTCGACAGATGTTGCAGCGCATGTTCCAGCGCCCGCGCCATCTCGGAAACCGCCATGAACCCGACGGTCGCCGAACTCCCCGCGAGCGAGTGGGCCAGCGCTTCGGCCTCGACCGGCAGCGGCCGGTCAACCTCCATGGACCATTCGGTCAGTTGGGTCGACAAACGGCGCGACCACTCGTCGGCTTCGTTCAGGTACACGTTGTAGAGCGGGATGTCGATGCGTAACGACCCGATGACCTTGACCTGTTCTTCCTCGGGTTCGACGTCGCGAACGGATTCCGGTTCCTGAACCAGGCTGTCGTCGGCCGGCTTGTCGGCGGCCACCGCCCCAATGTCCAAGTCAAGAGCCGGCTGGACGTCGTCCATCAGGTTGACGGCGCCTTCCACCTCAACCGAGGCATCCTCGGACAAGGATTCGCCGGTCAACTCCCTCAGACTCGCAAGATCGATTTCGATCGATTCAATGTCCTGCAACACAGGCTCGTCAACCCCTTCCGGCTGCATCGGCAGCAGTTCTTCAGACGGCGAGGTCACTGCCGGTTCGTCCGGCGCGAGATTGATAAAGTCGGTCGCGATCACCTCATCGACCGCCAGCTCGGCTTCTTGTCCGTCGGCGGCAAACGTCACGACGGCTTCCGCGGGTGACGCAACTGGCGCAAGGTCGACCAACTGTGGCTGTTCGCGGTCTTCCTCGGCGGGCGCGGCGCCAAGGACCAACGGCACACGAACACTGTCCTTCCGCAGGGAATCGGCAGCGGTGCGGAAAGGCGCTGCGCTCCAGTGTCCAGCGACGCCATGCGAGATGTCACCCACCCAGTTCTGGAAGGCCAGCAAGGCTTCACGCGACAGCGTGGAGCAGTTGCTCAATGCCGGCTTCTGTTCGGACAGCCAGGCATTGAGCAACTGCTCCAGCGACCACGCGGCTTCGCCGAACTCCATGAGCCCGACCATGCGTGAACTGCCTTTCAGGGTGTGGAAAGCACGCCGCAGGGTAGTCTGCTGCCCCAAGTCCTGCGGATCGACGGCCAGCGCGTCCAACGCCCCCAAGCCATTGCCGATCACTTCGTTCGCTTCTTCCAGGAAGATCTCCTGGAGGTCGTCCTCGTCGATCTCCGTGACTTCAACCTGCTTGGCGTCGATTTGAGGCACCGAAGCGGGTTGGGCGGCCGTTGCTGCATCCTCCAGCAGCGGTGAAACACCTTCGACCGTCCCGGCTTCCTGACGCGCCAATTCGCGAACCTCGTCAGGAATCGCCCCTGACAGCCCCAGATCCATCACCCGATCAAGATCTTCAGCGGTTGCCGCCTGAGCATGCGCACCCGGCGAAGACGACAGGACCGGTTCGGCCACCTGCTCCACCAGACCACCCGCGACGGGCAGTCCGATGGACCCGGACGCGGCGACGCGTCCCATCACAGGCTTCAACTCGCCGAGTTCCGCGTCAAAAACAAACAGCCTCTTGGCCAGCGCGGGCTGGTAGTTGAGCATGTCGATCAACAGGCCCAACGCGCCCAGGTTGTTGCCCAGCCGATCAAACGTTCCGGCCAAGGGTGCAAGTTCGACATCGACCTTGGTGACCAGCATTTCCTCGACGCTGTCGCGCATGCTGACGACCGCCATCGACGCCTGATCCAGGCCGAGCACCGACAACACACCCCGCATCTGTGCCATCAAGCCGGGGACCGGCGTGAGCGAAGAAGGATCCTCCGGGTTCCGGAAGAACTGGTCCAGAGCCTTTTCTGCCTCTGACAACGTCGCACGAAGCTCGCCCACGACCGTCCCCATGGTCTGGCGGTCACTGACACGGCGGTACAGATCCTCCATCCACGCTTCAAGCGGTTCGGCGCTACCGCCGGCACAAACCTGCTCCAGGCGCACAGCCAGCCGATCGGTCCGTTCGGCGAGCTGGCCCTCATCCTGATTTCGATCGGTCAGGGCAGCTTCCAGATACAGCACGGCCGTCGCCACCTCCAAAGCAATTTCCGCGCTCGGGGGTTTGCCGGACCGTTGGGTGACCTCCGCCGCATGCTTCAGACTGTCAGCGAGTCGCTGGCTACGTGGATGCAGTTTGATGATCGAGTCCGAAACCAAGCCGAACTGATCGCCAATGTTCTTCAATCTTGCACCATCCCCGCCGGCCAGCGCGGACCATGACTCCTTGACTGCTTCGATGCGCTTTCGCGCCTGCGCCACGACCGTCGGATCGAAACGCCCGTACCGCCTTGTCTCATAGTCGACAGGCTGAAACCGCCCAAGTTCGTAGGCCTGGCGAATGGCCGCAAGCCAAGGCGAGGGCTGATCGGCGACCGGGGTCGCCTGCGCGCAAAAGAACAGCAGTTCTTTGGCCAGGCGGTCCGAAACATGCCTTTCGCCCCGCTGGCTGCCCGCAAAGTGCATGAGCACCTGCGACGCCGCCCGTTTCACATACAGGTCGACGCGCAACGAACCGTTCGCGACGGCATCAAATACGCCGGAGCAAAGAATCCAGAACACACCCTCGGCGCCATGTGCATTCGATCTGGCCATGCCCAGGCTCAGATCGCGCAGTTCCGCGCCGGCCGCCGCATCGCCTTTTTGCATCAGGTGAAGCACCGACTGATCCATGTGTGCACGCGCCGAACCGTCGACGACAAGCGGCGCGACACCGTCAAGATTGACCTCGGGCCGAATCCAGCGCCACTCGACCGGCCAGAGGTCGGCCGGATGGATCCGGTCCGCACCCGCGAGCACTTGCGCGTCCCGGTAATGCGGGAACAGACCCACCGCCGATTCCTGGGCGCCTCCCATGACGATATCGAGGTATTCCAACAGGGCAAAACTCGCCCGCTCCAGAAGGGCAGCCGACGCCTCGTTGCAGCGCTCCGGGCGATGTACAAACTGCTGGACGGCCGCTTCCATGGCGCGAAGCATGTGCGCCGGCGCAACCAACCCGACCATTTCCAGGGCACCGACCGCCTGATGCAGGTTCTGCCGTGCCATGCGCAACTGGCTTGCATCGACCGATCCCAAGTCGGTGCCACGCGCGGCCTCGGCGTCCCGAACGTAACGCTTGAGCGACTTGTTGGCGACTTCAAGCGACTTGCGAAGCTCATCCAGAACCCAGGCCAATGGGCCCAGGTCCGTTACACCGGCCACCGAGCCGGCCCCACCGACAGCGTCTTCCATGTGCATGACTGGGTGAACTCCGAAAATTAGGGCCGACGGGCGCTACAGACCATGAATCAGGCAATCTTGAAACGCGCAACCGATTCACGCAGTTCTTCGGCCATCCGTGACAGTTCTCGAACCTGATTGGCCGTGGAACGGGTGCCTTCACCGGTCTGTTCGGTCACCGCAAAGATATGCTGGATGTTCCCGGCCACCTCGTTCGCCGAAACGGCTTCCTTGGAAGCGGAATCCGAAATCTGGGTGATCAGTTCGGCAAGCTGCCGGGACACCCGGTCGATTTCGGTCAGCGCGGTGCCCGCATTGTCAGAAAGCCGCGCCCCTTCCACCACGCCCTGGGTCGATCGCTCCATGGCCGCCACGGCATCCTGGGTATCGGTCTGAATCGCCTTCACCAGCGCAGAAATCTGACGCGTTGCATCCGCCGAGCGTTCGGCCAGCCGCTGCACCTCTTCCGCCACCACCGAAAAGCCTCGCCCGGCTTCACCAGCCGACGCGGCCTGGATGGCGGCGTTCAAGGCCAGGACGTTGGTCTGTTCGGTAATGTCGGAGATCAGTTCCGTGATTTCGCCAATCTCCTGCGAGGACTCTCCGAGACGTTTTATCCGTTTGGAAGTCTCCTGAATCTGGTCGCGAATGGAGTTCATGCCCCCGATCGCGTTCTGCACCGCCGCCAGACCAGACTCGGCCGCTTTCAGCGACGTCCGGGCAACCGAGGCCGACTCCTGGGCCTGTGACGACACCACGTTGATGCGGGACGCCATGTCAAGCACCGACTGACCGGTTTCGCGAATCTCACGCAGTTGTTCGGTCGATGCTGCCAGCAGCTCAGTGGATGTGTTTTCCACCTGGGAGGTCGTCTGCGCCACGCGGGTGACCGTGTTCTGTACGTTGCCGACCAGCAAACGCAGTTCTTCCACCGTGTAGTTCACCGAATCGGCAATCGCGCCTGTGATGTCTTCGGTGACGGTCGCTTCCTGGGTCAGATCGCCTTCGGCGACCGTTTGAAGCTCGTTCATCAGACGCAAAATGGCCGCCTGGTTGGCGTCGTTGACACGTTTGGCTTCCTGCTCCTGCCGCTCAGCGTCCTGACGCTGGCTTTCTGCGACCTGCTGCCGCTGACGGCTGTCGAGCAGTTGCACGTAAGCCAGCCCGCCGGCAAAGGCCAGTGCTGCCAGCGCGGCCAGGATCAGCATCAGCAGAGCGCCGGCTCCGAGTCCGGTGCGGGCGGACAGCTTGGCCTGCAGATCCTCCAGAACCTTGCGCAGCGGTTCGCTGTCAGCAACGATGGCTGCCTGCGCCTCACGCGCCAGCACAATACCCTGAAGGTTGCCCAGAATGGCGCCCGCCTGGCTGCGGGTGTCTTCGTACAGCTTGAGAAGTGCCTCAAGCTGTTGACGGGTCTGCGGGTCTTTGGCAGCCGCCAGGCGAAGCTCGGGACTGCCATCCAACATGCCCTGAGCGATTTCTTTGAATGAATTCAAATCCTTCCCAAGCAGGAACACCGCCTCGGGGCTGACACCTTCCATCGTGATGAATTCGTTGGCCGATTTGCCGATCCGTTGGGTCAGCATCACCAACTGGCCCGCCGCCGAAATATCGGATGCCGCGGCGTTTTGCTGCAATTTCAGCGATGAAATGGTCTCGGCGATTTCAAGCAGATCGGACGACTGGCGATTGATCATGCGCAACGCTGTTCCCACTTGGGTCAGAACCTTCTGCTGGCTCATCACAGCTTTGGTGCTTTTTTCTGCGCGGTCGACCAGCGGTATCGCCAGTTCGACATCACCCATTTCAGAGGCAGACACCGCCCGAAGGCCGGTCGCTTCATTGCCATCACGCAAACCGCGCACCGAACTGGCGAGGATTCCGGAACTTTCGCTCACTTCAGGGAAAGCCTGTGCATTGCCCACCAAGGCCTGGGACACCGATTTGGCCAGCCGCTGTGACTGCGTCAGTGCCTGACCGGTGGTCGCCACCTGCTGCGCCACCTTGTCGGCCTGGTTAAGCGCGAAAAACGTGACGCCGGTCAGCAAGACCAAGGCCACGCCCAATGCCACCGCCAGAATCCGTTGATGCTGCGCTGTGGTTCTCGCCCCGAGCAACGGAAGGTTGAGCAACCCGGCTTTTTCTTCGCCGGTCGGCTCGTCGACGAATGCACCGGGGACAGCCAGCTTGCTGTCAGGAAATTGCGCCGTGCTGTACTGCCCGCTTTCGCCGACCGCCAAACGGTTGTCAGCCCCCCCGAGGTCGCCGAGGCCTGCGCCTGCGGACGTCGCCTCAGCGTCGGCCTCAGAAGCCGGGGCTTTTTTGCCGAAAAGCTTGTTGAACTGGTCAATAACGGACATGGTGACACCCTTCCTGGGACTTAAGCGCTGATGCTGAGAAACTCGGAACTGACGGACAGTGCCTGAAGATTGATTTCCTGCCACGATCCACCTTGGGAATCGACATAGCTGTGACCGAAAAATTCGGGTGCATCGGTGGCGGGCGCCACGGACGCGACAAAAGACTCCACGCCTTTGAGGCCCATCAACCTGTCGATCAGCACGACACAGTTGATATTGAGTGCATCACTGAATGCCACCAGCCTGCATTGGTTCTGGGCCAGTTCGCCTCGGGGCGGGGGCACGCCGTGGTTGACGAACGCACCGAGGTCGACCACGCCGCTGACACCCCCACGCAAATTGGCAACCCCCAGAAACCAAGGCCGCGCATGCGGGACGGGCTGGACCGATCGCCAGGGGAAAATCTCGCCAGCATGGTTCAGCGGAAACAGGTATTTCACGTCGGCCGCCTCGATGGCAAGCCAGGACGCTGCCGCTCCCGAGGTGCGCGCCTCCTGCAACCGGTTGGCAAGACGGCTTTGAAAAGCCCGGAGTGCTTCACGACTGGCCATGAGCGGTCGTCAGTTCAAGGCGCTGATCTTCGCCAGCAGTTCGGTCACCTCGACCGGCTTGGTGACATAGTCCTTGGCACCTTGGCGCAACCCCCACACCCGATCGGTCTCCTGGGTCTTGCTGGTGCACATGATGATCGGGATATCCTTGTATAGCGGATCCCTGGAAATCGCCCGGGTCACCTGAAAGCCATTCTGCCCCGGCATCACCACGTCCATGAGGATCAGGTCGGGCTTGTCCTCAGCCAGCCGGCGAAATGCATCGTCGGCATTCTCCGCCGTGCGCACGGAGAAGCCGTTCTTCTGAAGAATGCCCGTCAGGTGCATCAACTCGGTCTTTGAATCGTCAACGATCAGCACTTTCTGGATGGTCATTACATCGCTCCTTGATTGGCAGAACCGAACTGGGCGACAGCCTGCAGCAACTGGTCCTTGGTAAACGGTTTGGTCAGATAGTCCTGCGATCCCACCATGCGCCCGCGCGCCTTGTCGAAGACGCCATCTTTGGACGACAACATGACCACCGGGATCGCGGCATAGTTTGTATTTTTCTTGATGATCGCGCAGGTCTGGTAACCGTCGAGGCGCGGCATCAGAATGTCGCAGAAGATCATGTCAGGCCGGAAATCGTTGACCTTCGAGAGCGCGTCAAAACCGTCCTCTGCCAGCAGCACTTCGTGCCCACCCTGCTTGAGAAAGATCTCCGCGCTTCGGCGGATGGTGTTGCTGTCATCAATGACCAACACCTTGTATCCCGTTCCAGTCGAACTCACTGCATTGCACTCCTGGCTATGTTGGCACGCCCCCATGCCCCGACCCACTCAGCAATCCACCATCTCAGGTTCCACTTGGCGGGAACCACCAACGGGAGCAGTTCCAGTCGGCGGACACCTCATGCCACCGCGTCCCTGCCGGCATGCTGCGCTCCGGCGCCCCCGCAGCCGCGTCAAATTTCCGCCCACAAATCAGGCACATCCACGTCTTGGTCGGCAAGGTCACAGCTTAAGAGGCCTTCACTTAGAATGCAATCATTGTATAGAGGCAAAACGGCTGATCGCCGCCTACCCCACCTTGCGCAATCGCATGGAGGCCTATGACAAACCCGAATATGCCTCCCAATGCCCAGTCCGCTGACGCTACCCCTGATGACGCCAGTCCGCCTTGTGTTCTGGCCTTCAACGCCAACGACCCGAGCGGGGGCGCCGGCTTGAGCGCTGACATCCTGTCCGTGGCCTCGGTCGGTGGTCATACCTTGCCGGTGGCGACAGGTGTTTATATTCGTGACACCACCCGGATCTTCGATTTTTTCGCCCTGGAAGAAGAGGCGGTGACCGAGCAGGCGCGTGCCATTCTGGAGGACGCGCCGGCGCAAGTCATCAAGGTCGGTTTTGCCGGCAGTCCGGAGAACGTGAGTGCCATCGCCGAACTGGCGACGGACTACGCCGAGATCCCGCTGGTCACCTGCATGCCAGACCTTTCGTGGTGGGAGGAGAGCCGAATCGACTCGTACCAGGATGCCGTTCGGGAACTTTTGCTGCCGCAGACGACGGTGTTGGTCGGAAACCACAGCACCCTGTGCCGCTGGCTGGTTCCGGACTGGCATGCCGACAGGCCGCCCTCCGCCCGCGACATTGCCAGGGCCGCCGCAGAAATGGGCGTCCCTTACGTGCTGATCACCGGCATCGCCCTTCCGGATCAGTTCCTGGACAACGTCCTGGCGACGCCACAAACGGTGATGGGCAGCGAGCGTTTCGAACGATTTGACGCGATGTTCGTGGGTGCTGGTGACACCCTGGCCGCGGCATTGGCCGCTCTGATCGGCGCCGGAAGTGACCTGAAGGATGCAGCCAAGGAAGCCTTGAGCTACCTCGACCGCTGTCTGGACGCCGGGTTCCGGCCCGGCATGGGCGCCGTGGTTCCGGATCGACTGTTCTGGGCCCAACCCGGGGACGACGAGCCCGAAGACGGCGCCGAATCCGCACAACCCAACCCTTTCGAGCCACCCTTCAATGAAACCCGACACTGACCGCAACATCGCCCTGTTCGACCGCGCCCGCCGCGTGATTCCCGGCGGCGTGAATTCGCCGGTGCGCGCCTTCCGTGCCGTGGGCGGCACGCCGCGTTTCGTGCAGCGCGCCCAGGGCGCCTACTTCTGGGACGCCAATGGGCGACGCCACATCGATTACATCGGCTCCTGGGGCCCGATGATCCTGGGCCACGGCCATCCGGCGGTGCTGGAGGCGGTGCAAAAGGCCGCGATGGACGGATTCTCCTTCGGCGCGCCGACCGAGCGCGAGATCGAACTCGCCGAGGCCATCCTGGCGCTCGTGCCCTCGATGGACATGGTGCGCCTGGTCAGCTCCGGCACCGAAGCCGGCATGAGCGCCATCCGCCTGGCGCGCGGCGCCACCGGCCGCAGCAAGATCATCAAGTTCGAAGGCTGTTACCACGGCCACGCCGACGCGTTGCTGGTCAAGGCCGGCTCGGGCCTGGCCACCTTCGGCAACCCCACCAGCGCCGGCGTGCCGCCCGAGGTGGTGCAGCACACCCTGGTGCTCGAATACAACAACGTGGCCCAGCTCGAAGAGGCATTCGCCCTGCACGGCAAGGAACTCGCCTGTCTCATGATCGAGCCGATCGCCGGCAACATGAATTTCGTGCGCGCCAGTCTGCCGTTCATGCGGCGCTGCCGCGAACTGTGCAGCCAGCACGGCGCGCTGCTGGTTTTCGACGAGGTGATGACCGGCTGCCGTGTGGCGCTGGGCAGCGCGCAGAGTGTCTACGCCCGCGACATTCCCGGCTTCGAGCCCGATATGACAGTGCTGGGCAAGGTGATCGGCGGCGGCATGCCGCTGGCAGCCTTCGGCGGCAAGCGCGCGGTGATGGAGCAGCTGGCGCCGCTGGGCCCGGTCTACCAGGCGGGCACGCTGTCAGGCAACCCGGTGGCCACTGCCTGCGGCCTGGCCACGCTGGGTGAGATCAGCCGCCCCGGGTTTTTTGAATCCCTCTCGGCCATGACACGCCGCCTGGTCGACGGCCTGGCCGGCGCCGCGGCGGACGCTGGCGTGCCGTTCTGCGCCGACAGCGAAGGCGGCATGTTCGGCTTTTTCCTGCTGCCCGCGCTGCCGCAGAACTACGCCCAGGTCATGAAGACCGATGGCGCCCGATTCAACACCCTCTTCCACGGCCTGCTGGACCGCGGGGTCTACATCGCCCCGGCGCTGTACGAAGCGGGCTTCGTGAGCGCGGCGCATACCGCCGACGACATTGACGAAACGGTGGCAGCGGCGCGCGAGGTCTTCCGGACGCTCTGATTTCAATAGCTGGTCATGGCCAACTGACGCCGGGAAATAAGCAAAGCAAAAAAAGCGGCCAAGGCCGCTTTTTTTCTGGACTGGGGCGACTGGGGCATTCGCCACCGGTCCGGTCGGGGCGGCAGGGCTGCTTGTCAGTGCCGGAAATGCCGCACGCCACTGAACACCATCACCACGCCGCGCTCGTCGGCCGCGTCGATCACTTCCTGGTCGCGCATCGAGCCGCCAGGCTGGATGACGCAGGTGGCGCCGTGGTCGATCACCACGTCCAGCCCGTCGCGGAACGGGAAGAAGGCGTCACTGGCCACCGCCGTGCCGGCAAGCGACAGGTTGGCGTGACCGGCCTTGATGCTGGCAATGCGGGCCGAATCGAGGCGGCTCATCTGGCCGGCGCCCACGCCCATGGTCATGCCGTCCTTGCAGAACACGATGGCATTGGACTTGACGTACTGCGCCACGGTCCAGGCGAACATCAGGTCGTCGAGCTGCTGCGCGCTGGGCTGCAGCTTGGTCACCACCTTCAGGTCGGCGCGCTGCAGCACGTGGTTGTCGGCGGTCTGCAGCAGGATGCCGGAGCCGATGCGCTTCATGTCCATGAAGTTGCGGCCCTGGTCCCAGGGACGATCGCCCCCGGGCGGCAGATCGATCTGCAGGATACGCACGTTGACCTTGCTCTTGAACACCTCCAGCGCCCCGGCAGTGAAGCCCGGTGCCATCAGCACCTCGACGAACTGCTTCGAAATCTGCTGCGCCGCCGCTTCGTCCAGCTCGCAGTTCAGCGCGATGATGCCGCCGAAGGCGCTGGTCGGGTCGGTCTGGAACGCCTTGCTGTAGGCCTGCAGCGCGTTGGCCCCGATGGCCACGCCGCAAGGGTTGGCGTGCTTGACGATGACGCAGGCCGCCGTCTCAAAGCTCTTCACGCACTCCCAGGCCGCATCGGCGTCGGCGATGTTGTTGTAGGACAGCTCCTTGCCCTGCAGCTGCCTGGCCGTAACCAGCGAGCCGGGGGCCGGGTACAGGTCGCGGTACAGCGCCGCCTGCTGGTGGCTGTTCTCCCCGTAGCGCAGGTCCTGCACCTTGATGAAGCGGCCGTTGCTCTGGCCGGGGAACTGGTCCAGCGTGGGGGCTTCGGTGTCCGCGGGCGCGTCCTCGCCCACCTGCACGGCAGAGAGGTAGTCGCTGATGGCCCCGTCGTACTGGCTGATGCGATTGAACGCGGCCACGCCCAGCGCGAACCGGGTCTTGCGCGAGACCTGTCCCGAGGCCTTGAGTTCGGCAATGACGGTGGCGTATTGCGAGGCATCGGTCAGCACCGCCACGTCCTT
>Ga0209604_1002787_pt1 | contig 12552 bp, 8 predicted proteins | sample AD_UKC097_MetaG_FD_184405 | JGI IMG/M metagenome (GOLD analysis project Ga0209604, IMG submission 184405) | Active sludge microbial communities of municipal wastewater-treating anaerobic digesters from USA - AD_UKC097_MetaG (SPAdes) (version 2) | ecosystem: Engineered > Bioreactor > Anaerobic >... | reverse complement strand
GGATCCTGCGCAGCCGCGCCGCCGGCGTGCCGGTGACCAACTACGGCGTGGCCATCGCCGCGACCATGGGGATTCTCGACCGCGCCCTCGCCCCCTTCCCCTCCGCCCTGGCGGCCTGGCGCGCCGCCGCCGAACCCGGCAGGCCCCTGACGTAGGTTGTGGTCGCCGCATGCAGTTCGGACGGGATATACGTCTAGCACAATGGGCAAAATGAACTGACCGATCATCGGCGTGCGCAAAATACCCTGCGCGCGACATCGGCTGTCTGGCCTCAGCTGGGTGTGCCGGGAGATGCACGATCCATGGGGTATCGACGGCGTATGATCATTCCGGTGCCTCGGTATCCCCCGGCGGCAGATATTCGCTGACGTGATGCCGTGGGGATGCCGCTGAGGATTACGCCGGCGAACGGCCGGCCAGATCTTCGATCATGTTCTGGACGAGCCATGCTCCTGCGGCGGTGAGGGTGAGCCCACCGGTATCCGGATCACTTTCGATCAGGGCGCACTCCTGCCATCGGTCCAGAAGGTCCGACGCTCCCAGACTGCGAACATATTCCACCGGCACCCGGCCGGCCATGAGAGCCGCCTTCGCCGGATACACTGCCCGCTCCCGCGACGACAGGCACAGGCCGCCTTCCAGCACGGGCACGCCGCGTCGATCGGGTGTCAGGTACTTGCCGGTGGTGGGATGGCGATAGACCAGATCGTGGAACAGCCCGTCGGCCGTCGCACCCAGCGCCAACAGGTCCTCGCCCCGGGTGGCGTGGGTGTTGTACAGATTGCGGTCCGGCGGCCGGCAATAGTGATCAAAATGGTTGCGGCGGAATCCAGCCGCACGCAGGAATTGATCGGCTGCCTGCATGAGGACGAAGTCTGCCGTCGCATCCGGCTGGCAGGAGCCGAGCGTGGCCAAAAAACGCCTGTTCCGAACGCTGCGGTTCAAGCGGTAAAGCGAAAAACCATGCACGCCGGACGCCGTCAGCCGGCGCAGCGTGTCCAGCAAACCCCTTACAGTCTGGCCCGGCAGACCGTAGACGATGTCCACCGTGGCGATAAAACCTGACCGCAACACCCGATCGATGCGCTCCAGCACTGTGGCGGTGTCGTCCCGCCGCCCGATCCGCCGGCGCAGTGGCTCTTCCAGGGTTTGAACTCCGATGTGAAGGCGCGAAAATCCCTGCTCGCACAACCAGGCCAGATGCCCGTCGGTCAGCCGGCGGCTGGTGGATTCGAGTGCCCATTCGGTGCCGGGACTTGTGTTGAAGGCGCCACGCAGATCGTGCAGCACCGTTAAAAACGACTCCGATGTCAGAACGTTCGGCGTACCGCCGCCCCAATGGACAGTAGTGACCGGTCGGCGGGAAAGGGACGGGATTTTCGCCCATGCAGCCGTCTCCTCCCGCAGGGCGCTGACGTAGGCGTCCATCAGCGATGAACGAACGTGCCGCACCGGTAACGAGTAGCAGTCACAGAAGCCGCACCGCTCCTCGCAAAATGGAACATGGATGTACACGGACATGGGGCGAATCGGCTCCAGAGCGGGAATGGTCTCCACCAGAAGTTCCCAGGTCCGGCGGCCGTCGAACTCGTAGCTGTGCTCGCGCCACGGCGGGTCCGGCATGCGGCGCCCCGAGACCGGGTAACGCTGATTTGCGGCCTGCCACTGTCGGCGAATGGCGAAAACATCCACTTCCGGAGGCGCATCCACCAGGAAGGCACCGAGTGCATCAGCGGCCGCACCCTCGGCGGCGGGGTGCGCCGGCTGGTCACCCGGGTCAGCCGCCTTGAATGCCGTCGTGTCGACAGAATCAAGCAGCCATGAGGCGATCAGGAGCTGATAGAGGCGGCAGCGAAAGGACGCTGCCAGAGACTCGTCCTGAGCAGCCGCCTGAGCGGGATTTTCACCGACGGCAGGGCAGCGGTCCGGACAGCCGCGGGTGCAGTGGAAAAGGTTTGGGCATTGTTGGCAGAAGTCCGGGATCCGGGATGCGGCCCGTTGCAGGACCTCGATCCGACTCGTGTCCAAAATGTAACGGTCCGATTCAGGATCGAGTTGCCCCACGACCAGGCCATGTGACTGGACTTCGGCATCCCCGGAGCACCGGAAACACGCTGTGGCGAGGCCACCGGGAACCAGGCGGAGCGTGTGGCGCAGCACGTCACAAAAGGGGCCGTGGATCTCGCCCAGGCGAACGCCCGATAATTCAAGAGTCACGCCTGACAACCGCATGAGGCGCTGCGCCCCTAGAAAATTGGCGGCAAAGGTCTCGGCCTGGTCCGGCAGGAACACCGGTTCACTCTCCACGAAGGGCCTGTACACCGGTTCGAACCGCAGGCGCGTCGCACCAAGCTCATCGCGCAGAAAGGAGGCGATTTCAGTCTGGCAGTCCATGGTTGCGGGAATTATGGTGGCCCTGGCCTCCAGGTTGCCGCCAGCGGCGCGAATGGTTTGTGCTGTCTCGATGACCCGGAACGAGGAGGGGCTGCCGTCGGCGAAGGGGCGTAGCCGATCGTGGATATGAGGCGGGCCGTCGCAGGATAGACCGATACAGTCAAAGTTCGTCGCCGCCCAGGCGGCCTGTTCCGCTGACAGCGTACCGTTGGTGGCCAGGTAGCCGCGCCAGGCGACGCCGGCGGCCGCAGCGGCCTCGCGGGTGGCGGCAACGGCACGGCATACCGTATCCCAGTGTTGGGCAGGTTCGCCACCGCCCTGGATGACCAGGTGGAATGGAACACCTTTCCGTGCACAGTGACGGGCTACGAGGCGGGCCGCGGCCCGGTAGGATCGCTCGTCCGCGTCAGCCTGACGGCTGGCGGCGCCAGCGCCCGACGCCTCCCGCCGGCCGCGGGAATAGCAATACATGCAGCGCAGGTTGCACTTGTCGCCGGGGCTGAGGGACAGGCATTCGGGGGCAAAGGGAGCCTGAAACCGCTGCTCCCAGAAAGCCGTGGATTCCTGAGCTCGTTCCACGAGCCAAGCGGCCACCGCACGCGGCGCCTCCGTCTCGGGCATGCGCCCCAGCAGCCATTCCGATTCCAGCAAATCGGCCGCGCGAGCGGAAACCGTCGCCAGGTGTCCGGGCGTATACAGGATCTCCCGGGCCTCGAGATGGCCGATCCGAAACACCGGCCATCGCGGATGGATGCGGCGGAAAAGAGGCATACCTGTTCAACCGACCGAAACGTTTGTGGCCACCGGATCCGGCACCGCGATGGTAGCAATCCCACGCGGTGGAATCAATCCGCATCACGGTCTTGCTCTGCGGGCGCGCGGGCCGCGGTGTGGGTGTTGGGAGAGACCGTCTGTTCATTCGCCCGCAGGGCCGGGTGCTCAGACTTCCGGCTGGTGCTTCATCCGTGCGGTCATGTATTCACGGCACACAGAACACGCCTGACAGCGGTGGTCGCAGGTCAGTGTCTGCTGGAAGAAATCCGCCTCGATGTCCAGCGGGTGGAGCGGTGATGCCGGACCACCGCCGATTTCGTGCGGTTGCATGGGTGTGCGGGCCAGGTATGCGGACAGCACCCGGCGGTAGCGGACCGGATCCTGAAGGGTGACTCGTCCGGCCAGCTTCCATTCATCGATCAGACCGTCATAGAAGTGCAGGTGCTGTGGCAGCACCCAAGCTCCGGTCAACCGCAGCCACGGGTGCACTTTCAACAACGGTTCACAAAGGGAGTGCGGTAAGACCTCCCCTTGACCCATTTCGAAGAAATGCTGTCGGCGATACGGGCACCCGGGTAAGCAAGCCTCGTTGACGATGAGTCGTATCCGCCCGTTGAATGCCTTCCGTAATTCCCGTAAGGCCGGCAGGTTGCGCATCACCTGGCTGGACGGTACCAAAATATCGCAGACACCGTTCAACAGATGGGCCTGCCAGGGAGTGGCGATGTCCATCAGAACCGAGGCAGCGATGATGCAATCGGGAAACTCTTGTCGGATCCGTTCGGCGAGGAGCAGGTCCGCCGTCGTCACTGAGACCATACCGTGTCGGCGTTCAAATTCCCGTAAGGCATGGGCGATGTCCGGCCAGATTTTGTCCAGCGGTTTTGGCAGGACGATGGGATTCACCAACACGTTCAAGGGAAACAGGCGGTGTTCCAGGAATTCAGCCAAGTGGGCCATCGGTTGGCGCGGTCGGCCCGAACCGACGGCTGTTCCGGGCAGCGGGAAATATACGGACAGAAGCTCTGAGTCGAAATCGTCGGCCAGCTGCTGCCAGAATATGAGGGGCTGATCGACGTACGGAATCACCCAACGTGGGGGAGAGGACCGGGCGGAAGCGGCCAGCCGGCCGGGGTCGGCTGTTTCGCGTCGGTTGGTCATGTGGGTGACGAACGGATCGGATGGGGTGTCGTGCGCCGACATCGTGAACGTGAACGGTTGCTGCCGCAGACGACGAATGGCCGCTGCCCGACAACCTCCGCTGCAACAGCCATTGCTCCGGGCACGGCAGGCCGCGCACTCCGGGAAAATACCCAGGGATTCAAAGGATTGCTCAAGGACCGTGAAACGATTTCGGATATCGGCCAGATCGTCGCCGTTGTCGGGACGGAATCGCCCTTTTTTCGCCAGGGGGAAACAGGCGATGACGCTTCCGTCCGGCAAGATGTCGGGAATGGGACTGCAGCGCCGGCCGATCTGGCGGGCCAGCTCCGGCTCCAGTTCCTGGCCGCCGTTCGGAAACATGCAGGGAACAAAGCCGCAGTCCAGATTCACTTCAATACCCAATTGCCGGGCACGATCCAGAAACGCGACCAGTCGCTCGCCCATCATCCGATAGAGGCGAGGGTGGAGGAACGGCCGATCCGCCGCCGCGTGGGGGTGGGCCAGGCCCAGGCGCACCGCCGGAATCAGTCCGTAACGGGAAACATGATTCAGAATGTGATCTGACAAACCGGGTGGGGAGGAGACGTTTAGCCCCAAGGCAATGCGGTTACCCAGCCGTCGGAACAGCCCGTCAACGGAAGGGTCCAACGAGCTGCCGGCGGTAAAGAGGCGTGTGGCCGCATTGACCAGGATGGACACACGTTCCGTTGGCAACTCAGCCAGACAATCGATAACGGAGTCGGACATTTGGCCGTTGGTGAACAGCATGAGATCCAGGCCGGTTTTGATGATGTCCTCTACCAAAGCTGGAAATGCCGGGTGCAGCGTGGGTTCGCCACCCAGCAGCCGAACCTGTCGGATCCCCGAACAATTAAGCAGCTGCAGCGCCCAATCGAACGTAGCTCGGGACATAAAGTCCGGCAGGTTGAAATCATCCGGCAGGGAACGGGCAAAGCAATACTCGCATGCCAGGGGACAATGCTGGGTCAAAGAAATATTAGCCATGAGCGATCGACTCGACAGCGTTCTTGGAGGTCTTCCGGATCAGCCCCGCCGCTGTCCACTCCGCCAGACACCGCTGAAGCAGACTGGTCGCTGCGGCCCCGTCAAGGCCGGTGGCGGCGGACAGGATACTCATCACCCGGCCCCAAGCGTACGGTCGCTGGATCAGAGTCCAAACAGCCGCCTCGGGATGATGGATTCGATGGATGGCTCCATTGGAATTGTCAACCACGATGACACCGCGGTCATCCACGGCCCAGGTGGTCGTGGAGGCGCACTCGTACTGGATGATCCGACCTGGGGCGGCGGGTTCAACCATGGCCACCTGCCATCGTGGGGAAATTCTCCAGTCGGTCGTCGGGATGCTCCGCCAGGACCGCCATTGCCCGGGCATCTGTCAGAACACCGTCGGCTTCAGCGGAATCCCCCATAGCGTCGAGCAAGGCGCACGCAGACAGGAGCCGGGTCTGGCGGCAGAAGTCGTCGTACGCGTCGGGGCAGCCTGGCCAAGTTTGGTTAACGAGACATCCGCCGGCGCAAGTCCACCGGCAGAAGCAGCGGCGACAGCGTGGCTTGTGGGCCGCCGCACGGCGCACCCGCCGGATCGCTCGAGAATCCACACTCAGGTTGGCGCCGTCTACCCGCCCCACTTCCAGCTCCAGGTCGCGCTGTTTCCATTCCCACCGAGGCAGGTAGCAGCTTGCAGCTTGCCCGTCGGGGGATACGATGATGGTGTCGCGCCCCACCGGGCAAAAGGTGTAGCGGGGACCGTCCATCTCCGCCGCTGAGTAAACCGCCTTGATGCCCTGGCTCCTGGCCTGGCGGATGGCCCGGTGACCATGCACGGCAAACTCCGCGGGGTCGGGCGGACGCAGGCCGGCGGCGACGGATTCGGGTGTGGGCTGCAGGGTCTCCAGGTTGATCACGGATGGCCGAAAAGTATGCCCCAACCAAGACACGATTTCTTCCAGGCTGGCGACGTTCTCCTTGCTGACACAGACTCGAAGACACAGTTTCAGTTCCCATCGGCCCAGGCGTTGAATGGTTTCGGCCACCCGGTCGAAGCTACCTTTTCCGGGAGCTGCCGGGCGGTGGCGGTCGTGGACCGGGGCGGGCCCGTCAATGGAGACTACCACAGCGTGAAAGTACGCCCCGATGAAATCGGCCTGGTCTGCGGTGTAGTAGCCGTTTGTGGAGGCTTCGAAATGGGGACGCAACCTCGACTGTTCGGCCATGATCCGGCCCCGAAGGACGGCGGTGTCCACGACCTCCGGTGCGGCAAATGGCTCACCCCCGAAAAAATGGATATCCAATGTTTCACGCGCGAGGCGCCGGGCTTGGTGGGCCATCCAGTCCACAGCGGCCACAGCGGTAGCGAGGGGCATTCGTTCGTCGGGGCTGGTTCGGCTGCCGAACGCGCAGTAGGCACAGGCAAGGTTGCAGGCCCGGGTGGTGATGAGGCCGAGAAACGGGGGGGAAACGGCTGTGTTGGCGGATGGAATCACCTGTTCCTGCGGTTGACTGAGTTCCGCGACAAGCGCGTCCATCTCAGGAGACAATCCGGATGGATGATCTCCGGCGACGAAGATCCGGAATAAAACCATCAACGCCTGGCGGTTCAGTCTCACCGCCAGCCGGCGACGGGGCGAGAACAGCAAAAACCCTTTCGGCAACGGGACCGCGAACAGATCTGAATCAGGAAGTTTGCTCATCGTCCGTTTGCATCAATCTCCAAGGATCACTCCACCATGTTGTTGGGCACGCAAACTCCCAGTCGGACAAGGCAGAAGAACAGCTCTCGGGTCTGGGCCAGACTGGCTTCCGGACTCAACGAGAATTCAGCCGCCAGTTCGTGGGACATCTGCCCCAGGGATGTCTCGCCGTTGATTCGATTGAACAGGAATAGTTGTATTGCACCGGATTCAAACAGGGGCCCTCGGATCTCGCCATTCGGATAACGGGCACCGACACCGTCTGAAAGGCTGACGATCGCCACTCCTGGCGAGATGACAGGTACGATTCGAGCCAGTGCGGTGTCCGTGAGTTCCGGTAAATCGTTCATGGCAAGTTGCGGGCGGCCCGACAGCTCGTCCGCGAATCCCAACAAGTCGCCGGCCAGTGCTCGGAGAAATCGGCGCCGGTTGGTAGTTGGCAGGTGGTGATCCGGTTTATTCATATTATCCATATTACACCGGCATGAAGTCTCGTGTGGCGACAGACGCCTCTCCCCCAGGAAAAGGAGACGCAACCGGTTGACCCCGCCAGCAGCCGTCTCCGCCAACGATTAAGCGGGCCAGCAATTCCCGGGTCAACGTTCGGTTGATCCAACAGCGGATGGAGTTGCGGCCAGTCTTGGTCAGGCTGCGGGTGGCGCAGTCCCCGGCGCAGCTCCAGTAGCAAAAGCAGGAGTGGCAACTGTCTCGGCGGACTTGTTGGTCGGCGGCAAACTGTGTCAACATCGTCTCGTCAACGACCAACGCTCCATCATCCCGGACTTCGCCGATTACGAACGGCGCCGCAAGTTCGTCGCGAGGGTCGGTGATTTCGAAACAGGTCACAATGCGTCCCTCGGGCGTGACCACCAGGGCGCGGGCCGGCGCCTGACAGAAGGCGGCGGTGACGGTCCAGGGTTGGGCCCCCGAATAGAAGAAAGTGCGTCGGTGGGCGGCGGCAATTTCCCAAGCCTGGAGGAATGCCTTGACGAAGCGCTGGCCGGCAGCCCGGGGCAGCTCGGCATACCGGCCCCGAGCCGAGGTGAAGGTAGGTTCCACCTGAACGGACCGGGCGCCCGTCTCCCGGCAGATCCAGTCGACACTGTCGGGCAGACACTTCATCCATTCCGGGGTCACCGTCATCCGGAAGCCATAGGATCGACCAGCCCGGTCCAACAGGCGGATCGTCTCGGCGACTGCATCGAAGGAGTCTCCGCCGTCGCGTCGAGGCCGCTGCGCCGACTGTACCGGCCGCAGACCGTCACAGGAAAGGCTGATGTCATCGATGTGGCGGCGGATGAACTCGCGCTGTGATTCCGTCCACACCCCGTTGGTAGCCAGACTGATGTGGCAGGGCAGGTCTTTGCTCCGGGCATGGATCACCGCCGCACGGAGCACATCCCAGTTGAGCGTGGGTTCACCACCCCCGTGAAAGGAGAGGGAGAACCGGTCGGCTCCCACCTCGCGAGCGTTGCGATGCACGGCGTCGATCGCGTGGCGGGCCAGGGCGAGAGGCATCGAGCGCACCGGCGATTCGCCGGCGTCGGCATAGCAGTACACGCAACGCAGGTTGCAGGCGGAAGTCAGGAGGAGTACGGCGATGGTGGGCCGGTGCGGCCGTGCGGGAGTCCATGCCGTTGGGCGCGGGATTCCCGTCGAGTCATAACCCACCGCTGCCAAAAAATTCTCAACGTCTGCCGGCCGGTCCTGGACGGGAATCCGCGACCGCCGCCGCAAGTACCGGGTCAAGGCCAGATTTCCGGAAAAGGCGAGACGCGACAGGGGCCGGAAGATGATGAAACTCTTCTGGAACTTGATGAAATACGTTTCGTCATCCGGCATGCAGGCATAATCCTGAGTGGAATTCCGGGCGGGCACCTTCCCGGCAGGCCCCAACCGGTCGAGCTAGGTTGGGTACCAGTAATGCCATGAGTGGGATACGGACTGGCACGTACAGATGCTGTTGCAGGTGCAGATGAGGTTGCAGGTGCAGATCCCGGCCGCATTGAAGCTCCGACCAAAGCCTTCGTCAGAGCCGAAACTGCCGGGGACACAGTTGCAGATGCACACGGCCCCCGGCGGAATAGGTGAACCGCATGGCAGCGTGTAAGAGATCGTCTTGCCGTAAACGTCTTTAGCCTCGTACTGGACACCTTTGACTTCTTTGGGATTGGCGGTAATGTCCAGCAGGCAACTGCGCAATTTACCCTGCGGCAGCGTCCAGAGGCGGATCGTCCCTTCTTCATCGCCCGACGCGAGAATTTTTCCGTCCGGAGTCAGCGTCACGGCGTTCACGGCACTGGTGTGACCAGTGAGGGTTTTCACCGGCTTGCCATCCGGCAGGGACCAGAACCGAACAGTCTGGTCGGCGCCGGCGGAGACAAGCAACTTGCCGTCCCGGCTCACCGCCAGGGCTTGGACGTAACCCGAATGGCCGGTGAGGGTCTTGACCGGTGCACCATCAGGTAGGGACCAGAGTCGAATATCCGTGTCGGTGCCGGCGGAGAAAAGCGTCTGGCCGTCGGGACTGACCGCCAGCGCGTTGATGAAACCGGTGTGACCGGAGAGAACTTTCCCCGGAATCCCGTCTGTCAGAGACCAGAGCCGGATCGTCTTGTCGTCACCGGCGGAGAACAGCGTCTGGCCGTCAGGGCTAACCGCGACCGCCCAGACGATACCCGGGTGGCCGGCGAAGCTGGCTCCCGCTGTGCCGTCGGCAGACCAGACCTGCACGGATCGATCGTACATTCCGGCCAGCACAACCGATCCCTGGGGGAATGCCGCCAGTGCATTCACAGTGACGGCCGCGTTGCCCAGTGTTCGAGTCGGATCGCATTCTGGCAGGGGCCAGATTTTACCGGTCTGGTCCCAGCCGCCGGAGAACAGCGCCTTCCCATCGGCACTGACCGCCAGAGCGCAAACCGCTTCGCTGTGGGCTTGCAGGGTGTTGAACAGAGCGCCACGGGGGAGGGTCCAGAATTTGATGGTTTTGTCGGCGCCTCCGGAAAAGAGCGTTTTGCCGTCCGGGCTGAGGGCTAACGCCCGAACCGCCCCCTCGTGAGCGAGGACCCCGGTGCAGCGGTCTTTCCGGGAGGGTTTGGACTGTCCCTTCGCGGATCCGGACGACTGGGCCATGACGGTGGAGCCGGCGGCACCCAGCGTGGCGGCGGTCAGAAAATCCCGCCGGGAAATCGACCAGGCGCCGTTCACCCGGTGCAGACTGTAAACGGCGGGTTCCTCCTCGGCGGGTTGGCCGGCCGGTGCCGGATTCTCGGCGGGATCGGGCGGCGGAGTCAGGTTGTCGTCGGTCATGATCGTTTATCCTCCGGCCAGAGCGGGATGCCTCGGCGAAGACCGCGCCGCGTCCTGGTGACGGCTGCGAAACGCGACTCACGCAAGGCGCTTCTGGACAAGGCTCAGCGGATGAATGTCGTTACCGTTTGTAACATAGTCCGTGTGGCCAGTCAATGGCCGGCCGCTTGCAATCTGGGTTTGCGAAAAGAGGCCCAGGGGTGATATATTTTCGGCATAGATTTCCGTGGAGACATGTCATGAGCAGACAGCATCTGATCTGGATCGGATGGGTTCTGGTTTGTGCATGGATGTGCCTGCCGGTGGACGCGCAACTGTCAGCCAAGCAGCAACGCGGGATCGACAAACTGGTTGCGGAATGCCAAGCCGGTAAGCAAAAGTCTTGCGCCAAACTGGGAAAGATGGCGAAAACCAACAAGTCGGCAGCTGTCCGGAAAGCCGCGACCGAGAAGGTCACCGATCCGGTCATGCTGGCCGGCATCGCCCTGGGCGATCTCGATGACGGCGTGCGGCAGGAAGCGGTAGGCAGCCTGCAGGACCAGGCCATGTTGGCGGATGTGGCAAGGAAATCCGCTCACGGCCCGCTCCGTTTACAAGCGGCTCAGAAACTGACCGACCCCGTCCTGTCGGCGGAACTGGTAAAAAGTTCCAGCGATTCACAGGTTCGCTCCGTCGTCGTGAGCCGGGTGACCGACCAGGCTCTGCTGGTGGATTTAGCCAAGAACGATCAATCCTCCAAGCTCCGCGAGAACGCCGCGCAGGCACTGACGGATCCTGCCAGCCTGCTGGACGTGGCCCGTCAGGGCGGAGACCTCATCGTCCGGATGAAGGCAGCGGAGCGGTTGAATGACCCCGCGCTGCTGACCGAACTGGTCCGAACCGCAAAAGATTCGGCCGTCCGGGTGATTGCCGTCGGCAACCTGGCCGAGCCGACCGTGCTGCAGGATATCGCCAAAAACGGCCCGGATACCCAGACCCGGCTGACGGCCGCAAAGAAGATCAGCGACCCGGGCGTCCTGCTCGATCTGGTTCGCACTTCCGGTGATTCCGAAGTCCGGGTCTTCGCTGTCGGTGCGCTGACCGATCCGGTTGTCCTGACGGACATCGCCCGGAACGATCTCCATAAAGACAGTCGGATCGCGGCCATCGGCAAGCTTTCCGATCCGGTGGTGCTGGCGGAGATCGCCGATCATGCCGCGGACCCCGAGGTGCGACAGGCGGTGGTGTGGCGGGATCCGGCCAGCGGAGCGGATTTCGTCTGGATTTCGGCGGGCCGATTCCGAATGGGTTCTCCCGCCGGTGAAAGCGGCCGTAACGGGGACGAAGGACCGTTGCACCGCGTCGCCATCAGCGGGGGATTCTGGCTGAGCCGGACCGAGGTCACCCAAGCCCAGTGGCAGGCAGTGATGGAAAATAATCCGTCGCATTTCCAGAATGCAGGACGCGACGCGCCGGCGGAGAACGTCTCCTGGGATGACTGCCAAGCCTTCATCCAAAAACTCAACGACAAGCTGGGTCGCCACGCCTATCGCCTCCCCACTGAGGCTGAATGGGAGTGCGCCTGCCGGGCGGGGACGGAGACGGCGTTTCACTTTGGCGCCGACATGGGATCAGGTCTGGCCAACTTTAACGGAACGACCCCCTACGGCAAGGCAGCCAGGGGGACGAACCGGCAGAAGACGATGCCTGCGGGCAGCTTCAAGCCCAACGCATTTGGCCTGTATGACATGCACGGCAACGTGGAGGAGTGGTGCCAGGACCGGTTTGTCGACACCTACTACCGCACCGCCGGAGATGGACCGACCGACCCGAAAGGACCCGACGAAGGCGAAAAACGTGTGCGACGAGGTGGATCATGGAAGAGCACCGGCAAAGACTGCCGTTCGGCCAACCGTGACGGTGGCCTCCCCAATGAAAAGAGCAACACGGTGGGCCTCCGCCTGGTCCGGGAGCCGTGATTATTCGGAGATGCCCGCTGCGGAGGGCGGTGCCTGCCACCGCCTCCAGGCAACTTTTCAGGGACGTTGATTAGTTGATGGCGAACGCCGTCGCCCCCGAAATGTCTTCTCCAGATAGCCGCTGCGGTAGACCGCGGTCAGGCCCCGCAGGTACAACCCGGGGAACAGCCGCTGGCACAGCCAGATCGCCCGGCCGCCCAGCGGGGTGATCACGCGGAACCGCCCGCGGCCGACGG
>Ga0209604_1002779_pt1 | contig 12574 bp, 8 predicted proteins | sample AD_UKC097_MetaG_FD_184405 | JGI IMG/M metagenome (GOLD analysis project Ga0209604, IMG submission 184405) | Active sludge microbial communities of municipal wastewater-treating anaerobic digesters from USA - AD_UKC097_MetaG (SPAdes) (version 2) | ecosystem: Engineered > Bioreactor > Anaerobic >... | reverse complement strand
GATCTTCGTGAACGCTTCGTCGACCGCCTGCGGCGAAGGCCTGTCCATCACGACGGCCCGGTGGCTGCGCAACATCGATCCGTATTGAGGCTGGAACATGACCTCCAGATCCAGGTCTCCGGCGAGCTGAAGGAACGCGTCGAGATCGGCGATCGCGGGTTCGGACAGAACTGTCGTGACGTTCACCGGAACGCCGCCGTGCCTGGCCGTGCGGATGGCGGAAACGGCGGCGGCGTAAGCGCCACGGCCGCGAATACGATCGTTCGTCTCCTCGACGCCGTCCAGGCTGACCGTGATACTGGAAAGATATGCCAGGATTGAGCGGCGCCGCTCAAGAAGGCGTCCGTTCGTGTTCAGACCGACAGCCATTCCGTGACCACGCGCCCTGCATGCGAGCGCCTCGACATCCGTTCGAAGCAGCGGCTCGCCGCCGGTGAGACTGACAGCGACACAACCGGAAGCGGCCAGATCATCGATGATCGCGTTGAACTCGGCGGTACTCAATTCACGCCCCGCAACGCCCGCGGCGTCGCGGGAACCGCAGAACAGGCAGGAACCGTTGCACTTCAGGGTCAACTCAAGACTGGCGAACAACGGCACCGGGCCACCGAAGGCCAACGCGCGTGCCGCCCTTGCGACGGCCGCGAAGCCGATATCCGCGATATTCAACCGTTACCCCGACTAATCCTGACAGACATTCCCATCATTGCAGTAAGATAGCTGTCGGGACACCGGGGGGCAAGGCCTGTTCCTCGCCGGAAGGACAAGAGGCAGTGTTTTGAAGGTCGCTTTCGTCTACGCGCCATATCATCACCAGCCTTTCCAGGAAAACCTGAGGGTAGTCGACGACGACTTCGGAAGGTTGCCGCCGCTGAGTCTGCTGTACGCGGCCGGTATCGCGGAACATGCCGGCCACGAAGTGATCGTGATCGACGCCAAGACAGGAGACCTCACCCTCGACGAGGTAATCCGCAGACTCGAGGATTTCGGTCCGGACGCTCTGGCGTTCACCCTGTCGACTTACGCCTTCCATTCCACAGTCGAATGGATGGCCGCCCTGCGTGATAGATTCGGTGTTCCGACGATCGCGGGCGGGATCAATCCCAGACTTTATCCGGAAGAAACACTGGCGAACCCGGCCATCGACTACTGTGTGCTTCACTTTGCCACGCGTGGCCTGCCGGCCCTGCTCAAGGCGCTTGAAGAAGGACGTGATCCGGCCGGCCTGCCCGAGATCGTGGCGCCCGGTCACGATGGTCTCCCCGTTATCGGCCCGATCGACACGTCCTTCAACCCCTACGACGAGATGCCACCCCCGCCCCGGCACCTGATAGACAACTCGATGTACCATTCGTTCATCTCGCAGCGCAGCAACTTCACGGTGGCGGTGACCTCGACCGGCTGCCCGTTCAAATGCACCTTCTGCGCCATCGCCCCGCTTCCACTGTACAAAAACAGTGTCGAGCGCGTCCTCGAAGAGGTTCGCGACTGTGTGCAGCGGTTCGACATCCACGAGATCGACTTCTTCGACGCCGACTTTTTCGCCGACTACCGGCGGGCGCTCGAGATCTGCAACGGAATCAGCGAGATGAATCTGGATCTCGAATGGTCCTGCCGCACGCGTGTCGACATCATCGGGCCCGAAATGCTGGACGCCGCCGTGAAATCCGGGTGCCGTCAGATGTATCTGGGGATCGAGACTCCCGATCAGAAAGCCCAGGAACTGATGCGTAAACGCGTTCACGTTGACCGCGTCAGGGGCGCTCTCGAGCTGATGAAGAAAAAAGGGGTTCGCCCGCTCGGGTTCTTCATGCTCGGCGTGCCGGGCGAAACAGTCCTAAGCGCGACACAGACGATCCGATATGCAATGGATCTGCCACTCGATTACGCGCAATTCTCGCGCATGATCCCGAAACCGGGTTCCGGCCTTCACCAGGAACTGGTACAGGTGGTCGGCGACGACCCGTGGCGCAGACATATCCTTGGCGAGATCAACCTCGAACGCCTTCCGAACATATGGTCCAGGATCGACGAGAAGATGGTCGAGGCACTTACAAAACTGGCGTATGTCGCGTTCTACTACAGGCCACGGTACATAGTCAGGGCACTGCTACGCATGCGCAGCGGTCCGGAACTCGAACGCAGCGTCCGAACCGCACTGAGGATGCTGGCCGATCTCGGCCACTTTGACGAGAAATCCCGGAAGTAGCTCGTCTTTCCGGGTCGTCAAGGGTCTTACGGAATGAACACCCCTTCCATTGTCTCGAACCTGGCGTGCCCCGACTACCAGGCGTGCGCCACACCCATTTGACGTACCCTTGAACTCACCGGACTGATTGAGTGCCTCATGACAGAGGTTATCCGAACCGTGTTACGAACGGAATCTATTCGGCGACCAGCGCCAGGCGATCGGCCAGCCAGGTCTTGAGCGTGGCCACGGCCGCGTCATGCTCGGCCGCCGTGTATGGCATCCGCGGATCAGAGGCGACATGCGGTGCAATCGTCGCCGCGATCGAATCGATCATCGCGGCAAGACCGGTCGACGACACCAGCGCCGGAACCGCGTCGAGATGGCTGTCGTACATTGCCCTGCACTCGGTCACGTCCATGCAGTTCGAGCAGAAGATCGACGTGCACTGACCAAAATCCGGAACGTCGATGAAAGTTCTGTCGGTGCCCCACGGCATCATCGTGAACAGACCGTTGTCGTCGCAGTGAAGGAAGTAGTTGTTCGCGGCCAGCGAGTATCCGTCCGAGTGGCCGATGAAGTGTTCGATCGCCCACATCGCCGTGATCTCGTCCATGTACGCAAGCGCCTGAACCCCTGCCAGCCATCCGGTGCCCTGCGACGCGACCTTCGTCATCAGGGTCTCCAGGTCGGTCGTGTCCAGTTCGTCGCCATCCTCGATGTCGAACTGGGCGATCTGGCCGGCATACAGATCCGCGCTACCCTCGTAAAGATGTTGCGTGGAGGTGAAATTCTGACTGGTGAACTGCTCGTCGTATGTCTCGATCACGACATACAGGCCGTAGGACTCGCCGTTGACCTTCACTTCGGCGTAACCGGTCCGGGGCGCAGGATCCCGGCGGCCCGGAAGATGGCGTACGCGAGAGTCTCGTGCATCATGGTTCGGTCGTCGACCATGTTGTTGAGCGTGAAATTCATCAGACCGGCAACCCGATCGTCTTCGGCCCAGCCGTCGGCCCTGAGTTTGAACGACGACTTGCCGGACAGCGGCTGGAACGAGAAACCGCTCTTGAGCCTGACCCCGACCGTTTCGGCTGGCAGCGCCTGGCCATCAACGGTGAGCGCCAGGGTACCCGCGACGTACTCGTATGGATCGGCATTGAGCGCGGTAATCGCGTCCTGGGACAGCGTGATCTCGAAAAGACCGACCTTGTTCGGATCGAACATCCCCGCGGGCGTGTCCGGTGTCGCCAGGTTCGCGCTGCCCTGGGTCGGCAGCGTGTGCATCCATTCACCCGTCTTGTCCGGGCTTCTTCCAAGTGTGTATCCGTCTGGCACCCCCTCCAGATCGGCCTGATCGATCAACGTCTTATCCGAATCGAGCAGGTAGGCGGACTCGCCGTCGCACTTGATCCCGAACGTGAAGCCCGGACGGCCGACACCCTCGGTCTTGACCACCAGCCATCCACCCGCCACTATCGCGGTTCCGGCAGGGAACTGATAGAAATGATCGGATTTGTCCAGCGCGTCGGTGACATACCAGCCGCCGATGTCGACGACCGTGTCACCGCGATTGGCGATCTCGATCCAGTCGGTCCCGCGGCAGTCGATCTCGTTGAGCACGATCAGGCTGCCCGCATCGATCGGCCCTGGTCCGCCGCATCCCGTCAGCACGAGCGCCAACACACACACAGAGGTAAGCCACGCCCTCATTCAAACTACCTCCCGAATGGATCGAACCTTGAGGTTCTTGTCGCCGGTTTCAGGTATCCCATCCAGTGATCGACCGCCTGGCAGTACTTCGAGAATCCGCGCCGCGACAGATCGAACTTCCGGATCATCGAGACCACCCACAACGGCACGTTGGTCTCGGTCTTGATCTCGACCAGGACCGGTGACTCGTCGTCCGGATGAACCGCTGTCACGACATCATCGTAGAAAATATAGGGACGGCCGTGCAGAAGCCGACCCGAACCAGAAGCCATGCAGTAAGAAAGCCCGCGGTCGAACGTGACCCTGCCATACTCGCTCACATCGCTGACATAAGGTTCGCGGACGTATCTGACGAACAGAAACGGCGAGGCGCCGAAGGCGATCACCGCGTCCTCGAACGACTCGACGACCTTGACCCGCCGCGTGCCTTCAGCCCCGGTCGAACCGTCACCGTCGGCCTGAAACAGCGTTTCCCAGTCTGAAACCGGGATGCGCCTTCTTGTCTTGAACGTCACGTTCTGGATCTTGTGCTTCAGTTCCAGCCAAAAAAAACCGTCGGAGCCGTCGCCGTAGAACCGGCAGCGAGGCTTGAACCGTTCGAAGCGTTTCAAACGGGTGTCGTTGTAGAAACGCAGGTCCGGGGTTTCGAAATACAAATTATTGACGACGTACCGACCGTCCGGGCCGGCATACCGATCTGGCGAGCAGAACGCGCGGACGTGATCCCTGAGGGCCGGAACGATGGATGCAGGCACCAGATACTTCGACTCGTAACGGCTGATGACGCTGGTTTGTCCGGTCACGGCGCCACCGCCCCGCCCTGGAGAAGAATGCCGCAGTCATCGACGCCGACCGCGCCGCACAGCCTGAAGAACCCGACCGCGTAATCACGTTCCGCCTCGAGCCTCATCTCTTCCAGATCGAGCGCGGCCATCTCGAGTTCGAGAACATCGTCCTCGGGAACCGACTGGCCACGCGCCTGCTCGACCAGCAGACGGATATCCTCACCGGCACGATCGGCCTCGTCCGTCAGTGCCAGCCATGCGCCGCGTGCCGCCGAGAACCTGTAGTACTCCTCGCCGATGTCTGCGGAAACTTCCTCGGTTCCAGCGAAGGATCGCGTCTCGCGGCCACCGCCATCGTTGATCTCGAGCGGTTTTCCACGAATCCAGTTGAACAGAGGCAACTCGATGCCGAAGGACAACTCTCCCCAGTCATTCCCGAGACTTTCGTAGTGATACGCAGCCTCGACGAAGGAAAAGTTCGGGATCATCTTCAACTCGTCGGCCCGTCGCTCGGTGCGGGCCAGGTCGAGCCGCTGTTGCTCGAACTCGAACTCCGGCCTGTGCTTTTGAGCCATCAAAAGGAGCGTCTGGTAGTCCGGATTTCCCTGGGGGGTGCTGTAACCGGTCGCGTCGACCGGGCCGGCCGAGCCCGTCAGAGTTCCCAGCCTGCCACGGGCGGCATCGAGCGCCGATCTGGCCTCGGCCGCGTCGCGACGAGCCCGAAGCAGCGCGGTCTGAGCCTTCACCTTCCTGACAAACGGCACCTGGCCGAGTTCGATCAGCCTGCCAATCACCCGAAGCTGCCTTTCGGCAAGCGTCACACGCCGCGAGGCCAGATCTGACAGGAGTCCGCCGAACACCACGTCCAGCCAGGCAAGACGAACGTTTGTAGCCAGGTCGTTTCTGTACACGAAGGCATCGACCTTCGCGTCCCAGTACTCGAGCCGCGCGGTCGCCACCAGTTCGTTGACCTCGCCGTACTCGGGCAGCCGGAACCTGAGTCCGATCTGGAACTGGTGGTTGGCCAGCGGATTCGCGTACTCGGTCGAGATGTCCTGGACGCGCAGTTCGGGATTGCGCAGGTTGAACGGAGCCCGATCCACCTTCTTCTGCCTGGCCGCCACGCGGCTGTCCAGCCGGGCCACCTCGTCGCTTGCGGCCATCGCGTCCTCGACCGCCTCGGAGTCGGTCAACACCGGACCGCCCCACTCCGGATCGGCGGGCGCGGAAACGGCGGGCCGTCCCCACAGGGAAATACCCACGGCCAGCACGCACACGGCAGTGAAGGTCGCCTTCATCTCGCGCCAAGCTCCAGATTCACGAACCCACCCGGATTCGATCCGTTGTCAAAAAGGACGGTCAGCGTTCCATCTGCCGCCTGACAGACCGCCTCGGGCTTCATGCCGGGGTATTCGGCAAGCACCCGCGCCACGAAACCGCCGTCGGCCGTCCGATCCAGCCTGAGAACCCGCCCCATCTGCGCCTGATCGGGGACGCCCGCTATGGTGGACGCCGCGAACAGCGTGCCGTCCGCGGACAGGAAAAGGTCGGAGAAGGTCCCGCGTCTTTCGCCCGCCGTGCCCAGATCGACCATTGCAAGAAGTGTGAGCTGACGCGCCTTCAGGCGTTTGTCCGCTATGAACGAATCGGGATCGTTCAGCCTCCAGATGATCGCTCCGCCACCAGCAACAGGCTGCTTCAACCCCAGCAACAACGCGCCGTCGACAAACGCCGCGCCTTCGATGTTCAGTTCAAACGGCGCATCGGCCCGCTCGGAAAGGCCGAGCTTATTCATGGCCTTGCCGGCGAACGCTTCCGAAACCGCGTCCGCCAGCGGTGCCGAGCCCTTCACGGTCAGCGTCCTGCCTTCCCTGGATACCTTCAGAATCCGTTGTCTGGCCGGCTTGCGAACACCCTTTTTGTTTGTGTTGTTCGAGGACACCAGATAGATGGTGCCGTCCGGAGCGGCGGTGATCGCCTCAAGGTCATTGACCTGGTCGATGCCCTCAAGCACGACAGGTTCCGGCTCGACCACCCCGCTCGAATCCATCAAAAACAGCCACGGCGCGTGCCGGTTACCCTTTGCGCCGGTGTCATCGCTGACGATCAGATATCTCTCCAGGTCTGAAAGCCAGATGGCCCCGGACGGCTCGAAACTGCCGTCACCCTGGAAGCGTATCAACGCGGGCACGGGGCGGGCGGCAACATTCACAGCCTTCTCGGCGGCAACCTGGCCGACCGGACCCGCGTCCAGCGCCGACGCGATCGCCTCGCTTACGCCGACGGTTCCGTCGACCAGCTCGACGCGCACCGCCTCGCCCGGCATCAACCGATGGCCGGGATCCATTCGCACACGAAACTTTCTTGCCCAGTAAAACTGTCCGCGGAAAGCGAGCCGCTCGGGAATCATCGAATAACCCGGGTCCACCGACGTGATGACGCCGGTGGTGGATGGCGCGTTGCCGCGATGCGGATGAAGGTTGACCCGGCCACCGACCATCGGATGCTGACCGGAGGTCTCGGGAACGTACACGTCGACGAAATCGGCACCGTCCTGCTCGACACTGGCAATCGGCAGGTACCTTGCGACGGTGTCACCCGGCCTGACCAGAAGCGCCACGACCCTGCCGTCGGCCGGCGACAGGATTGTGCGCATCGCCCGCCTGGACTCGATCGCGGCAAGTTCCACCTTGATTTCGCCGATCCTGGCAAGGCTGTCGCCCATCATCGACTGAACCACGCTGTCGCGTTCCTGACCACCTTTCACGGCGCCTGTGTCGGTGCGTCTGCCGATTGCCGCACGCTGGGCCGAGATCACACGCGTCAGGGTGTCACGCCTGATTACCAGTTCGGAGAGATCGGCCGACCTGCCCAACCCTTCCCGCTCGGCGGCCTGCAGACGGTCGATTTCGCCCTGAACCGCCTGGAGTTCCGCCATCTTTTCCGCCAGATCCGCCTTCTTCAGATCCATGTTCAGGGAATCGGCGGCCGACTGGGTCCTGAGCTTATCGTACTCAAGCCCGGCCCGCGCCCGATCCGCGTCGAGATGCCGCTCAAGACGCGCCAGTTCCGCCTCAAGCACCACCCGGCCCGCGTCCAGATCCGACATGTCGAGTTCGACAAGCACCTGACCGGCCGCGACCGCATCCCCCTGGGCCGCCGTCACCCGGGCGACCCGGCCGGACTCCTGAACGCTGAGCACATGCACGCGACTCTCGACAAGACCGATGAAATCCGAATTGGTGTCGTACTTGAACCAGAGCAGGGCGGTCACGCCGGCCATGATGACCCAGAAGACCCAGAAGAGATACTTCCTGTACGATTTCATAGGGTTCATCAAACCTCGACCGTCGTCTGCTCGTTGACGTAAACAAGGCCGCGAATGCCTTCAATCCTCTCAAGCTCGATCAGCAGCGCGTCGCAATCCGCCTCTTTCCTGAAGCGCACCTGGTACGCGTAATCCATGAAGTCGCCCTGGGCCACGCTGCGTTTGGTCACCAGCGCGAAATGACTTGGAATCCTTGAAAAGACATCCACAACCCGCGCCGACACGGCCGGGTCCGCCGGAAGCTGAAACCTGACCAGCCCGTCGTGATTGCGCCGCTGACCGAACCGCGTGAACTGCAGCACCACCGCCGCAACGCAGAACACGACCGTTCCAACGACCGCCGTCAGATAACTGCGCACGCCGCAGGACACGCCGATACCCAGGGCCGCGAACAGAAAGATCAGGTCACGCGGGTCCCGCAGGTTCGTCCTGAAACGGATGATGGCAAGCGAGCCCACGATGCCGATGCCGCGCGCCACGTTGTCGCCGATGGCAATCATGATCAGACAAGACACGATGGGGCCCAGGATCATCGCCTGGAGCAGGCCGCTCGACCACGAAAGCCCACGGAAGGTCTTCTCGTAGACAACCGCCAGCAGGCTGGCCAGAAGGAATGAAAGCACAAGCGCGATCAACGCGTTGTACCACTCCATCTTCAGGCTGCCAAAACTCAGAAGCAGGCTTTCCATCTTTCACCTTCCTGAACCAACCGCCACGCACCCCGGACCGGGCTGAATTTACTAATTCATTCTTAAGATTATCTTAATCCCGATTCCATATAATGAAGCATTATTTGCGGTGGCGTCCACCGGAAGCGATCTTTTTCAGGGGCTGGCACATGGCAGAACGAATCGTGCTGCTCGAAGACGACCGGGATCTGGGTTCCCAGATCGTCAATCATCTGACCAAAGCGGGATATGCGGTTACCTGGCGGACCGAGGGCTCAGAACCGGTTCCATCGGACTTCCAGGGTGTTTCCCTGCTGATTCTTGACCTGATGCTGCCGGGTCTCTGGGGCCTTGATGTGCTCAAGCGCATGCGTTCCTTCTCGGATGTTCCGGTGCTGGTGCTCAGCGCGCGCAACAACACGGCGGATAAGGTACGCGCATTGAAGATAGGCGCGGACGACTACATGACGAAGCCGTTCTGGCCAGAGGAATTGATCGAGCGTGTCCGGGCACGCCTGCGGCGACCCACATTGCAGAAGGGCGGGCCGATGACGGCCGGCGGAGTCTCCCTTGATCCCGGGGCGCGTACCGTGAACCTGAATGGCGTGCAGATCGACCTGACGCGCGTCGAGTTCGACATCCTTGCGGCACTGATGCGGCGAGGGGGTGAGGCGGTATCGCGTCAATGGATGGTATTCAACATACTCGACCCGGACAAGGAAGGTTCCGAGCGGACTCTGGACGTACACGTCTCACATCTGCGCAGAAAACTGGGGACCGACAACCCGATCGAGACCGTCTGGGGGATCGGCTACCGCATCCGGATGGAGAACCAGCCGTGAAACTCAGACTCTGGTTGACGCTGACCGTTGCCGCCGCAGGGCTTGTCGTCTTCACCATCACAGGCCTCTTCTTCCACTTCTTTGAAAGACACTCCTCGGAACAGTTCGTTATTCAGGCAGCCTTTTCCATGATGAACACCGGCGGCCGAACCGAGTGCGAGTCGTCCCCGGGGACATGGTTCGTCGAGGCATTCGGCAAGGACAAATGGCCTGTCGCCGGCAGTGTGCGGCCCATGCCGGGCGAACCGCGCTCGCGCGAACACGACCGTCCCCGCGGACCCGGACCTCTCGGTTTCGGCATCAAGGGCGCCCGCCTTCCGATGCACGTCCAGGTCTTCGCGTTCGACAGCGGGCTCAACCCGTCAAACCCGGATACCCCGGCACTGGACAGACGTCTGCGCGCGAAATTTGATGGCGAACAAACGCTTCACGTGTCCAGCGTGGGTGGAGTGCTGAATTTCGTGAACGACGACGCCTGGGCGTGCGACGGACGGGATCACGGCCCGGGGTGCCCGCCATCGGACGGGATGAAAAAGCCGGGCGAGATGCGCATACACGAGATGCTCGTGCCGATGACCTGGAAGGAAGGTCCGTGCGCCGTTGTGCTGATCCGGTGGGACGAACCTGTCCGGGAAACGGGTATTTTGCACATCTCGCCGCCAATAGCGGTATGGGGCCTGCCGGTGGCGGTGATGCTGCTGACGGTGCTGATCGCGGCCGGGCCGGTGGTAAGACGCATCCGCAGGCTGACATCCCAGGTCCGCCGATCAGCCGCGGATCGATATCGCACACCCATCGCGCTGAAGGGAACGGACGAGATAGGTCAACTCGCCGGCGCGTTCGAGAACGCGCGCGCCGAAATTCTGGATCAGGTCGCCAGGCAGGAAGAGCGCGAACAGAATCTTCGTGAATTCCTGGAAAACACGACCCACGACATCAGCATCCCGTTGACGATCCTTCAGGGACATCTCAGCGACCTTGCCGCCGGCGAAGGCGGTCATCGCGACGAGTCGGTGGCCTCGGCAATGGCCGAAACCAATTACCTGGCCGCACTGATCGGGAATCTGTCCATAGCGTCCCGCCTTGAAACCGGGACGCCCACGATGCAGCAGGTTCCGGTCGATCTGAACGCACTGATCGGCCGCTGCGTCATCCGTCACAGACCGCTCGCAAGGCAGCGTTCAGTCAACATCGACCACGCGATCCCCGAGGAACCGGTCGTGACAACCGGCGACATGACCTTCATCGAGCAGGCGGTCAACAACGTCACGTTCAACGCGATCAGGTACAACAAACCGGGCGGACACGTCGCCGTGATCCTGGAGGCCGCGCCGGACGACCGATTCACGATCTCGATCATCGACGATGGACCTGGCATACCTGACGATCAGATGGCGGCAATCACCGAACGCTACTACCGTTGCGGCAAGGAAAGGAGCCGCGAATCGCACAATCAGGGCATCGGCTTGAATATCGCGGGCAAGGTCGCCGCGATGCATGGCTGGCGATTCAACATATCAAGGTCGGAGTTCGGGGGCCTGCGGGTCGATTTTGAAGGTCCGGCTTAATTAGCCCCTACACGGGCGTGGCTGGCGGGGTTGGCACGGGTTCCCTCGGACTGCTTGCAGATGCGGCTGACGGGATCCGGCGTAGGGGCGAATGACAATTCGCCCACTGGATCAGGGTCAGGAAGTGGGTGAGGGCTTCAATCTTGCCACCGTGGTCGCGAGCGGAAACAAGGGGCAGTCTCTGTTGTCGAAGATGTCCTCAAGCATGAACTCCCACGGAGTAAGCACAAGATGCAGTTCGATTCTGCTGGCCTTGAAACGCGTTGCCACCGCACTGCCGACATCCGCGACTCCGTCGGTGAACACGATCATCTTTCTTAGCCCAAGGTCCATTGCGTGATTCAGAACACAATTGAAATCCGTGCCAAAGGTGGTCTCGATATCGCCTCGGGCAAATCGGGCCAGCGAGACATCCGCGACCCTGGTGGAAAACTGATGGATGGGATCCGTGATCAAATCCCGAATCCCGTTCAGAATCGAAATAAGCCTGGGAAGCTCGTCTTCCTGCGAAGCGGAGACGTCGAAATATACATGTGCCAGCTTCAGCGGCTCGTACATCGTCATCCCTGCCTGGTACATGACAGGGAAGTACCCTCGAGACAGAAAAAACACATCCCGGCGCCCCGGCGAAAAGACGAATCCGGGGACACGCAGAGGTTCGTCCAGGTTGTACCGGCAGCTTTCCTGATCAACCGCGCGTCTCAGTGCCATCACAATCTGTCGATCCCCATCGGTCCTTTCAACCTCGACGGTCTCCTGATGCACATCGTCACCCTCGCCTGCCTGCCCGCCTCGACAGTACCTCCGATCAAAAATCCCGGGCATCTCGATGCCGTCATGATTACCGATTAATAGAACGTCCACGTGTACGATCGCGCCCAGATCCTGGAAAAGAGCCAGCAGCTTTTCGAGGATGACGTCGTACGGCGCGCCGGAGAGCCATGCCGCCCGGTAAACGCTCAGAACATCCCTCGCCTTGTTCCTTTTGAATCCCCCTTTCTCCAGCGCGTGCCCAATCCTTGACAGCATCAGCCGCTCCCATTCCGTGGAAACGGTGTCGCCCGGATAGATCCTGGGTGGATGCAGCAGAAGAGCCGGAAACTCGTCCTCAAGATAGAATCTGTCAAGAAGACCCACGCCCCAGGGGAACCATTCGAACCAGAGCGCCCGGTTGACGGCCATGTCAGCGGCGATATTGGCGACATTCCTGAAGGTCAACGAGGCCTTGTCGTTTCGACTCGGTATCAGATGCCCCAGAAGGTGGTGATAGATCTCGTGCAGAAGAACGAAAAGGAAATCACTGTCGGCTGACAGCTCGTGGTCGTAGAAATCACGTCCGAATTCTATCCGAATCGGATTCCCGCCGACGATTCGCGCGGTCGGAGCCGTGGCGCTGAACAGGAAATTGCATTTGGGCAGGAGTCCGTGCATCGCCTCGGACAATCTGGGCTGGGCCGCGGAATCGACCAGATTGTCCGAGGC
>Ga0209604_1002772_pt1 | contig 12586 bp, 9 predicted proteins | sample AD_UKC097_MetaG_FD_184405 | JGI IMG/M metagenome (GOLD analysis project Ga0209604, IMG submission 184405) | Active sludge microbial communities of municipal wastewater-treating anaerobic digesters from USA - AD_UKC097_MetaG (SPAdes) (version 2) | ecosystem: Engineered > Bioreactor > Anaerobic >... | reverse complement strand
TCACGAGAATCTTCGGCATGATCCACCTTGTCCGCATGATCCGTCGTCTCCCGGCGGCAACGAGGGCAAGAACGCCGGAAGGTCGCTCAACATCTCAATGTAGCAGCAATCCCGCTGGAAAACCACCATTTTCCGGGCCGGCCGCACCGCAAGTTCTCCGGTCCTCCGATATTCGTGGAATTGTTTGCATAAGTATGTTACACAACGAAAAATATGTCAAAGGAGGCATGCTCCGTGAAAGCTGGGAAATATTACATCCTTATCGCGATTTTATCAATCGTTTTCATCGGCTGCGGAACTTCCGAGACAAAAAAAATGAAATTTTATAACACCGGCGAGCAGCTATACCAGCAGGGGGACTATGAAAAGGCCGCCCGGAACTTCGCCAACGCGGCCATGGTGGACCCGAATTTCGCCGAGGCCTATGAAAAACTGGGCCTGTCCCTCTACCGGCTGACACGGCTCCGGGAGGCGTACGGAGCGTTAGAGAAGGCGGTGGAACTCAAACCGGGGCTCATGGACGCCCAGGCCCATCTCGGGAAGATCCTGCTCCTGGCTGGCAAAAAGGACGACGCCCTGGCGAAGGCGGACCTCGTCCTGGCGGCAAGGCCGGGGGACGGGGAGGCCCTGTTGCTGCGCGGGGCGGGTCTCGCGGCCCTGGGAAGGACGAACGAGGCCCTGGAAATCCTCGAAGGCCTGGCTTCGAAGGACCCGAAGAACGCGGAAGTCCTCTTTCTCATGAGCAAGATCCATGTGGACAACGGGGACGAGGCCGCCGCGGAGCGGACCCTGAGGACCCTCATCGCCAATGACGGCGGGAACGTCGCCGCCAGGCTCGCCGTTGCGAGGCTCCTGGAAAAGAACAAAAGGATCGACGAAGCGGAAAGCGAGTATCAGGCCATCGCCGGTTTATCACCGGATGACGACAAGTACAAGCTGCTTCTCGTAGGCTTTTACGAGCGGGCGGGAAAATACGAAGACGGCGAGCGGGTCCTGAAGGAACTCGTGGCGGCCCACCCCGACCGGACGGAATACCGGATCTATCTCGCCACCTTCTACAGCGGGAGGAAACAGGAGGCGGAGATGCGGCAGGTCCTCGAAAAGACAATCCAGGACCTGCCTAAGGAATACGAGCCCTACCAGATGCTCGCCGCCCACGTGATGGAAAAGAAGGAACGGGAAAAAGCCGCCCAGTTGATGGAACAGTTCATGGGCATCGTTCCCTACGGGCCGGAGCATCTCAAGGCAAAGATCTTCCTCGCCGCCATCTATTCCCAGGACGGGAAAATCGACCAGACGAAACGCCTCGTGGAGGAAGTGCTGAAGGAAAATCCCAGGGACGTCGCGGCCCACCGGATGAAGGGCGATTTCCTGATCGGCGAGAAGGATTTTCCCGGCGCCATTGCCGAATACCGCCTCGTCCGCCAGGAACTCCCGGACGACATCCGGGCGACCCTGGCCCTCGCGAGGGCGCATCTCCTGAACGGGGAGCAGTCCCTGGCGGAGGACCTGTACAAAGACGCCCTGAGAATCGATCCCTCGTCCCGGGAAGCGCTGAACATGCTTGGCGATATCGCCATCGCGAAGAAGGACTACCGGTCGGCGGACGAATATGCCGAGAGGATCCTTGCGCTCGATCCCGCCTCGGCCCACCCTCTCTATAGAAAGGGCGTCGTTCTGGCCCTCCAGGAAAAGGACGACGAGGCCCTCCCGCTTTTCGAGAAGGCGCTCGCCCTGGATCCCGGTTTCTCGCCGGCCATGGTCCAGCTCACGGGGCTCCTCGTCCGGAAGCAGAAGGACGCAAAAGGCGCGATCCGCCGGATTGAGGAGCAGATCGAGAAGGTCCCGGAAAACGCCACCTATCCCCTCCTCCTGGCGGAACTGCTCGTCAGGAACGGGGAAAGCGGAAAAGCCCGGCAGGTGCTTTCCCAGGCGGCGGAGAAGCGGCCCACCGTCCTGACATACCGAGTCCGCCTCGCCGACCTGGACCGGATGGAGGGAAAACGCGACAAGGCCGTCGAGGCCTACGAGGCGATTCTGAAGGGAAACCCGGGCAACCAGACAGTTTCCCTGGCCCTGGCAACCCTGTACGAGGAAAAGGGGGACCTTGAAAAGGCGGGAAAGCTCTTCGAGGACATGATGTCCCGGAACCCGGAAGACGGCGTCGCGGCGAACAACCTCGCCTTCTTCTATGCCGAGCACGCCCCCGCGACGGAGAACCTGGAAAAGGCGGAAAAACTGCTGACCCCCTTCTTCGAAAAAAACAGGAAAGCCCTGGCGATCGCCGATACCATGGCATGGATTCAATTCCGGAAGGGCGATTACGAGAAGGCCCGTGTCCTGCTGGAGGAAAGCGCGGGTGCCTCGGGGGAATTCCCCCCAGCGATCGCCTATCACCTGGGGATGACCCTTGCCCGACTGGGAAATAAGGAAAAGGCCGTCGAATACCTGGCGAAGGCCGTGAACAGCGGTGCAGACTTCCCCGGAAAAGGGGAAGCGGAAAAGACGCTGAAGGAGCTGAAATCGAAATGAAAAAAGGATCTTTCATCGCTTTTTCCCTGATCCTCATCCTTGTGGCATTTCCGGGGTCTCTCCCGGCGGAGGAAGGGGCCTATCGGATCGGGCCGGGGGACGAAATCGAGATATCGGTCTGGAAGGACGCGAACCTGACCCGGCAGATCGTCGTCCCGCCGGACGGCGTCATCACCTTCCCCCTCATCGGAGACGTGGACACGAAAACCCTCACCATCGCCGACCTAAGGAAAATCATCACGGAAAAACTCGGCACCTATATCAAGACCCCCTCCGTCACCGTCATCCTGGTCAAGCCCAGCAGCCTGATCGCCTACGTCGTGGGAAAGGTGAACCAACCCGGCCAATATGCCATCAACATGGACACCACGGTCATCCAGATCCTCGCCATGGCCCAGGACCTGAATCCTTTCGCGTCGGCCGGCAACATCACCATCCTGAGAACGGAAAACGGAGAAACGAAAACGATCCCCTTCGACTACAATGAGGTCAAGAAGGGGAAAAACCTGCAGCAGAACATCGTCTTGAAACGGGGGGACGTGGTCATCGTCCCGTAGAAAACCGGCTAAGGCACGAAGGAACAAACGGGGAAAAATCATTTCAGACGGCGCGCCGGCGCGGGCCCGCCCCCGTAAAGTCCTGAGAAGGTCGTGGCCCGGCATCGGGGGGAATGACACGTAAGATTCCGGCTTGTTTCCAAGCCGTCAGAAAGGAGGGGTCCGGAATGGGGAAAAACATTGCCATCGCGCTGGCGCTTTCGGTTTTCATCCTGAGCCCGGCGGTTCTCATGGGGGCCGACGTGACGGTGACGCCGTCGGTCAGCCTGAAGGGGGAATACAACGACAACATCGATTACACGGCAAAAGATAAAAAAGGCGACTACATCGGTTCCGTCGCGCCGAAGCTGAAGCTGGAATACCTGACTCCCCGTTTTTCCCTGAACACGGAAGGGGGGGCTGAGATTCTGAGATACCTGGACGTCACGGACAACAACACGGAGAAGTACAACGTCTCCATGAACGGGAACTACCGGTATTTCGAACGGTCGAGCCTGTTCGGACAGGCCTCGTTCAGACGCGACACCACCCTGGACCAGGAGTTCGAAGAGACCGGCCTCGTCAAGGAAAGGGCCTACCAGGACACCTACGGCGGGGGGCTTGGGTTTCTCCACTATATCACCGCGAACGTCTCCGCGGGCCTCGCTTACCAGTACCAGCGCAAGGAGTACTCGGGCGACCTCTATACGGACAGCTATGGGCACAACGTTGCGGGCAAGCTTGACTACATCTTCAACGACGGCATCGACACGGTATCCCTGCAACCCATGTTTGCGACCATGCGGTCGGACATTGTCAGGGTCAACCAGTACGGCGCCTCTTTCGGTCTTGCGCATCGGGTCTCGGACACCGTCGAGGCCAGTGTCAGCGGCGGTGCGATGTACTCCGAGGCCACCGACAGGGGAACCGGGGAGGACAGGACCGGATGGGGCTGGGTCGCCGAGGCGGGACTGAAGAAACAATGGGAAACCTTTTCCCTTTCCTTCAATTTTTCACGAAAGGACATGCTCGACTCCTCGTCGGCCTTCGTGACGGTGAACCGGTTCCTTCTTTCGGCCCGTTACGACCTGACGGAAAGGCTTTCCCTGGATCTGGCGGCCGGGCTCTACTTCACCAGGTCCTCCGATGTCATGGAGGAAACCACGGCGGATGAGCGATCCTTCAGCGTCTCGCCGAGGCTGAGCTACCGGTTCACGGAAAACATCAGCATGAATCTCGCCTATACCTACTCAAACGCAAAAGACCGGCTGGTGGACGTGGACGACGAGAGGGACCGGAACCAGGTCTGGCTCGTTCTCTCGTTCCAGTTCCCGAAGAAGCTGTGAGGCCCGGCAGGCACGATCCTTGCTAACAGAATAAAGGGGCAGGGCGCACCGGGCCAGACGGCGCCGGGGGAAAACCTTCCCCGATCGAAAAAACCATTCAGAGGGGCTGCGGACAGTCATGGCGGAGATGTCCTTTCGACAAATCAGGAGAATCATCAGGAAGCGGCTGGCCGTTTTCATCGTGACCCTTTTCACCGTCCTGGCCGTTGCACTCACCGTGGTCTATCTCCTCCCCCCCATCTACGTTTCCACCTCGACGATCCTGATCGAGTCCCAGCAGATCCCGGAGGAATACGTCCGGGCGACCGTGAGAAGCTACGTGGAGGAAAGGCTCCAGGCGATCACCCAGCAGATCATCAGCAGGCCCAACCTCACCCGGATCATCAACGAATTCAACCTCTACGCGGACATGAGGAAGAAGTACGCCACCGAGCTGGTCATCGAAAGGATGCGGAAGGACATCAACCTCGAGACGATCAGTTCCGCAGACATCCGGGGACGGTCAGGCGGCGCGGCAAAAACGGTGGCCTTCAAGCTCTCCTACGAGGGAAGGAGCCCCGGCACGGTGCAGAAGGTGTCGAACGTTCTCGCGTCCCTTTATCTCGAGGAGAATCTGAAAGCACGGGAGGAGCAAGCCGCGAGAACGACCACCTTCCTGGAAAAGGAACTGGACCAGATCCGTGCCCAGATCGACGAATACGAAAACAAGATCACCGAGTTCAAGAGCGCCCACGCGGGCGAGCTCCCGGACAACCTGGACGCCAACCGCCGCACCGCGGACGAGCTGAAGCGGTCGCTGGAAGGGATCGGCATGATGCTCCTGTCCCTCAAGGAAAGGAGGGTCTACCTGGAGGGACAGCTTGCGACCATCGACCCCGTTTCCCCCGTGAAGGCGGAGGAGGGCAAGTCCTCCCCCGCGGAGAGGCTCCTCTTCCTGAGGATGCAGCTCATCAACATGGAAACCGGCCTCTCGGAGAAGCACCCCGACGTCATCCGGATCAAAAGCGAGATCGCGGAGTTGGAATCGCAGCTCGGCGAGACTTCCCCGGCGGTGAAGAAACAGCGGGCCTACGCCGATCTCCAGAGACGGCTGAAAACCGTCAGGGAGAAGGAAGGGGACCTCCACCCCGACGTCATCCGGCTCACCCGGGAAGGAGAATCCCTGAAAAAGGAGATCGAAGCCCTCTCGAGGGACGGCAAGCCTCTTCGGGACGCCTCGCAAAAGCCAACCAATCCGGCCTACATCAGCCTGAAGGCCCAGATCGACGCCATCGACATCGAGTCGAAGAACCTTCTGACACGGCAGGGACAGCTCGAAAGGGAACTGGCCCTCTATCGGAAGAGAATCGAGAACGCCCCCCTCGTCGAAAAGGCTTACAAGGACCTGACGATGGACTACGTCCACGTCCGGGAGCAGTACAACCAGATCAAGTCCAAGCAGCTCGAGGCGAACGTGGCGCGGGAGATGGAGGCCACCCAGCACGGGGAGCGTTTCACGATCATCGAGCCCGCCTCGAAACCGGAGGCGCCAAGCAAGCCCAACCGCGTGAAACTGGCCCTCATGAGCCTGTTCCTCTCCCTGGCGGGGGCGGCGGGGCTGGTACTCCTCCTGGAGAATTTCGACCACTCCATCAAGTCGGAAAAAGAAATCATGGATGCCATCGGCCTCCCCGTGTTCGCGACGATTCCATTCGTGGAAACGGCGGAGGAGATCATGACGAGAAGGCGAAGGTGGATCGTCGCCGTCTCCGTCCTTGTGTCCGCCACGGTGGCGGGCATCGCGGCGATTCATTTCCTATGGATGCCGCTGGAAATCCTCTGGATCAAGATCCAGGGGAAGTTTTTCACCCATTTCATGAACGTCATGAAATTCTGACCGTTTGAAACGGAAGGGCACATGAGCAAACTGAAAAAAGCGCTGGAAAAGGCGAGGCTGTCCAGGGAAGGGATTCCCGAGCCGGCGGCAGACGCGGAAAAGACGGCAGGGGACGAGGCGGTCCTGCCCCGGGTGAGCAGCGAGATCAACCCGACCTACGTACACACGAAAATCCAGCACATCGATTATCACAGGCTCGTCGATCAGAGAATCATATCGATCCACCACTGCAACGCCGTCTCCGACCGTTTCAAGCTTCTCCGCACCCAGGTCCTCTCCCTCCTCAGGGAGAACGGGAGCAACTGCATCCTCATCGCCAGCGCCAACCGGAGGGAAGGGCGAACCACAACTGCGATCAACATGGCCATCAGCATGGCCCAGCAGCTGGACAACACGGTTCTCCTGGTGGACTCCGATTTCAAGGAACCCGCAGTTCACAAGATTCTCGGGCTCTCCGCGGAACAGGGGCTTTCCGACTGCCTCCTGGGGAAGGCGGCCGTCGAGGAAACCCTGATCAACCCGGGAATCAGCCGGCTCGTCGTCCTTCCGGGCGGCCGCCCCATACCGAATTCGGCGGAAATCCTCGGCGCACCCCGTACGGAGACCATTTTCCGGGAGCTGAAGGAGCGGTACGCGGACCGGTACCTGATCTTCGACAGCCCTCCCCTCCTGGCAAGCGCGGACAGCCTCATCCTCTCGGACTACGCCGATGCGATCCTCCTCGTCGTCGAAGCGGAAAGGACGACGACAAACGATCTTCTCCGGACGAGGGACCTCCTCGGCGGCAAGCCGGTCATCGGGACCATCTTCACGAAGGTCCGCCAATAGGGACGCCCGCCCCATGTACAAGGAATATTACGGACTCAGCGACAAACCGTTCAACCTCACACCCGATCCCGACTACCTTTTCATGAGCAGGGGACACGAGGAGGCTTACACCCATCTCGAGTACGCCATCGCCGAGCAGAAGGGGTTCGTCGTCATCACGGGGGAAATCGGCTCGGGGAAAACCACGCTGGTCCACTATTTTCTGAACCGGATCCCCGGGGACGTCGAGTACGGGCTCATCAACCAGACCATGGTCCAGCCCAGGGAATTCGTCAAAATGGTCTGCCGGGAATTCGACCTGTCCGTGGACGGCCTGGACAAGACGGGCATGCTGAACCTCTTCCACGAATTCCTGATCGAAAAATTCGGCGAACGGAAAAGGGTCGTCCTCATCGTCGACGAGGCGCAGAACCTGCCCGCGGCCACCCTGGAAGAACTGCGGATGCTTTCCAACCTGGAATCGGCAAAGCACCACCTCATCCAGATCATCCTCCTCGGCCAGCCGGAACTGAAGCAGAAGCTCCGGAGCCGGCGGCTGGAACAGTTCACCCAGCGGGTGACGGTCTACTGGCATCTCGCAGGGATGGACCGCGACGAGGTGGAACAGTACATCCGCCACCGGCTCCATATCGCCGGCGCACGGGAAAACACCATCTTCAACAGCGAGGCCATCGAGGCGATCTTCAAGCACTCCCGGGGGATCCCCCGTCTCATCAACATCCTGTGCGATTCCGCCCTTGTCCACGGCTACGCCGACGACAAGAAGATCATCGACGGAGCATGCATCGAGGAAGTCGTCCGGTACAGAGACATCGATATCGCGGAAGACGGGGAGAATCCGGAAACACCGGAGCACGGTTTCCCGGAGGGGGCCGTCGTGGGCCCGTCCCCGGAAGTCTTCGTCCAGATGAACAAGAGGATGAACCTGCTGGAAAAGCGGATCGACTTCCTGGAAAACAGCGTTCAAAATGTAATGGGAATTACAAGACACCTGGGGGCCTTCTTCGGTTCAAGCGAAAAACGGGACCAGCTGCTCATCGATCTCGTCAGGATGTCCAAACAGAGCATGGAAAAACGGATCGACCATGTCCTGGATTCCCTGAAGACGGCGGATGTACCGCGACAGGAAACTCCCGAGCCCGCGGGAGCGGGCCGGAAGGCGAAAGCCTTCATCCTTCCCGCCGCCGTTTTCCTTGCCTTTCTGCTGGGGATCGCCTTCTACTATCTGTATCCCCATTTCCGGTGACGTACGATACCGGAACATCAACCATAAAACCCGACCAAAAAAACCCTTTGATCCCCGTTCAAAATCACGTATAATTATTACCCCTTATCTTTACGGGGGATGATTTGTTCGTGTGTTCGTGCCTTTCCGAACGGAAGCAAGGCACGAATATTACACCGGTGGAGGGATTGAACGCGGGCGATTCCCGCGACATTGCCGGTATCTTTCATCGGGAAAGCGTAATCGCAACCTTCCCAGCGAAACTGAAAATACATAATTGTAATTCAACGGATGGGCCTGAACGCTGAAATACCATTGGCAGCGGCGCCCGGGGGCTTCCTGTCCCGGATCCCCGGAAGGTGCCGTATTTGCAATGCGCGCACGGACAATCCGCCCCGGGGGACGGTGGATGGACGGCTGCGCCCGGCCATCGGTACCCTCTGTTTCGAAACAATCCCACTGCTTTCGGCCCTGGCTGAAAAATCAAAAATATTTTTTATAGTTCAATTATTTCGTATGGATATACGACTATCGCCCAGGGGCGCCTGAAGACGGGCATATCTATTGCTTATTAACAGGGAAACCGGTTCAGGAAGAAAGAAGAGACGCCCCCATGAAGAACCTTTTTCAGTTGCATCCGCTGGTGAAGAGAATGGACGGGGAATTCCTGAAAGACGAAAGCCGTCTCCTGTACTCGGAGGAGTTCTTTCAGGAGCTGCTTCAGATCGAAAGGAAAAGGTCCTCCAGGACGGGGATCCCTTTCCTCCTCGTTCTGATTCACCTTTCCAGCCATTTCGAACATCCCGCCTCCACGGGGATCGTTCGGTCCATCGCCGCAGTTCTCAAGGAAACGACCCGGGAAACCGATATCAAGGGATGGTTCAAGGAAAGAAGTACGATCGGAATCCTCTTCACGGAGATGAACGAGTCGAAGGACCGGATGATCGACATCTTCCGGGAAAGGATCGAGGGAAAGATCCGGGAAATCCTGCATGCCTGTCCCGGTCACGGCGTGGAGATCTCCTTCAACTGGTTCCCGGAGGAGGCGAAGGTCATCACCCGTCAAAACGGCGAAAACCTGGTCTTCTATCCGGAGTTGCAGGATGACGGGAAAATGGACTTCCGCGGCTTTCTGAAGAGGGCCATCGACATCGCGGGCAGTCTCCTGGGGCTGATCGTATTTTCACCGCTCTTTCTCATCATACCGCTTTGCATCAAGGCCACCTCGAAGGGCCCTGTCTTTTTCCGTCAGGAAAGGCTCGGCCTGCACGGCAGAAAATTCAACTTCCTCAAGTTCCGGTCCATGTATGTGGACAACGACGATGACATCCACAGAAACTACGTGAAGGATCTCATCCACGGAAACGGGGCGGAACCGGGAAACGGGAACGGCGGTCCGGACCAGGTGTTCAAACTGACAGGCGACCCCAGGATCACCCCATTCGGGAATTTCCTCCGGAAGTCGAGTCTCGACGAGCTTCCTCAGTTGCTCAACGTCCTCAAGGGGGACATGTCCCTCGTCGGTCCGAGACCCCCCATTCCCTACGAGTTCGATGACTACAAGGTCTGGCACCGGAAAAGGGTCGTCGAGGTGAAACCCGGCATCACGGGCCTGTGGCAGGTCAAGGGAAGAAGTTCCTGCAGTTTTGACGAAATGGTACGCCTCGATCTCCGCTACATTCACGAATGGTCCATCTGGCTCGACATCAAGATTCTCATCCAGACCCCCTGGGCGGTTCTGAGGGGGAAGGGAGCATACTGAGACGCCGTCTCAAGGGGAGGAAACCGTCATGATTCGCATGGGAGTCATCGGATATGGGTACTGGGGTCCCAACATCGTCCGCAATTTTTCGAATGCAGAGGGGGCCGAAGTGGTCGCAATCTGTGATAACCATCCCAATGCAAGGACAAAAGCGGCAAGGGCCTGGCCCGGCATGAAAGTCTACGACGATTGCGATCGTCTGATCCAGGCGCCGGATGTCGATGCCGTCGCCGTGGTAACCCCCGTCTACAGCTATTACGAACTGGCCAGAAAGGTACTGGAAAACGGCAAACACGTCTTCGTCGAAAAACCCTTTACGTCCTCGGTCCGGCAGGCGGAAGAACTGATCGAACTCGCGGAGAGGAAAAACCTCAAGATCATGGTGGACCACACCTTCCTCTTCACCGGGGCGGTTCGGAAGATCAAGGAACTGATCAACGAACGAGCCCTGGGAAAGCTCTACTATTTCGACTCGACTCGGGTGAACCTGGGTCTCTTCCAGCACGACGTCAACGTCATCTGGGATCTCGCCCCGCACGATCTCGCCATCATGGACTACCTGATCGGCGAACAGCCGGAGGCCATCTCCGCCACCGGCCAGAGCCACCTCAACGGGAAAGAGGATATCGCGTTCATCACGCTGTACTTTAAGAACCAGTTCATCGCCCATTTCAACGTGAACTGGCTCTCCCCGGTAAAGATCCGCCAGACCCTGATCAGCGGCGACAAGAAGATGCTCGTCTGGAACGATCTCGACGCCGATCAGAAGATCAAGATCTACGACAAGGGGGTCGACGTCACCTCCAGGGAAAGCATCTACGAACTCCTGGTGCGATACCGGTCCGGCGACGTGTGGATTCCGAGGATCGATGGCGCGGAGGCGCTCCAGGTCGAGGCGGGATACTTCATCCGGTGTATCCAAAACGGCGAGAAGCCCATGAACGACGGCAACGCCGGTCTCCGGGTCGTCCGAATCCTGGAGGCAACGAACCAATCCCTGAAGAACCGGGGGGAACTCATTCACGTATGAACCCCTATCTGTGCATCTCCGACGACGTGGAACTGGGACCGAACGTTGTCCTCGCTAAATTCATCAATCTCTACGGGTGCAGGATCGGGGAAAACACGAAGATCGGCACCTTCGTCGAGGTCCAGAAAAAGGCCGCCGTCGGGAGGAACTGCAAGATCTCGAGCCACACCTTCATCTGCGAGGGGGTGACCATCGAGGACGATGTCTTCATCGGCCACGGCGTCACCTTCACCAACGACACCTATCCCCGGGCCACGAACCCGAACGGAACGCTCCAGACGGAGAAGGACTGGAAGGTGGAACCCACCGTCGTGAAGAAGGGGGCCTCCATCGGTTCCGGCGCGACGATTCTGAGCAACCTGGTCATTCACGAAAACGCTGTTGTCGGAGCGGGAAGCGTCGTCACGAAAGACGTTCCCGCCGGCACGATCGTGGCGGGAAACCCCGCGAAAGTCATTCGGAAGATCGGAGACAAACACCCATGAAAGTCCCCTTCATCGATCTGGGAGCCCAATACGCATCCATTCAGACGGAGATCCACGACGCAATCGACAAGGTCCTGAAAAGCAGCGCTTTCGCCGGGGGCCCCTTCGTTGCCGGATTCGAGGAGAACTTCGCCAGGTACTGCGGAACGAAACACGCCGTCGGCGTCGGAAACGGCACGGACGCCCTCTGGTTCGCCCTCCTTGCCGCGGGCGTCGGTCCCGGCGACGAGGTGATCACCGTTCCGAACACCTTCATCGCCACGGCGGAGGCCGTAAGCTTCTGCGGGGCCACACCCGTTTTCGTCGACGTGGAGGAGAAGACCTGCACCATGGACCCGGCTCTGGTCGAAGGGGCGATCACTCCGAAAACGAAAGCCATCCTTCCCGTCCACCTTTACGGCCAGACGGCGGACATGGACCCCATCCTGAAACTGGCGGGCGACCGGGGGATCCCCGTAATCGAGGACGCCTGCCAGGCCCACGGAAGCGCATACAGGGGAAGACCGTCGGGTTCCATGGGGCTCGCCGGCTGTTTCAGCTTCTATCCCGGGAAGAACCTGGGCGCCTACGGCGAGGCGGGCGCGGTGGTGACGAACGACGGGGCACTGGCCGATAGGATCCGCATGCTCAGGGACCACGGGCAGAACCGGAAATACGAGCACCGGGTGATCGGCTGGAACGGACGGATGGACGGGATCCAGGGGGCCGTTCTGGACGTAAAGCTCCGGCACCTCGACGCCTGGAACGAGGCGCGGCGGAAACACGGAAGGCTCTACACGGAACTGCTGAAAGACATCCGCGGGCTGATTCCTCCGTACGAGGCACCCTATTCCACTCACGTGTACCACGTCTATGCCATCCGGGTGAAGGACAGGGACGCCCTCATGGGGAAGCTCGGGGAGCAGGGGATCTCCTCCGGGATTCACTACCCCATCCCGATTCATCTGCAGGGGGCCTATGAGGGCC
>Ga0209604_1002771_pt1 | contig 12587 bp, 14 predicted proteins | sample AD_UKC097_MetaG_FD_184405 | JGI IMG/M metagenome (GOLD analysis project Ga0209604, IMG submission 184405) | Active sludge microbial communities of municipal wastewater-treating anaerobic digesters from USA - AD_UKC097_MetaG (SPAdes) (version 2) | ecosystem: Engineered > Bioreactor > Anaerobic >... | reverse complement strand
AGCGGCCAGGTATAAACAAGCCGTAGGCTTACCGCGGAGTGGAGGGACGGGACTCTTCTGACGGAGCCTGCGGAGGAAGAGGAGTCACGGCCTGGAACGACCCAGCAGCGGATGCTGCGTAAGGCGGCAGGATGCTCGCGTACCACGGACGCTGAAGGCGAGAGATGACGGTCGCAAACCACTGACGGTGTTCGGGGCGGCACTTCCCGCCCACGCATACCTACTATCCTCTGATACGGGCCACGTAGCGGAAGCAGTGGTCTCCGAGGGCTTGTCCCCGGAGACGACTGCTGGAGCGGGACTCGCACCTTGACGGCGCTGAATCGAAGAACGCGGGAAGTGCGGAGTGAGCGACGGAGGGGAGGGGTGGTCCCCTCCCTGAGCGAACTCCTCTCCTGCCGCCGCCTCGCACGGGAGTTCGGAGGTAGGACATTCGCAACTCACTGACGGAGCGTACTTAACATAATCCGGATTGTGTAACAGCCGCCAGCACCGTCAGTGCCCCGCATCAAGGGAGTCGGTAAAACATACTCCCGGAGCCCGCAAAACCGTCCTACAGGGCGTCAGATATTCGATTACCAATGGGATTATATAAATGAAATAACCACGCAAGAACTTTCCTGCAAATAGTTAATTTACAAGCATCTAAAGACATTTCTTCTTGCAAGTTCTTTTGTAATTCTTTCACTCAACCTTGTTTTTGTTGTGCAAAATGCTTAAATTTGCACAACGACATAAATGATTGAGTTATGGAAAGAATCACGATGTATAACCGGACATCAGGCAAGGGTGACACCCTGCGCATCCGGCTTCGTCTCATTGATGGAAGAGACGTAACCCTCTATCACAGCACCGGCATTCGGGCCAAGGTTGCAGACCTCAAGAAGTTCACTCCGGAAGGAGAACTCAGGCCCAAAGTCACTGTCTTCAACAAGGAATTGAAGGCAGAAATCAACCAGCACTTCCTCGCTATGGGCAAGGCCTACGCTCGGATGAAGGACCGCGGGATGGATATGACATCCGCAGTCCTGGAGCAAGAGATAGAGAAACTGCTCAATCCTGTCGTTGAAACCCGCAAGCTCTCTGCCGAAACCCTCTGCGAGCGCTACGTCCGCTTTGCTGATGAATCCAAGCGTGACGGTATCATCGGAGCCGACCGCTACAAGATGATCATCGGCCAGGCAGACAAACTCAAGCGCTTCCTCACCATCAAGGGTCTTTCCAAAATCTCCGTCACCGAATTCGACACCGCCCTCCTGCTGGAGTACCGGCAGTTCGTCTTCGATGAATTCACTTATGTCGAGAAATATCCCAAGCTCTACCCGGTCGAAAAGAAGCTGGGCGCACGTCGCAACCCGGACCACCGTGCCTCCATCAACACGGTCGTCAACACCATGAAGAATCTCCAGGCCCTCTTCAATGAGCTGGAGAAGACGGACGAAATCATGAAGTCTCCGTTCCGCCGCCTTACTACGGAAAAGAAACGTGCCGTCATGCACACGATGTACGACAGCCCCGTATTCCTCCGTCAGGATGAGTTCCAGAAAGTCATCGACACCGAGGTCCCCAAGAAACTCCAGGGCACCAAGGATGCCTTCATCCTGAACTGCTGCTTCGGCTGCCGTATCGGAGACTTCGGCCGTCTCTCGATGGACAAGATTTCCGTCAGCCCGGAAGGAATCCCGTACATCCACTACATCCCTTCCAAGACAAGCGGCACCCAGGACACCAACAAGGAAATCATCACCCCCATCATTCGCCTGGCCTACGACATCATCATGCGCACCAGGTTCGACTTCGGCGTCAATCTCAGCAAGGCCGGAGCCAGCTTCTACAACAAGAAAGTCCGGGACCTTATCGAAGCCTGCGGCATCGACCGCAAGGTCTCCATCTATGACCAGGACAAGCACGACAATGTGTACGTTCCCCTCTATGAGGAAGCATCCTCCAAGCTGGCCCGCAAAACCCACGTTGATATGATGTCGAAGGTCCAGGTCAACCTGTACGCCGCCGGTCTCCACCGGGAAGGCAGCTCGGCCGTAAACCGCTACACCAATATGGAAATCAAGGACCACTTCGCCCTGATGAACGTGGCCTTCGACCAGAAGCCCTACAAAGTGGATGCAGATCTGAACATCATTGAAGAAAACGAGTAAAGCCATGTCCCAGGAAGTTCTCTACAATATATGGAAGGAAGGCGTCCTTCAGGAAAAACGCCACGTCCTCGCCGGCAAATTCGCCTTGACCGAACTTGACCGCCAGTACATCGACATCGAAGATAATATCGACGCTTTTGCTGCACAGGCCGGTGACCGGCTGGGCGAGATTTATAGCTACATCAAAATCGGCCACACCAACGGCGGCAATTGGAACGGCCTGCTCACATTGTATAAACGTCGCCTGGACTACCTTCTCACCGACTACATCAATCGTTTGGTAGAGTCCAGGGAATATGCTGTGGATGAAATCATCGACCAGATGGAGAAGTGGGTTGACACCACCACCGAAATCATTTCAAGCATCATAGATGAGCAAAAGGCCGATGTAATCCAGAAGGGAGCCACCAAGGGAACCATCAATCCCACCACAACAAAGAAACGGCTGGAGGCCCTGGACGGCGTCCGTGACGCTCTCTTCGACCAGTTGGAACTCAAGCAGAGACGTTTCCTGCACGACCTCCCTGAGATGGACTTTGCCGAACTCGGTCCTGATTCCCCGGCTGAACCAACTCCGGAAGACAAGCCGAATCAGAAGAAAGCAGTCAAGCCTCGCAAGTCCTTTGCCGAGTGCGTTGTTGACTCCAGCAAGAAAGATGAAGTCATCGAGAAGATCCGGAACCTTGTCGCTGGGAAAACCGGAAACCAGGCTTACATCATCTTCGCTGCAGCCGTCAAAGCGGGCCTTATCCTCAAGCCGGCGTACAATGCAGTAGTCGAGGTGTTCGGCGATATTGGTGCAGAGTCCGGATACAGCCGCAAGATGGTTAAAGGTGCATTCCTTCCGGAAGAGCTGGAGCCTATCGTCAAAGTCTTGCAGAATCCCTCATAAAAGCCCTTCAAAAGGCAATATTTGTGGAGTTTAGTGGAGCTAAGAAATGGCTCTACTAAACTCCATTTCAATTTCTTGTACCCCTCTTTTATTATGGCAAAATTTGCATTGGCCAATCGAAGAGGGACGGCTGCTCGATGTATCCTCTTCCTGGCAACCGGAGCGATGCCACCCGACGAGCAGGGTGTGCAGGCGCTGCGGGAAACCAAATGGATCATAATGTAGAAGAACAACTTCAGACAAAGCAGTTCATCCAGTACCAGCTGAACAAAGAGGATCTGGAAACCGTCCTGGGCTCCCTCGTAGAAAAGATCATCAGCCGCTACGAAGCCGCAAAGCGCGAACCCAGGCTCACCATCAAACAAGTCTCCCAGAGACTCCAGGTTGACCCTTCCACCCTGTGGAGATGGGAAAGGGACGGGTATCTTATTCCGACCAGGCTCGGGCGCAAGGTCCTTTACAACGAGTCCGACATCATCGCCATCGAGGAGGGCCGCGTATGAGCCAGCCCCGTAAACTTGGAGACATCATGCGCGAATACCTTCTCCAGTCCGACGATGACTTCGCCCGCGCATTCCGTAAACTGTATCAGGACCACGGCTCCCACTTCCTTGACGAAGATGAGCCGCCCAAACCACAGGAGGACCAACAATGAGTAAGACCCAGAAAATAACAGACCCCATCGCCGCTATCAACGCAGAGGCCGACAAGGCCCGCCGCAGCGCCGACAAAATCGGCATCATGTCCATCAAATCCGCCAACGAATGGGTGGACGACGCCCTCACGGAGCCAGACCCCAAACGCTATTTCTATGACCTGCTCGTGGAAGGAGAATGCACGGTCATCATCGCAGCGTCCAACACCGGCAAATCCATCTTCACCACCCAGATGGCCGAAGCCGTGGCCCGGGAAAACGTCGTGCTCTATCTGGACTGCGAGCTCAGTTCCAAGCAGTTCCAGATGCGCTATGTCGAGAGCGACACCCACGTCATCCACCGTTTCCCCGACACCCTCCTCAGGGCCGAACTCCGTCCTGAGGACATCGTGGACACCGGCCTGGAGCAGGCCATCCTTGACAGCATCGCAGCTGCTGCAGAGCAGCGCGGTATCCGGCACATCTTCGTGGACAACATCACCTTCCTCCTGAACGACTCCGAGAAAGGCGAATCCGCAGGAGCCTTCATGAAGAAGATTCTCTACCTCAAGCGGCTCTACGGCCTGACCCTTGTCATCGTCGGCCACTCCCCGAAACGGGAGCCCCGTACCCCGATGACTCAGAACGACCTGGCCGGATCGGCGAAGCTCATCAACTTCTTCGACGCCGGAATCGCCATCGGCCGCTCTGCCAAAGATCCCACCTGGCGCTACGTCAAGCAGGTCAAGGTCCGCACCGGTGAATACAAGTACGACTCCGACAACGTCATCCTCTACAAGCTGCAGCAGATCCAGGGATACACGCAGTTCGTCTTCCAGGACTACGTCCAGGAATCCACCCAGCTCCGTGAGAAGAACGAATTCACCGAAGCCGAGGACCTGCAGGAACTCATCGACCTCAAGGCCCAGAACAAGACTGTCCGCCAGATTGCCGATGAGACCGGCTTCTCTCCGACCACCGTCCACCGCAAGCTGAAGAAGGCCGAGAAACTCGGCTACACGCCCAGCACCGGCGCTGTTCCGTCCCAGGAGGAGCAGGAACACGAGGAACGGCCGGAACAGCAGAAACTGCCCTACAAAGACGACTAAGCCATGGACTACAAGTATCACCTCCGCAAGTATGCCGGGAAATCCTCCCGGCTCACTTGCCCCAACTGCGAGCGGCCCCACTGCTTCACCCCATACGTGGATGACGGCGACAATGTCCTTGATCCCACCGTAGGCAGATGTGATCATGAGTCCAGCTGCGCTTATCATAAGACCCCTGCCGACTACTTCCGGGAGCACCCTGAGGCCCGCCCCAGGGAGGAGGACTGGAGGCAGACCCCGGATTGGCTGAAGCGCGAACAAACCCGGGGCGTCCCGGGAACGCGCCACGCCATACGTCCGGATGAAGCCGGCACGAGGTCGCAAATGCCCGTTTGTGAACTGCCTTCGGAGATTGTCGCCAAAACGCTCAGAAACGTACCAAAATCCACGCTTCAGGAATTCCTTGAGACAATCTTCGACGCAGCCACCATCGAGCGCCTGAGGGCTGATTACCGCCTTGGCGTGACCAAAGACCGCTCCGTCGTTTTCTATCAGATCGACATCCACGGCTGCATCCGCACCGGAAAGATTATGCAGTACAATCCCTCCGACGGCCACCGCGTGAAAAATGTCGGAGTTCCTGTGGACTGGGCGCACGCACGACTGAAGAAAGCCGGAGTGCTGCCGGAAAGCTGGAACGTGAGCCAGTGTTTGTTTGGCGAACATTTGCTCCCTCAGCGCCCGGATGCCATCGTCTGCCTGGTCGAATCAGAAAAAACCGCTCTCATCGGCTCCGGATTCTGCCCGGACTACATTTGGGTGGCCACCGGCGGCAAGACGCAGCTCGGACCAAAGCTGTCAGTCCTTCAGGGCCGCAAAGTCCTCGTTTTCCCAGACATCGATGCGACCAAGGAATGGCGCGAAAAGCTGTCTTCGATTCCCGGTCTCAATCTCACATTCTCCACCATTCTGGAGGACGGAGCAAGCGCCGAGGACCGTGCCGCGCAGATAGACATCGCTGACTGGTTGCTCCGCACCGTTCCACCCGTTCCTTCCAACCCCGGAACGGAACAGCCTTACTACTCCAACCCCGTCGCCCGAGAAGTCGCAAAATACTTCCCGGCTGAGGTTATGCCCGAGGTCGCAGCGCTCATCGACGACCTGGACCTCGAACTCGTATCTGTCACTCAAATTCAACCTTCTTAGCACTATGCACAAAATCATTCTCGATGCCGGTCACGGAATCAACACCGCCGGCAAACGCTCTCCGGACGGAAGATTCCGGGAGTACAAGTTCAACCGTATCATCAGGGACGCAGTGGCGGAGCACCTTCGTCTTCGCGGCTACAACGTTGAGATTCTCAATCCCGAGGAAACCGACCTTTCGCTGCCGGACAGAGCAACCCGCGCCAACAACATGACCTGCCAAATCGGTCTTCCCATCCAGAACGTAGCAATCATCAGCATCCACGCCAACGCAGCCGGTAACGGCTCCCAGTGGATGAAAGCCCGCGGATGGTGCGCCTACACCTGCAAGGGCCACACACTCTCCGACGAGCTGGCCAACTGTCTCTACAAAGCCGCCAGGAAACATCTGCCCGGCCAGCGCATCCGTACCGACTACACCGACGGCGACCCCGACTTTGAAGCGCAGTTCTACCTGCTTCGGAATACCTATGCAGCCGCCGTCCTCACCGAGAATCTCTTCTACGACAATCCCGACGACCTTGCCTTCCTGGAATCCATCGAAGGCCAGAAAGCCATCGTCGCCCTCCACGTCGAAGGAATCGTCGATTTCATGGAACACGTCCTGGTCTGATTCTGCCGGCAAAACCCTCCGTCATGGCCGGCTTGACCGGCTATCCCTTGCGCCCCTCGCCATACCCGGCGGGGGCGCTCGCTTTTCCCTCTGCCACGATTTTCGTAACTTTGTAAACCCAACCGATTATAACCAATGGAGAAAAATAAAACCACATTGACCCCTTCCATCCAGCGACTTATACTGGAACGAGATGAATTCACTTGCACTGAATGTCGCCGCCAGGTGCCCAAAGTCCTTCTCTTCATAGACCGGATTCTTTCTCCGGAAAGTGAGGAAGCTCTTGGCGATGTGCCCGAGGAAGACAAGTACACCTGCCTGTGCGAAGAGTGTTATAAGCAGGCGCACAGCCACCTTCAGATCAAAGCCGCCACACGTACGGCTGAGCGCAGAAGGCAGCTGGAGATGCTGGTGGAGTGGCGTCGTGAGAATAAAGGTTTGGAATCCGACACGACCTCTTACCTGATTGACTATATCAACGGAAAGATTGAGCCATATTCACTTTCGAAACAAGGCACACAGAATGTTCGGAAGGCCATCCGTAAGAGCAATTTTACAACAGCGCTGGATGCAATTGACGAGACCTTTCTGCATTACGTCACTTTCGACAATGGAGAGGACATAAACCAGGCATCCGTCAACACTTTCATTAATAAGATTGGCGGCTATCTCTACATCAACAGCCTGCCGCCGGTTGAGCAAGAAATGTATCACGTGCTCAACTGTTGCAAAGTCCGCTTCAATTACTGGGATCAAAAGAAAGCGAAAGGGTTTCTGCAGGACTATGTGAATGCCCTACGGGAACAGGGCTGGGATGAAGAGAGAATTCTTGAAGATTTGAAAACCGAACTTCGTCGTGTTTCCAATGACTCAAAGAACTGGAGCGAATGGAAGGAAATAGTACTCAAATGGACATCAGATATCCGTGGATGGAGTAAAGAAAAACCCTTGGTCCAAGACGAATCCGGCAAGCACAGCATTCCGGATGAGCACATGAATCGGAACGAGGACATTTCCATAACTTTTGCTTCTGACCGCTTTGTGACGTTCAAATATCTCTATGAGACAAGCGGTTTTTGCAATCCTCATAGGTGGAGAAATGTGCTCAACTATTTGGATGACGAACTGTATCGCTTCCTCATTAACCAGCGGAACGAATTCACATCAAAGAAAGGCATCCCCCTGGCAAAGCCGATAGAAGATGTAATGGTGGATTATGTTGTCGGAGACCACCTGCTCAGCCTGATGCTTGAGGATGATGAGGATTTAGGAGCAGGTAATGAGAACATGCCGACTGGTGTCAAGTCTTACTTCTTTGAGGACTTGTTTGTTACCATCCTGCGGGATATGTTCAGCTATTTTTATCTCCCTTCCACCAATTACGATTTCCGGTCAAGTATAAAAGCCATTGACTATTTCATCAGGAATTACAAGGAAGTCTTTAGAAATGAATGACATAAAAAAGTGATCTTAATAGAATGGAGTTGCAATCATAAGTATGATTGATGCCCGTTTATTATTCAATAGCTCATTACAGGCTCAATGGAATGCAACGGAGGGCTACAATCATCAAATAAGCGGCTGAAGGACAGCCGCTTATTTGATGATTAATTTTTATTTATGAATGATTCGAGACCAAGCAAATCGCAATAAAACCTTTTATATTACGTGAACAATCTGCGTATAATTAATCGCAGGCTGGTTAGAATAGTACGCTTTAGCCACTTCCTTCGCTGCATTAATACGGTATTTTTCGAGCGCCACTTCTGAGTTGTATAATTTCCAGGCTCTGTCGATTGCATCCTGTTTTTCTTTCGTCACGCTCTTCTTGACGGTTTCGATTAATTTCAAAGCTTCCTTGTAACTCGGACTCTCTGGATCTACGCCAGCTAGCAAGTCGGCGGCAAGGTCATAATCTTGAACCGCGATGGCAGATTTCGCTTCAAGAACAAGTTGCGCGGAGCGCTCCTTCTGATAATCCTTATAAATGTCGACAATGGCGGCGCTGACAAGACTATATGACGGTAAACTTTCCGGATAAAGAGCTAAAAGCGCGAGCGCTTCGTCATATCGTTGCTGTGACGCAAGGGTTTTTGCTTTAAGAATGCTGTTCTTGCAGTTCTTTTCATCATAGTCTATTATCCTTTTTTTGCAGTCTGAAAGAAAAGACGAATACTTAGGATCTCTGGCATTGATTTTTGAAATAGCATTTGATGTTGCTTCTTCGATACTATACCCACTGCCTGAGAGGACGACAGGAATGCTCCCAATAATCGTCTTCGTAGCCATCTGGAGGACGTTGATGGTCAAATCGATTTTAAGGGTTTCGATGGCCTTCATTCCACCTTCTACTGTCTGTATGTCGTAGACGGCAAGTTTGGGGAACATAACAAATGCCCCATCATAAAACGCAGCAACTCCATTATTCGTGGCAATCTGCTCCATTTTTTGAGAGAGACGAGACAATCCGGACTGTGAGAAATACTCCAAAGATTCCGGGCATACTACACCTATGCATACATCACTTGTAGTCGGCTGCGCGAACGCGGTGAAATAGCAAAGGGCCAATATGGCCGAGATAATATATCGTTTCATAACAGCTGGCTATTTGATTGTAATATAGATAGTATTTCCTTTGATGTCGCGACTGATTGTGAGCCCGAGTGAGCGCATAAATTTAAAAATCTCCAGAGCAAACTTGTTTGTATTGTAATTATTGCCTGTGGTCGGGTCTTTAAGTGGGATACGGACATCATCGAAAATCATCTGCGTATCGGTCGTGCCTTGGATATGGTAATTGTTTTTATAGGCGTGTGATTCCATCCACAACTCAAGCTCGTCAGATAACTGTAGTCCCTGGTTGCCGACATCGGACGACATGGTATAGCCAGAATTGGCATCAAACCCAAAGTTTATAATAATCGAACGTCCGTTGTTGACGATATCGGTGAATTTTTCCTGCATAACATTGAGAAAATCGGTGGCACAACTCTCAATTGCCTTGCTTGCAAGTTTCCCAATATCATCCGTGTAGAACTTATTACTCTCCCCAACTTTATTGGCGAGAGAGTTACCCGTAGATATTTCGTAGGCGGTGACGATGATTTTAACGGAATTGCCTGTACTTGACAAAAGGACATCATCCTCTGCCTCAACATATACATCGGCTCCAGACATCTGCACAATCTGCGCCTTGAGATCCGTCTGGTTGTCCGAGGTGAAAATATTGTTATCTTTGGCCGCTTTTAATTTTGCGGTAAAATCCACTGTGGTGAATCCGCGCGAATCAAAAGCTTCTTTAATCTTCGTGAGAACTATACGTTTGTTAACATCGGATTCTAGAATGGTCCTAATATCCTCGCCCTCTTTGGTATATGGTATTACCATGATCTTAGGCTGTACTGTTTGAACCGATGGGGCGGACGTCGGATCTTGTGCAAATGCCACACTGGAAGTAACAACTGCTAAAAGTGCGGCTAAGATTGTCTTTTTCATACCTACTAAATATTAAAGACCAAATCTCCTAATAACCCCGTGTTGCTCCAAATCCTTCCTTAATGAAACAACATTAATGGTTATGTCGGCTGAGATAGTCCATGCTTTATACTTCGTCCAAGAATAATCTGAAACTGGAACGGAGGACATGATGAAACTCTTGTGCCTTCCGTTTTCAAAAAACTCTTTAAAATAACGTGGATTAGCTTGATGCGCTTGTTCTTCGTTAATGCCAACTAAAGGAGATGAATATTGAGACCCCGGAACACCTCTAAACAGTATTGTTTCCAGTGCATACCTTTCAGCGGCGTCTAAAGCCTCCACCTTTTGTTTCCCAAAACCTGAAGACCTGAGCGTGATGGTATTATTCTGGTCAACAACCAGATTGCATGATTGAACCGGATATACCTTGGGTGAGCACGAAATAAGGGTGCAGAATAACACAAGGCAAAGAATGATAGTCCTTTTCATCATTATTTCACTATTAATCGGCATTTGATGGGATTATTCGCAGAGAAATTAGAGAGAATCTCTTTACCCCCTTTCACAACTTTACATTCAGCAAAATCATCGCCGGATAATTTTTCCACAGTGATCAATCCGATTTCGCTCGGATACGGTTTGCCTTCAAGCATCTCCGTGACCTCCACCATCAAATTATCACCAACCTTAATTCCTGCATTTTTCCCCCCATTAATCAAGACCGTTTTCGCGACCTCTTTTTTAACTTCAGGTATTCTTAGTATTTTAGTGTAGACGGGGAAGGTCTGAATGAAGTATTCATTTACGGGTTTCTCTATAGATTCTAACGCCTGATTAACAGCCTGTTCCTTTGAAGCAGCTTGCGGGCTTACAGTTGTTTGGAAGTGAGCAGCTTCTGTTGTCTCACTAGTCTCAACATTATTTACTTTTAGCGTGAAAGCAGCACTGGCTTTATATCCATTTACGCTTCCGTCGGAATTCTTCATAGTATAAATGTTCATCTTAACTAGATGTCCAATGATCATATATTCCGCAGCCAAAGCAACATCTTGTTGAACTGTATTCTTGCTATCTATAAAAGCTTCCGTTTTTTGGAACTCCAGTTCTTCTTTAACCTTAGCGTAGCTTGTTCTGTCAACTACAGTGAATCTTTTTGTATTCGAAACAATCTGCACTATTTTTTCTGAAACAGCATCAACGAAAGGGGAATCTGTTTCTGAAGTAAACTTTGCTACACCAACCACCATCTTGTCGTTACTCTGCGAGTGGGCGTTTAACCCACTCGCGAGCAATACGACGAAAAGCATTAATAATTTGAATGCTTTTGATTTCATAACCCTTAAATATTCTCAGCGGCTTTGAGGCTGTTGACAAGATTAGTCAAGAGTTTTGTAGTTTCCGACAGCTTGTAAGTCGTTACATCAATGGCATCTGTAAGCCATGCTGCCGCCTTAATGGCAGGTGCAGCCTGCATCGGGTTAAGCTTTTTTACATCATTCTTAACATCCTTAAGTTGCTCTGCCGCTTTTGTTGCATCAATGGTTGCTTGAGTGATCAAAGGGAGAAGCGCCACATAGTCACCAGCATTTGCTTTATACTTGGTAATATCAACTTCGCCGTTCCCATTGTCAATGATTTCTGTCTTGTATTCTGCAAGAATATCGTTTGTGCTTACTGCAACAGCAAGAAGAGGTGAAATGCTATTGACCAATCCATCGACACTTGCAAGATTGACGGCTCCAGGATTGTTGACTATTCTCGAGTCTTTTCCTTCCATCAAATTGTTAAGAGGTTGTGCAACAGCGCTTTTTATAGCCTCCGGGAACGATGCAATCATTCCATTAATCAGATCTGCAATATTTCCTCCAATAGGCACCATAGTGTCTACTTTCTTAGAAATAGCATTTGCCTTCTTTACGGCATCCTTAGAAGTGAATTCGCTTTTCAAAGCTTCACGTTCCGCCTTGAGTTCATCTGCCGTTTGGGCAAATAGGCCGAATGTAACCAACATTGCAGCCGCACACAAAATGATTTTTTTCATAAAAATTGTGATATTAAATGGTTAATAAAATGGTCTTTTCCTATATGGTTATCTATTTTACAACAACATAAAAAACGCGAGCGAAACTTGCTCTAATTGAGGTCGTAAGAAAACCTTTAGGGAAACAAGTAACGCCCGCGTAAATGCTATGCGGACGTTAGTACTTGTTCTTGATCCCTAAATTCTATTGAAATTTCCTACGTTTCAATTAAGATCGAACAAATAGCTAACGCTGTATGTCTTTTTATCATTTGGCCTTTTTCGCCAAACGATGTGCAAATATAACAATTCTTCGAATAATGAACAAATTAGAGGTATTACCATGTATGTCCCATTATATAATGAAACAGAACTAATTGATCGCTCATATAATAGATTGTTAAGAAGTTACCTTGGAAAATCTCTTTCGGATGCGTTTAATTATTTCTCTGATTCATCAGAACATATTCTTTCTATGCGCAGGAGAACTTTACGATAATTTTGGCAATAATTTGATTTTTTGCCGAAATTACCGTATCT
>Ga0209604_1002768_pt1 | contig 12602 bp, 14 predicted proteins | sample AD_UKC097_MetaG_FD_184405 | JGI IMG/M metagenome (GOLD analysis project Ga0209604, IMG submission 184405) | Active sludge microbial communities of municipal wastewater-treating anaerobic digesters from USA - AD_UKC097_MetaG (SPAdes) (version 2) | ecosystem: Engineered > Bioreactor > Anaerobic >... | reverse complement strand
ATGCGACCATCTCCTCCGGGGAATCGAAGCCGAACATCTTCGACGCCGCGGGGTTGACGTTGAGGAATCGCCCCCCGGGCGTGCTCTGGAAGATGCCCATCACGGCGTTTTCGAAGAGGGCCCGGTACTTCTCCTCGCTCTTCCACAGGGCGTCCTGGGCAGCCTTTTTCTCCGTGATGTCCAGGGCCGTGAAGACGACGCCCGCCGACAGGTCTCCGGGGTCGACGGGGGTCGAACTCAGGAAGATGTTCGCGATCCTGCCGTCCTTGCGGCGCCAGGCCGTCACGATGCTGCCGGTGCCCCGGCGCTGGATCTCTGCGTACTTGTGCCGGCCGACGCGGTCGAATTCCTCGTCATCGGGGTAGAAAACCCGGGCGCTTCTGCCCTTCAATTCCTCCGGGGCGTACCCCGTGATGCGACTGACCTGTTCGTTGGTCCATTCGATGATCCGGTTCCGGACCATCCCGACGCCCGCCGGGGCGGCCTGGAGAATGCTCCGAAGGAGGGCCTCGTTCCGCAGAAGCTCCGCCCGGGCCTCCTTTTGCTCGGTCACATCGAAAACGAGGGCCTGAAGGCAGACGGAACCGTCCTCCCGGCGCAGGGGCGTCAGGACGCTGGAGTACCAGCGGTTGTCTGACGGGTTCAGGACTTCCTGCCGGATCGTCTCGCCCTGCAGGACGAGACCGGCCAGGCACCAGGGGCAGCGCTCCTCGAAGCCGTAAAAAACCTTGAAACAGGGGTTTCCGGTCAGGTCCCGCCCGATCCGTCTCCGGGCCGTCTCGTTCATGTACTCGAGGCGCAGATCGGGGGAGGCGACAAAGACCATCCCTCCCGTGGAGTCGATGAGCGCGTCGGAGTCGAAGACCCTCGCCCGCGCGGCTTCCGGTGCGGGTCGGCCCACTGCGCTCTTTTCCGCTGCCGCCTTCGGGGTCTCTTTTCTCTTGACGGCGGTTTTCTTCTGCACGACGGCTCTTTTCATGGCCTCAGGCCGCTTCTCTTTTCGGCCGGCACGGATTCCCTATGCCGGCGTCGGGCGGTTCAAAAATCACGACAGGCTGTCAGGGAAGGAGAAGCCGGATGCCTGCCCCCTCTGCCCTCCGAATCGCGAAACGCTGCAAAAACGGTGCCCGGGGCGCGGCGCGGGCGGGGCGGACAGGGGGATGCCGGGAGCAGGCGATTACATGAAGCCGAGCACGTCCGGAAGCCACAGGACGAGCTGAGGGAAGAAGACCATGGCCACCAGTCCCAGTCCCATGAAGAGCAGAAGCCAGATGACCCACCGGACGGTGGACTCCATGGAGGCGCCGGTCAGCCGGCAGCTCACCATGAGGTTGACGGCCATGGGCGGGCAGAACTGCCCGAGGGCGATGACGTAGGTCATGAGCACGCCGAACCACACCAGGTCCCACCCGAAATCGTTGGCGATGGGGACCATGAGCGGGCAGAAGATGAGAAAGATGGAGATGCCGTCCAGAAACATCCCGGCGACCTTCAGGAAGACGAGCAGGATGAACAGCACGGCGAGCGAATTCCCGCCCCCCAGGGACACCAGGCCGCGGGTGATGGGGTCCACGATGCCCAGCGTGGCCGTGGCCCAGGCAAACACGCTTGCAAGCCCGATCACGACGAGGATGACCGCGGAGGTCTCGGCGGACTCGATGAGCAGCTCGAACAGGTCGCGCAGGCTGAGCGAGCGGTAGACCACGAAGCCGACGAAGAGGCCGAAGACGACGGCCATGACCGCCGCCTCGGTGGGCGTGAACCAGCCCGTGCGCAATCCCCCCAGGATGAGAACGGGGGCTGCCAGGGCCCAGGAGGCGTCGCGGAGCGAGGGCCAGAATTTCGGCTTGGGATCGGTGCTGAGATCGACGCCGAAGTTGTGCTTCAGGCTCAGGTAGAGGGCCGGGATGATGAGCAGGATGCAGGCCAGGATCCCGGGGATGACGCCGCCCACGAAGAGCGCGGGCACCGTGGCCGACGGCACGAGCACGCTGTAGACGATGAAGGCCACCGACGGCGGGATCAGGATGTCCGTCGAGCCGGCGGCAGCCGTGACGGAGGCCGCGAAGGCGGGCGGGTAGCCGTTGCGGATCATGGCGGTGATCATGACGCCGCCCACGGCGGCCGTGCAGGCGGGCCCCGAGCCGGAGATGCCGCCGACGATCATGGCCACCAGAATCGTGATCACGGCCAGGGCGCCCCGGCCGCGGCCGATGATGGCCTCGGTGAACCGGAGCAGGCGCCCCGCGACCCCGGCCCGGTCGAAGATGGCGCCGGCCAGCACGAACATGGGGATGGCCAGCAGGGGGTACTTCGCGATGCCCGTGTAGAAGTTCGTCGGGAAGGCCATGATGCCGAGCTTTCCCAGGGCGATGGCGAGGGTCCCCGCCAGACCCAGGGAGACGGCGATGGGCACGCCGGCAAACATCATGACGAAGAAAGCGCCGAAGAGGAGGTAGACCGGGACCATCATGGCTTCCTCCTCCATGTCCGGATCGCCGCGCCGGCGGCGCGGCCGCAGATGGCCAGCGACAGGACGGGGAGCCATACGGTGTAGTACCAGGTGGGCACGCCGAGGCCGGGCGAGGTGACCTCGAAGCGGTACTCGTCCCAGGCCATCCGGGCGCCGTAGTAGGCGAGCAGGGCGAACATGAGGACCGAGAGCGCCTGGGCCGCGCAGAACGCGAGGCGCCTGCGCCCCGGCGGGAGCCGGTCCACGACGAACAGGATGCTCAGGTGCCCGCCCTTGGCCATGACGCTCGAGCCGCCGAGAAGGGCCACGAGCACCATGAGAAAGATGGAGATCTCCTCGGTAAAGGCGAAGGAGAAGTCCGTCAGGTAACGCACCACCACGTTGGCGAAAGTGATGAGCCCGAGCAGGCCGATCGTGATCCCGGCCGCGTATTCCTCGAGTTTGAGAGGCACCCGGGTCTTGATCCCTTCGGTCTCCCGCGGGGGTTGGCATTCCATGCGTCGGCAGCTCCACACGCTGCAGGTCCGGACCGGCGAAACGCGTCGGCGCGCGTCCGCGTCCGTCCGCGCGGGCGCGTGCCGCCGCCGGTCAATGCTCCGGGAGGATCGTTATTTCCGCTTGGCCACGGCCTGCTCGGCCTTCTTGACCAGGTCGGGACCGATCTGCCTGGCCCACTTGTCGTAGACGGACCGGGTCGCCTTCCGGAAGGCCTCTTTTTCCTTCGGCGTCAGGGCCGCCACGTTGACCCCCGATGCCTTGATCTCCTTGAGCAGCGTGTCGTTCGGGGGCACGAGGCCTTTGCGGGCCAGGACGACGTTCTCCCTGCCCGCCTGGACGGCCGCTTCGCGCACGGCTTTCTGATCCTCCGGCGTCCAGCTGTTCCAGACCTCCCGGTTGACGACGAAGATCAGCGGGTCGGCCACGTAGCCCCAGATCGTCAGGTACTTCTGGTTGGCCGCCGTCGACAGCTTGGCCACCGTGTAGACCGTCAGCGGGTTTTCCTGCCCGTCCACGGCGCCGCTCGAGAGGGCCGGAACCGCATCGGCCCAGCTCATCTGGGTCGGGTTGGCGCCGAGGGCCGCGAAGGTCTCCAGGAAGAGCGGCGAGCCGACGACGCGGATCTTGAGGCCTTTGAGGTCTTCGGGCTTGCGGACCGGGTGCTTGGAGTTGGAGAGCTCCCGGAAGCCGTTCTCGCCCCAGGCCAGGGGAACCGTGTCCTTGCTCTCGAGGATCCTGAAGATTTCTCTGCCGACCTCGCCCTGCGTGAGGGCGTCGATGGCCTTGTAGTCCGGCATGAGGAAGGGCATGGCGAAGAGGTTGAGCTCCTTCACCTGGGGGGACCAGTTGATGGTGGAGCCGATGGCCATGTCGATGGCGCCCTGGCGGATGGCGGTGTACTCCTTGGTCTGATCGCCGCCCACGAGGCTCGTGCCCGGGTACTGCCTGACGAGGATCCGCCCCTGCGTCTTTTCCTTGATCAGCTCGGCCCAGCGCTCGCCGGCGATGCCCCAGGGCATGGGCTTGGCGAGCACCGTGGAGAGCTTGTACTCCGCCTTGTAGCCTGCCGCCGTCGCCGCCGCCGTCCCTCCCAGGACGAACAGCGCAACCGTGATGACTCCAACCCAGCGTTTCATGATGGCTCCTCCTTTCGCGATCCATAACACCCCGCTTGCCTGCCGGGGATGTTGTCTTGCCGAATCAGGCCTCCCGCCCGTTGGAATTGGGCACGGAGATCCGCAGCGTGCCGCCGCGGCCGAAGATGTCGTGCAGGTGGATGTAGCCCTTGAGGGCGCCTTTTTTCCCCGTCACGACGAGGGTGGTGATCTCGAAGGTCTCCATGGTCTCCACGGTCTTGGCCAGGGTGGCGTTCTCGTCGATCGTCCGGGGCGTTGTCGTCATGACGTCGTCGACGGGGACGGCCTCGAAGCGCACACCGCGCGTGACGCAGCGGCGCACGTCGCCGTCCGTCAGGATCCCCCTCAGGCGGTTCCGGCGGTCCGTGACGAGGACGAAGCCCAGGTTCCGGCGGTCGATCTCCCCGACGGCCTCCAGGGCGGGGGAGCCCGCGTAGACGCGGGGGATGCGGTCACCCGTGATCATGGTGTCCCTCACCTTGCTCATGAGCCGCTGGCCCAGCGTCCCGCCCGGGTGAAACTTCAGAAAATCCTTCTCGCCGAAGTTTCGCTTTTCCGTCAGGGCCACCGCCAGGGCATCCCCCATGGCCAGCGCCGCCGTGGTGCTCGAGGTGGGGGCAAGGCCGAAGGGGCAGGCCTCGCGGGCCACCCCCACATCGATGACGATGTCGCTTGCCTGCCCCAGGGTCGACCGGGGGTTTCCCGTCAGGGCGATGAGCGGCAGCTCGATCGGGGCGATGCGCGCGATGAGCTGGTTGAGCTCGGTCGTTTCCCCGCTGTTGGAAATGGCAATGAGCACGTCGCCCTTCGTCACGATGCCGAGGTCCCCGTGCATCCCCTCGACGGGGTGCAGGAAGATGGCCGGGGTCCCCGTGCTCGTGAAGGTGGCGACGATCTTGCGCCCGATGAGGCCGGACTTGCCGATTCCCGACACGATGACGCGCCCCTTGGCCCTGTAGATGGTGTCGACGGCCTTCGTGAAGTTCCGATCGAGCCTGGGGATGAGCCCGAGGATGCACTCCGCCTCGATCTTCAAGACATCCCGGGCCTGCTTGAGGGCGTCGCCGCCCCGCCTGGTTTTTTTCATCCGCTGTCCCGCGACGGATTGGAATATGAACGGTGTTGCGTGCAAGGATTCCTGACTATCAAATCTTTGCGGCGAAGACAAGGTTCATTTTGGGGCGAATCAGGGCCTTGAAACTGAATGAGTGCTGTGGTTTAGTTTAGGCGCTCGACCGGGATTCTTCTCGCGAATCGACGGTTTTTGACCGCTCTAACGCTCGCGGCACTGCAGGCGCAAAAACTCGCCCTTCGGGCTCGCACAGTTTGCGCTGCGGCCGTTCCGCTTCGCGAAGAGCGGTTACCAAAAACACGCCGAACTTCGCGTTCCAGAATCCCGTTCAAGCGGCGCAGAGCGACGGTCATTCAGGGAATGCCTGATTCGCGAGGGGAGGTGCGGGATGGACATCAAGAGCTGCGTGCTGAGCTTCCCGACGACGGCGAAGACGGATCTGATCGATATCACGCGGGAGGTTTCGGGGACGATCCGGGAATCGGGCATCGTCGAGGGCCAGGTCCTCGTCTTCGTGCCGGGCTCGACGGCGGCCCTGACGACCATCGAGTACGAAAGCGGCGTCGTCGAGGACCTGCGGGAGGCGGTCGAGCGCCTCGCGCCGGAGGGCATGTCTTACCGCCACGACGCCCGCTGGGGCGACGGAAACGGCTATTCCCACGTCCGGGCGGCCCTGCTGGGGCCGTCGCTGACGATCCCCGTCATCGAAGGGAAACTCGTGCTGGGCGCCTGGCAGCAGGTGATCCTCTGCGACTTCGACAACCGGCCGCGGAAGCGGCAAGTGGTGGTGCAGATCAGCGGCAAGGGCAGGGCCCGGTAGGGGAGGAAGCGGGGAAGCCCGGAGAAGTCGAAAGGGAGTGCTCGCCCGACCCCCCTTTGAGACTGTGTCATCATCGGCTCTCGCCATTGCGAGCGACCGGCGGGAGCGCGGCACCTCGATCTTTTCCGGAACATCCGAGATTGCTTTAGTCGCTTCGCTCCTTCTCAATGACATTGCGACACGGTCTCCTTCCGGACGGGCTGAAGGATTCGCCTGCCCGGTCGTCGCGGCTCCCGCTTGAAGACCCTGCAGGGGGCTGTACCTGGCATGAAACTTGTTTCCTTTCGAGCCAGGAACGTTTTTTTGCGAGGTGCGGAAATGCTGGTCCGGTACTGGATGACCGAATCCCCCATCGTTGCCCTGGAGAAAACGAGTCTCTACGATGCCCTGAACCTCATGCTCAGGCACGATATCCGGCGCCTGCCGGTCCTGTCCTCCCAGAACAGGCTCTGCGGCATCATCACCCTTTCCGACCTCTACCCCTACGTCCACCCCGTCAAGCTCAGGGGGGAGCTGCCGGCCCCGGACGCGGAGCTTCTCAGGCAGCACACCGTGTCCGAGGCCATGACGAGGGATCTCGTCACCTGCGGTCCGAATACGGCGCTCGAAGACGTGGGGGTCCTGCTGCGGGAGAAAAAGATCGGCGCCCTGCCGGTCCTGAAGGACGATCAGCTCGTCGGCATCATCACGGACTGCGACGTCCTCGAGGCCCTCTGCGGCATTGCGCGGGCCGGCGACAACAACGTGCGGATCTGCTTCAGCGTTCCCGCCGGCGAGCGACAGAACATCATCTATGACGTCGTCGAGCTATGCAAGCGTCACCGGCTCGACCTCCAGACGGTGCTCGTGCACCCCCTGAAGGGCAGCAAGCGATGCCTCGTCATGATCCGGGTGGAAGGCCCCCGGATGGACGATTTTCTCAAGGCCCTCTGGGACATCCACTACCAGGTGCTGATCGTCAGCGACGGGACGGACCGGGGCAGGGCAAGGCGCTGAACGAGCGCCGAAAGAGCGAAGGCAGGAAGCCATGAAGAGCAGTGGAGCGGAGAAGGAATTTCTTCTTCCCTTGCCGCTCTTCCTCGCTTCCGCGCTTCCGGTGTTCGCGTGCCGGATGCGATTGGAGGAACGCAGGTCATCGTCAGGAACGATCCCGGGGCCTAGAGCAGAGGATAGAGGCTGTCGATGAGAATCAGGTGCCACACCGTCACGGCGCTGTAGAGGACGGCCGCCAGGCCGAGGCAGACCTTCGCCAGTCGCATGTGAACGAAGCCGCTCAACAGAAGGACCGACAGGGAGACCACGGCGTACTTCCAGATCCAGAAGGAATCGCCGAAGGCGGCGATGGCGGCCCGGGCGATCGGGTTGACCTCCCAGCCGCCGTGGGCGAGGATGAAATCCGTGAACACCGCGTCGGCCAGGTTGAGGATGACCACCAGGACGGCGAGGAAAAAGACCAGCGGGCTGTCCCTGCGCGCGCGCAGGACATGCATCCAGCCGGCCGTACCCTGAAGCGACCTGCAGTTTCCGTCCATCGCCATCCCCTTTCTGCGGATCCGGGCCGCCTTTTCCTGCTGGCGACATCCAACCACACAACCGGGCCGGGGGCAATACGACGGGGAGGTGATTTTTTCTACGAAAAAAACGGTAGTCCCTTACCGGCCGGACAGCCGTCTCGCCTCTTCTTTCCCCCGGCCTTCGTCGACACGGCTCAGGACGAAGCCGCCGGCAAGGAAAAGGACGGCCACGGAGGCGATGCCGACGCGCGAGGCGATGCTCCCTTCGAGGCCGGCGGTGCGGGCTGCGAGGCCGGTCAAGCCGACCAGGAGCGGCCCTGCGACCGTGGCGAAGCGGCTCAGCATGTTGTAGAAGCCGAAGAACTCGGCGGACTTGTCTGCGGGAATGATCCGCGAGTACAGGGAACGGCTGAGGGCCTGGACGCCTCCCTGGACGAGGCCGATGAGGCAGGCCAGGACGAAGAACTCGCGCTTGTCGTCGATGAACGCGCCGTACACGGTGATGACGAGGTAGGCGGCGATGCCGATGAGGATGGCCTGCCTGGCCCCGATCCGCTCGCCCAGGCGGCCGAACGCCAGTGCCGACGGGAACCCGATGAACTGGGTGATGAGCAGGGCGACGATCAGGTCCTCGGCCTTGAAGCCGATGGACAACCCGTAATCGAGGGCCATGACGATGATCGTGTCGACCCCGTCGATGTAGAGCCAGTAGGCGGCCAGGAAGAGGAAGATCGTCTTGAGCCGCCGGATTTCCCGGAGGGTGTCCCGGAGCTGCGCGAGGCCTTCCCGGATCACCACGCCGGGGGCCTTTCGCGCCCCGCCCGTGCGCTCGCGAACGAGGAGGGCCAGCGGCAGGGAGAACAGGGCCCACCAGAGACCCACGGAGAGAAAGGAGAGCTTCACGCCCTCGCTGCTGCCGGACAGCCCGAAGGAGGCCGGCGACAGGGTCATCCAGACGTTGAGGGCGAAGAGCACGCCGCCCCCGAGGTATCCCAGGGAGAAACCGAGCGACGAGACGAAGTCCCGGCGCTCTTCCGCGGCGACCGTCGTCAGCAGCGAATCGTAGAAGACGATGGAGCCGGCAAAGCCCGCCATGGCCAGGACGTAGCAGGCCGCCGCCGCCTGCCAGTGTCCCATCGGGACGAAATAGAGGGCGGAGGTCATCAGGATGCCGACGGCGGCGAAGAAAAGCAGGAAGCTCTTCTTCGCCTCGCCGCGGTCCGCCATGGCGCCCAGGGCGGGCGCCATCAGGGCCACGAGGATGCCGGCCGCCGAGTTGGCCAGTCCCAGCCTGGCCGTGCTGATCACGGGGTCGCTCCCGACCGTCCAGTACCCCTTGAAGAAGATCGGGAAGAAGGAGGCCATGACGGTGGTGGCGAAGGCCGAGTTGGCCCAGTCGTACAGGGCCCACCCGAATATCGCTTTGCGGTCTTCCTTCACGCCCCGAACCCCGCCTGTCTCACAAAAAACCCTCCGCGGGCCGCGAAGGGTCTTTCGGCCGGTTGATGCCGTCCCCCGGGATCACTTCCCCCCGGAGATCCTTGCCACGCTCTCGCGCAGCTTGTCGGCGTGGGCGTTGGACGCGTTTTTCTTGACGAAGATGTCCGCCGGCGTGACGGACTTGCCGTAGTAGGCCCTGTTGAGGCTGTCCCGGACGTCCACGACGGCGCCGTCCAGCGAAATCCCCCCGTAGAGCCCCTTGGAGCGCGCGAAGGCCAGGATGTCGGCGCTGATGTTCGCCGTCGCGGCCTGGGCTCCAGCGCCGTAAGGACCCGCGGCGATGCCCACGTCGGCGCCCAGCTTGACGCTGTTCTGCAGCAGGGTCGTCACCCCGCGCTCGGTCATGGCCAGCAGGATGACCTCCGAGGCCTGTCCGCCGATCTGGAGCCCGAAGCTCACGCTGCCGATCGTGTAGAAGGCCGGGTAGCTCCACGTCCCTCCCTCCTCGCGCACGAGGAGCACGCCCGTGCCTCCCGAGGCTCCGACCACGAAGGCGCCCTTGAGCACCTGCGGGGCGATGAAGATGCCCCTGGCGGAGCGCGAGAGCTTCCGCATCTCCGTGAAATTCTTGTCGGACATGAAGCTGTTGAAGGTGATGTCCGCCCTGGTGACCGTGGCCTGGGCGTCGGCCTTGTCACTGGCGGCCAATGCCGAGGGGGCCGCGGCAAAAACGGCCAGCACGGCGGCTGCAAGCAGCGGAATCGACCATTGTTTCATGAGACCTCCTTTTTCCCGCCGTTCCCGAAGGGGCCGGGGAGTATGCGCCGGCGGACGGTATTTCTCTCGATAATGCAGTATACCGGAAAGCGGCAGGATATCAAAAGCCAAATTACCCGCTTCACGCGGCCGGGAACCGGTCCAGCTCCCTCGGACCCGCTACCCGAAACCCTCGTTTCACCTCTGTGTGACCTTCTCGACGATCGAGCCCAGTTTCCCGACGATCGCCTTCAGCTCGCCGTCGCTGTAGGTCGGTTCGTTGAGGTAATTGCGGTCCAGCGTTTTTGTCGGCACGAACTTCTGGAGGACGAAACGCCGTGCGCCGGGGATGAGCCGTCCGATTTCCTCGATCTCCTGCGGGCCGAGCAGCGACCTGACCGCGGTGGTCCGGAATTCATAATCGACTCCCGACCCCATGATGAGGGAGATGCTCCGGAGGATCCGCTGTCCGTCGGAATTCGTCTTGGTTACCTCGCCGTATCGGTCGAGGGGCGCCTTGATGTCCATCGCCACGTAATCGAGGAGCCTTCGGCCGAGCATTTCCTCGATCACATCGGGCAGGGTCCCGTTGGTGTCGAGCTTGATCAGGTAACCCATCGCCCTGAGGTGGATGACGAAGGGGAGCAGTTCGGGCTGCAGGGTCGGCTCGCCTCCCGTGATGACGACGGCGTCGAGACGCCCCCTGCGCTTTTCGAGGAAGGACAGGATCTCCGGCTCGGGGATGAGGTCCGTAAATCGCTCCGGGTCCACGAGCTCGGGGTTGTGGCAGAAGGGGCAGCGGAAATTGCAGCCCCGGGTGAACACGACGGCGCTGATCCTGCCGGGGTAATCGATGAGGGAGACTTTCTGAAACCCCGCCGATCTTATTTTCTGCTCTCTTTGTCCTGTCGTTGCCGCTCTTCTGCTCTTCCGCTCTTCCTAGCTTCCTGTCTTTCGACCCAGCTGTCTCTTCTTGAGCCAGTGGATCAGGCCCGTCATCAGGACGGCGCCGATCGCCTTTCCCAGGATGGCGAATCCCGCGTGGGGGGTCGGGAAGGAGAACAGCTTCCCGTCCGGGTAGAACCAGGTCAGCACGACGAAGAGCACGGCGACCATGCCGGCTGCGGCGATCACGGCCTGGTCGAGACGCTCCACCGACCAGCCGCAGATGCCGCAGATCAGCCACTGGATCGGGTCGAGGAAGGCCGAGATCGTGTAGTAGGCCAGGGCCGAGAAGAGGTTCGGGCTCTCCATGGGCCGCCCCTCCTTTCAGAGCGCCTGCACGGGCGCCGACCGCAGCCGCTTTGCGAGGGCCGCCGCCGCCACCAGGCACCAGACGGCTTCGAGGACGACGAAGGGCATGAACGCGATCATCCAGGACGACAGGCACGCGAGCCCCGCGCCGGCGATGTTCATGCCGATGTAGGCAAGGCCGTCCTGGGCGATGAACTTGAAGAGGTTCAGAAAAAAAGCCAGGAGCAGCAGGGCCACCCCCAGCGAGCCGATCCAGGTTGCCGCGTCCATAGGGGACCCTTTCCGATGCCCCTTACATCCGTTTCACGGTGAGGCTGACGGACCCCGTGTGCGACGTATCGGGCCGGGGCTTTCCCGTCGCGTCGGCCAGGGGCTTGTCTTCCGGCGTCACGAGGGTGGCTGTGACGGACTTGCGTCCCGAGGTGTCCCACCGCGCCATGAAGGTCCGCTGCCACTTCTTGCCGGGCTCGATCGACTCGACCCGGTACAGGCGAGGCTCGGCCGCCTTGCCGTCCGTCTCCACGTAGCGCAGGCGGACGGGCTCCGATTTCTCCTTGCCGTAGTTCTCGACGGTCACGGTGATGTTCACCCGTTTGCCCTTGCGGATGACGCGGGAGGCCGTCCCCTCGAGGGGGATCTTCTTGTCCGATTCCTGGGTGAAGAAGGGCCCCACGGTGACCTTGAGCTTGTTGGTCTCGGGGCCGGACGCGTCGCCCTGTGCAGGGGCCGCCGTCCCGGAGAGAATGAAACCGGAGAGCATCGCAAGGATCATCCATCTTCGCATGGCTGCCTCCATGGCCTGACGTTTCGAGACACCAATTTACAGGGAACGGCCGGGGCGGTCAATAGCGGAAAACCGGGGCCCGTGAAATATCCGTTGCATAATCGCCGCCGTCCCCTATAATCGTGCAACAGCATCCAACCAGGAGGAATGTATGAAAATAACGGGTCTCGATCGGATTGAGAAGGTCAGGATGACCATGGAGGGCGCGAAGGACGTGCTGAAGCAGGTCCCGCTGTCGAAAAACGACGGCGCCCCGAATTTTTCCTTCCGCGTCTTCACGATCCAGCCGGGAGGCCACACGCCCTATCACACCCACGGCGTGGAGCACATGAACTACATCATCGAGGGCGAAGGGGCCGTCGTGGACGAAGCGGGCAGGGAGCACCCCGTGAAGAAAGGGGAGTTTGTCCTGGTGCTCCCCAACGAAAAGCACCAGTACAAAAACGTCTCCGCGAAGGAGCCCATGGTCATGATCTGCGCCGTGCCCAAGGAATACGAGTAGGGCCCTGCGGTGCCCGCAGGCCCGAAAGGGAGCCCGTTGCCATGATCCTGCACCCCTATCCCACGGTTACCCAGAGGACACGGGACGACTGCGGGGCCGCCATCGTTTCCTCCATCCTTCGCAAGCACAACATCAAGCACCAGTACAGCCGCCTGTGCCGGGAACTCCACGTCAGCGACAAAACGGGGACGGAGGAGCCCGACATCGTCCATTTTCTCAACGGCAAGGGCTTCCGCGCCTGGATGACCTACGACATGACCGTCGATTCGCTGATCACCTTCATCGACTCCGAGATCCCCGTGATCCTCATCGTCCAGGCCTACAGCCGCAGCAGGAAGGAAGACCGCTATGAG
>Ga0209604_1002767_pt1 | contig 12603 bp, 4 predicted proteins | sample AD_UKC097_MetaG_FD_184405 | JGI IMG/M metagenome (GOLD analysis project Ga0209604, IMG submission 184405) | Active sludge microbial communities of municipal wastewater-treating anaerobic digesters from USA - AD_UKC097_MetaG (SPAdes) (version 2) | ecosystem: Engineered > Bioreactor > Anaerobic >... | reverse complement strand
AAACTTAAACCCGAAATGACGTCATCCCTATAACAAACATTGAAAAAACGGCTACTTTACCCCCTACGCTCAAATAAGTGATGTCGGAGTCGCTGAACAGGCGATAGACCAAAAAGCCCGAAAGAGTGTCAATTCTTTCGGGCTTTCGTTTTAGGGCTTTTCGGCTATCGCTCTATGTGTTGGCAGCTGGTGTTCTGTCGTCCGTCCTTGTAAACCATTGTCAGTGTTGGGTTTGAGTGTCATTTTTGTTTGCTTTTTTGTCTGTCTGTGTCGGGTTGTGCGTGGCGTATTTTATTTTTTTGAAGGGTTGGGAGATTTTTTAAAAACAATTTTTCTTGCGTTGGCCTTGCAAGCTCTTTGGCAAAGTTTGGCTTTGTGCGGTTGGCTTGAGCGACTTTGACAATGTGCTTGCAAACAGCATTGGCGTTATTTTATGACTTTATTTGCTGTAATAAATTCTTTTACTGCTTCAGCAACTGCTTTTGCAAGAGGAACAGGAACACCGTTTCCAATCATTTTGAATTTCTTTGATAATGGTAGTTCTTTTGGAAGAACATATTCATCAGGTACGCCTTGTATTCTCAATGCTTCACGGGTAGAAATTCGTCTGTGTAAATATGGGTGCAAATGAACTTCGTTGTTTCCATAACAAGCCGTTGGACTGTATTTAAAACGATGAAGTCGTTTGAATGAAGGTCTATTAGTTTCGCCTTCGTCAATTAACTCTAATTCATTCTCGGGTTTGTATAGAGTGAAAAATTCGTTTGCGTTCGGTATTGTGTTTATCTTCCGAAGTGGAACTAAACAACTTTCAACACACAATTCAAACGGAACGTCTTCAGGTTTTTTCAAAGACTTTCCAAATGGAACTCGTTTTCCCCAATTATATTTTGTTGCTGCATCGTGATATTTTTTATTTACAGGAAAAGGAAACCAATTTCCGAAAGTGGCCTGTTCAACAACGTTCTTACTAAGACAATCTTTTCTAATGCCAACAAAAAACACACGTTCTCTGTGTTGTGGAACACCATAATTCAAAGAATTTAATTTTTCGTGAGCAACGAAATATTCTTTTTCAACTCGCTTCAAAAGTGTTTGCAAGTATTCCTTTGTTTCTTTTCTTTTTGTTAAACCGGTAACATTTTCCATTACAAAAAATGTCGGTTTTAAACCCAAAATCTTATCAAAGTAAACAACGGTAAGTTTGCCTCTTTCTCCATTAAAACCCTGTAAATTTCCATTCATAGTGAAATCTTGACAAGGTGGTCCACCAATCATTCCAAAATGTTTAGGCTTTCCACTAGGAAAGGCTTCCTCTATTATTTCCTTTGATTTTATTTCAGTAATAGATTTTGTGTTAAAAATTTCTGCTTTGATTCCATTACCTTGCGATTTTCTCCAAGAAGTAATTCCTGCTGAGTGAAGTTTCGCAAATACTTCATCAAATTCATTTGTCCAAATTACTTCAAACCCTGCTTGTTCAAACCCCATATCCATAAAACCTCCTCCCGAAAAGAAAGAAAGTATTGGAATTTTATATTCTTCACTCTTACTCATAAATCATTGTCGTGTCAGCAACAGAATAAACAAACTCCGTTGCTTCTTTTCTTACGTTGTAAATTATAATTTGTTTGTTTTTACTATCGTTTAGTTCCTCAAATTGTTCAGAAGTGAAGTTTTTAATGGTTAAATTTTTGTTTCCACATTGCAAAAATACACTCACATTTCCATTCTGAAATTTCTTCACGTCTATAATTTCTCCCAACACATCGTTGAAAGAAAAGTCTGTTTCAAGTTTTTTTTGAAAGAAAGAACAAGCGGGTCTGTATAGACAATACTTGCAATTTTCTACTTTGGGATTTGCTGAAAACACGTTTGTATTTATACAGTCATTCGTTGATTTTAAAAGAGTTTTCGCCTCATTAAAAACCGCTCTGCACTCTTCTTCTGAAAACTCAATTGAAAATTTTTGTTTTGCTAAATCCACTAAACTCAAATCTGTTGGGAACTTGTTTGTATTTTCAAAATACAAGTAAGCGTAAAGTTTAAGTTGCTCTTTATACTCGTTTTTTACATCGGAATAAATTTCGCCTTCATCATCTAAACAATCTTGCGTAATTGCTCCTGTTTTAAAATCAATTATTTCAACGTTATTTCCATATTCAACAACTAAATCAACTTTACCACCAATCAATTTGTCTTGCGATTCAAACCATTTTTCAGAATGAAAATTTATACTGTTTGAACTTGTTGGTTGTTCTGCTTCGCTTCGCAAATGTTTTTTTAATTGAATTTTCTTTAATCCGAAATTTTTCAATTTGATTTTTAGCGGAACAAAAAAGCCCAAACCATTACTTTGTAAATCTTCTTCAAGTGCTTTTACTTGTTTGTCAAATTCTACATTAAAATCATCTTCACTTTTTACAATCCCTTTTGATATTAGTTCAAGCATTTTGTGCAAAACCGTTCCAAAATAGGCGTTTGGCGAAAGTGGAAGCAAAGGTTTTTTGTCAAATGCTTCTGCTAACAACGATTTGTAAGCACAATTCTTCATTGAATAAAATTGGCTTGGCGAAATACGTTTGATTTCCTTATAATTTATCTCTCCAATTTTATTCATCATCTCTCTATCAATTTTTCGTAGCACCAACCCGGTCTGCGATGCAAATTAAAAGTGTCAATAATGCTAATTTTTCCCCCGTTAATTTCTGTATGTTCTTTGATTTCATTGTAAATTTCGGCTAACCAATTTGCCTCACTGAAATTTCTCAAATTCCAAAATGGATGAACAATCATTATCACATTTCGTTGGTTTCTTCCGAATTTAATAATTGGTAAACCTTTTATTTCTGCGGTATTTGCGAAACCAAAACTCTGTGCAAAAGCATTTCTTAACTCTGTTGCAAATGCAAGCCAATCTCGCAATTCAACAAAGTTGAAATTTCCGTCAGCACCACAAACAAATGTTGAATCATTCATTACACGAAGCATTGACAAGCCCAAACGCCAATCAAGCAAACTGTGATAATTCATATTCCGGAATACTTTCAAACAATCGTAACACGCATCATCACATTTTTCTTGGTGTGTTTGCGAATGAATTTTTCCTAAATAACTATTCGCATTGCTTGGATTTATTGATTCTGAAAGAATGTTTGAAAGATTATTGTATAAATATCTGACGAAGCCCGAACCGTTTGGCAATTCATCGGTCAGAATGATTTCAGCAATTCTCCTGTTTGTTCCGTCATCAAGAACTTTCATCGAAATGTCGGCAATTTCAATTTCGGTTGGGTCAACGTCAAGTTTATCTGCCAAAATTCTTTGAAGCAAAAACGCAGCGGAATAATAGCCGGAACGCACTCCATTACTTTGTGCTTTGACGTGTGCTAAATCTGTTTCGCTAAAAAACATATTTAAGTCAAGTTCATACGGAACACTTGTTGGTGCGATTCGGAATATTTCTGTGTTTTTGTTGCTTGCTAATGCAATTTGTTCATCTGTACTTGTTGTAATTTGTTGAATAGACATTGAATAACCGTTTTCATCAGGAACGGTTGTTGCAAAATCATTTAACAACCATTGATTATTGAACCAATATCCATTAGAGTTAAATGGCAAACGGTTGTTTGTATTGTATAGTCTTCCTGTAAAAAATCTATCAGAGTTTGTATTCACACGCCAAGTAACATCGTTGTCAGAAATAGAAATTGTAGCATTATTCATTGTTTCTTCGTTTGCTAAACCAATTTTTTCTGCAAAAATTGGCGGACGTGAAAGCAAAAATTCTGAATCGTCTTTTGTGTCGCTACCTGCTGAAAGATTTGTTCTGTATGCTCTTGGCGATTTTAATTTATTTGGTTGTTGATATTTGTCGGGGTTTGTTTCACCACAATTCGGACAAGTGTCAAAATGATTTTGACTCTCTAATGTTACTTTGTCTGTTTCCGAATAAGTTTCAAAAAATCCGCAAGCTCTACAACGCACAAACCAACGATTTAGTGAAAACGGAAGTTGATTATTGGTTTCTACATTGGTTACTGTTTGGAAACCGTTTCTGCGTGTATTGATAAAATCACTCGTAAAACCAATTACTTGATGAATTGCTTTGTCTTTTGTTTTCTGTGCACCCGGTGCAAATTCATAAATTGCCATTGCTTGTGCTCTATCTATTGAAAGAGGTTCAAGTTTTTTGTTGATACCGTGATACAAGTTTTTAACGGTGGTCGGCATTCCAAACATTGGCAAGATTCCACCTTCGGCAAATTTTTCAGAAATGTCATTAGATGCAATTTCTTCATTTTTTATGATGCTTTCAGCCTTTTCAATTAAACCGTTTAGCGTTGTTGTATCGGAAACCCAATTTACAAATTCGTCTCTTTTTGTTTGTAATTGTGGTGTAAGTAAAGCATCAACTGTTTGTTCAATGGCAGTTTTATTTTCATTTATCCAGTTAGAAATTTCAGGTTTGTAAATTGCCCAACTATCAACTGAACCAAATTCACCGTGAACACTTGATTTATCGTCAGAAGTAATATCAATTTCTTTTTCAACGTATGCTCTGCGTAAAATTTCTTTTGCAAGCAAACGTCTGAAAATTCTCTCTTGCCCCATTGTCAAGAAAGGTGTTGGTGGTGAATCACCTGTAATTTTTTGAGGATTTGCAAAGTAAAATTCATCGTGGCTTCTACCTCTGCAAAACGTCAAGATAACCGAATACGCCTGCCCTCTACGTCCGGCACGACCAACTCTTTGTTGATAGTTGAAACGTTGCGGTGGCATATTTCCCAACATTACGGCTTGTAATGCACCAATATCAACACCAACTTCAAGTGTTGTTGTTACACTTAACAAGTCAATCGTTTTTACTTGCCTATTGCCTTCATCGGGCAAAATGATATTTCTAAAATGTCTTTGTCTTTCAAATTGGTCGTCTGTTTGTCCTGTTAGTTCTTCACAATGCAAACGGATTGGCGGACGTTGTTGTTTAATAGCGTTGTAAGAAAGATAATTTTCCTCCCAAACATCATTACAAATTCTGTCCGCTTGTTGTTGTAATGCTGTAACAGAATGTGTGCAAATTCCACCGCTAAAATGTAAATGAGGTCTGCTACCCCGTTGGCTTGTCCAAATGGAATCTGTTGGACGTGCAACTTTGATAAAAAGATTTTCAATTTGTATTCCTGAATCGCCTCTTAGCAAACCGCTTGTTGAAAGCGTATTGAATACGGCTGTGCCAATTTCATTTTCTTGTTTTGAAAATCTATTTGCTACTGCACGAATGTATTTTTTGACTTGTCCAGGAAAATCGCTGTATTGTGTAAAATTGAACGGATTTGCGTCTTCTACTTTGTTGTGTTTGTATTTATCGCCTAAAATCCGGATTGTAGAATTTACGATTTGTAAAAAATCATCTTTTGCTAACGCAACCGTTCTTGCTTGGTCTGTGATAACTTCTGATTCAGGATTTATACAAACATAACCCAATGCAGAAGATTCAAAGGAATAAAACAACGACCCGAAAAACATTGTAGCAAGTCCGTCAAAAGTACCTTCTTTCAAATCTGCAATGTACGTTAGGTCTGCACCGTTTGCCCATTCCAAATTTAAAAAATTGATAAGGTCATACCAAGGAACAAAATTTCCATTTAATAATCTTGTTTGTAGGGAAATATCGTTACCACCCGGATTTATTCCTAAACTAACAAAGTGTTTTATGAGTGGTGCAAGATTGAGTGAATTTGTGATGTGAACTAAACTTCTCACATTTAAAGTCAACGAACGGATTTCATTCAACTTTATTTCTGCTTCTTGTTTTTCTCGTAAACGATTTGAGTTTGTTCCTGTGTAAGCGGAATTTTCAACCAAGAATTCAATTTCATCAAAAATGGTTTGCGATTGCTCTTTTAATTCTTGTTGTCTCGTTGCATTTCCTTTGTCAAAAGCATCTACAATTTGAAAACGGAACATCAAGTTTGAATGTAATTCTTTGACTAAAATTTCACGCATTAAATCTGTATAATGATTGCGTTCAATTCCGTTTGCAATTTGTGCTGCATCTTCCCGACTATCAGAAAAAATGACTAATTTTCTTTCGGCTTCATTGCTTGGGAGTTGATACATCAATTCCTTTGCAAACATCTGTGTTGTTTTGGCGAAACCGGTTCTAAAACCACGAATTGAAGAAGTTTTGCTTTTGTTCCAATCTTGTCGCCTTTTTTGATGATTTACTCCACAACCCGGACAAACACTTGGCAACGCTTTGTGTGTTTCTGTCGTTGAAATGTTTCCGTTTGCATCAGGCAAAGCAATATCACGATTTGAATTGCTGGTTATTATGAAATAATATCCTTTAATCCATTGCTCTGGTTTTTCATCTGCTTTATTGTGTGAATTATCAATGTCGCCTGAAATACAGTTGAGGGATGCAGGAATCCAATTTGCTTCATAATCACCTTGATTAAAACCGTTTAAAGTAGGTTGCCTCCAATAATTTTGAGGAATTCCCGGCTCTGCATCGTGTTGGATAAACTCTTGATTTCCACAAGCCCAAAAAACAGCATACTCTTGGTAACTTCTTCTTTCAACCAATTTTGCAGGTGTTTTTTCAGGAATGCCTTCAATGTTTGGGCTTATCGGAAGCATTTCAAAAGAATTGTTCCCCGATTCATTTCTTGTAACTAATCGGCTACCACCAAACAAGGTTGTTCCGCAATTATCACAATAAAGCAATTCTAAAACACGATTTCCTTTTTCTGAATTTATGCGTGTAGTTGAATATAATTTTCCAACGGTTCTTTCTTCGTCTGGATATGCTTCTTCAACATCATCGGGCTTTACAGAAGCCCAGATACCTTCAATGTTCCGAAAGAAATAATGAAATCTAAACCTTGGCAAACTTCTTTTATCGTCAGAAATTTTCTTTGCAATAGCTTTAAATTCAGGTTCATCTAAAATTGCTCTTGTAATCAACAAACCACGTAAAGCATTTTCTAAATCTTCTTTGTTAGTTGTGTTTTCAAAAATTGTTTCGGCAAAATATTTTCCATTTGCATCATCGCCATTTGCTTGTGTGGAACAAACAGCTTTGTAATCTTGACAAGGTGAAAACAAGCGTTCTTTGAGTTGAAAATTTGGATTAGTAATTACGGAAAGTAATTTTGAAATTCCGTTTTCTGTTGTTGTAATACTAAAAGTAGTTGCAAGGTTTGTTGCAGCGTTTTCGCAAGTTGAAATAAAATTCGTGTCTGCAATATTTCCTTTTACTTCTGAAAATTTTTCTGCAATTTCCTTGAAAGGTTTGATTGGAAGTTTTGTTCCGTTTTCAGGAAATGGAGTAATCGGATTATTTTTCCCTTCAATGATTTTGAATTTTTGATTAAAATGTTCGTGGCTTACTCCAAAAAAATCACATACAAAGTTTTTACTTGCTTCGTCTCCGGCTTCTAACGAAGCACTTGAAGCAAGAATGCGTAATTGCGGGTGATGTGGGTGTAGTCCTAAACGGTTAAGCACAAGTTTGAGCAAATATGCAACTTCTGTTCCTTGCGTTCCTCTGTATAAGTGTAACTCATCAATGATTAAGTGAAAAATATTGTTTTCGTTTTCTTCTAACCATTGTTTTGTTTCATCAAAAATTCCTTTGTCAATATCCCGCATTAACATTATGCTCAACATTGAATAGTTGGTAATCATAATGTCAGGTGGTGAAACTTGCATATCAAAACGGCTTCGCATTTCTGCACCGTCTAAGCGTTGAAAAAATGATTTTAGGTCTTTGGCTTCATCGTTTGTTTTTCCGGTTTGCTGAATGTATTGTTCAACACGGTTTGAATCAGCTTCAATTTGCTGTAATTGTTCTTTGAGTTGGTTGACTTTGTTTGTATTAATTGCAAAACTTCCGTCTTCTTTTACTTTTTTTAATTCACCGGCAACGGGAGAACTCCCATTATATCTTCCAAAATAAATTGCATTGCCGTTGGTATTTTCACTCAACCAATCTCTTGTGTCGTCAGAATCTAATGCTTTCCGTAAACGGCTCATTTGGTCTTCCACCAAAGCGTTCATTGGATAAAGAATTAAAGCTCTTACTCCGGCTTTTCGTGTTTCGTGGTTGCGTTGTCTTACTTCATCACTTAAAGTAAAATTTGAAGTAGTGACAATTTGTCTCGCAGAAAGACCACCATCTTCTTGCCACCAAGTATTAACGTTTGCAGACTTTTGATTTGGAGTTTGCCAATTTGTAAGTTCTTTTGAAAGTTGAGCAAACAAAGGCAATAAAAACGATTCTGTTTTTCCTGAACCTGTTCCAGAGGTGATGATACAATTATTTCCAAGCAACGCTTGTTTTAACATTTCTGCTTGGTGAGAATACAAAGGGAAATTCCCGACAAGCCCTGTATTTACAAGTCCCTTGAATGTCTGTATTTCTGTTTCAGTCAAGGCATTTCCTAAATCTTCAAGTGTCAAATCATTAATTTTTTTACCACTTGAAACGTAATCAGGTAAAGGCTCAATCCAAGGTTTACGATAAAGCACTTTGTCGTAGTTTAATAAATCATAACGCTCTTTTTCAACACCTTCAAACTTAGTCCTGAACGCTGTTTTTACATAGCGGATAAAATTTTCCTTTATCGTTTCAAATGAACCTATTGGGTCTTTCATAGTGCTTTATTTATTGGTGTTTGACCTAATCTGCTAAATAAATTTGATGTAAATATGCTTGGTATATTTTCGTAAATTCTATACTTTTTTCCTTCAATTACTCTGAAATCGGGTGCTAATCCCCTTAATAACATAATTGATTCTGCAAGCAATCTTGGCAATGGAAGTTCTATTGGAATGGCGACTTTATTTTGTGTACTATCAAACAAAATCACGTCTTTTTTGAAATGTTTTAATGCAATAAATCTTCCCCAATTCATATCAACTTGGTAACACTTACCGTCATTCCAAAGTTTATGATGATAGGTGTATTCGTTTAATTTATATTCAAGTAATGAAAAAGATTTATCAAAGGTTGCATTTTCGCTTTTCTCAAATTTCAATGTTTCAGTATTGAAAGTAAATCTTGCCCAATCGTAATCGTTTTCATCTGTCGGTTGCAATATATTTTCATACTCTGTGATGTTTGCTGAAAAATTCAGAAACGCAACTTGTGGTAGACTATTTTCAATGAGTTTTATCTGTAATTCATCTGCAAACGCTTTCAAATTATTTTCCCCATAATTATCTGCCGGTTGTTGAAATGCTTTTATGGTAATTACATCGGGTAAAATCAACCTTTCATTGGAAGAAAATTGTTTCGTTATTTCTACTTGTAATTTGTGTTTTGGTGCATTTTGTATGATTGTTTCAATCAATGCAGAATCCCTTGCACCAATCAGCAAAACTTTTCGTCCTTGTGTTGTTGGTATAAAAATAAATTGAGGCGGATTCAATGCAATACTTTTTGTTTCGTAGTCATAATCAAGTATTCCAATGAAATCATAAAAATTTAATGAAGCTCGTTTCAGTTTTGTAAGATTGAAATTGGAACTAACTGGCTGTTCCGAAAATTCTTTTGAATAGTAAAACTCAAACGCTCTGAAAAATTCTTCGGTAGTCAATACACTTTTCAATGAAAGAAAATCACATAGCTTATTTCCGCAATGGCTATTAAATGTTGCAGCCGTTATTTGCGTTACCGTATCAGTATTTCTTGAACGGAATAAATGTGAGTAGGGAACCTGTCGTTGAGCGTTTGCGTTTATAATATTACTGCCTAAACAATATTGTTCTACATCAGTCGTGATTTTTCTGCCAAAGGAATCTCTTTTTGGCAATTTAGATTCATCAACTTTGGTAGCTGTATTGTCCGAAGAAGTGAGATTGTATGCAAGTGAGTTTCCTGAAAAATTCTCGTCTTCAACTTTAATATAAAAATCGGTATTTATTGCCGTTGTTTCGGGCAATAACCAACGGTTATTGAGCGATGTTTTTTTAGAAAGAAATATTTTTTCATCCGAATCTTTATATTGTAAATATACTTTTTCGTTACCGTCTGAATTTACAATTTCAACTTCCGGTAAAAAGTCGTTTGTGTAAGTTCTGAAATTTACTTTTAAACCGCCAACTAATTCAATTCGTTTTTCGGTATAAAGTGTAAGAATTGGGATTTCGGAAAGTCCTTGTGTTGGATTGCGAAACCAAAACAAAGAATAGTTTTCAGGCAAGCCGTCAAAATCTTCTTGTCTAAAATTTCCGTTGCTAAAAGTTTTACCCCATTCTTTGATTTGTTCTTGTTTGTTGCTTTTGCATATCAAATACATTCTGTCTGTTTTGGAAAGAATGTCTGTTTCAATCCAAAAATCATTACTCAACTGAAATGTTCCCGCACTTACAAATAATCTTACATCACGGTCAGGGAATTTCGCAACCCATTTATTGAAATTATCTTTGAGTTCAAGTCCTTCATTAAAGTCTAATGGGAGTGTTTTTGACCAACCATTTATTTCATACAAGTTTTCGTGTTCACCAAATTTTAAGTCTTCGGGATAATCGTTTGATGAATACATTCTGTACGAAAACTTAATTTCTTCATCATTGGTATTTACTTTGAATTGAAGAAACAAAGGTGCAACGGTGTAATTTCTTTTCTTTCGAACTGATGTTCCTTCTTCAATTTCTTCGTGTGTTTCGCCTGTCCATTTTTTGTATTGACGTTGAATGTTTTGAATAATAGAGTTTGAAAGTTCATCATCTTTTTTCAAAAAATCTAATGTGCTTTTTGGAATTAAATCTGTTCTACTGTTTTTAATTTTATCTTGTAAAAACTTGTCTTCGTAAAAAGTGTCAGGAACTAAGCCAATTGCTTCAAACAATTCAGGCAAACGGTTCAAAAATTTTGGTGGCAATACGCATTGTGAAAAAACTTTTCCAACGTAAATCCAATTTGCATTTGAGAACGGAACGACATTAAAAACACCCAAATCGCCATTGTTTTTGATGTTTGCCCAAGTAGCTAAATCTTCCCACAAACAATTGATTTGATTATTGCTAAAATCAGTTGTACCGATGTTTTCATTTATTTGATGACTTTGTAAGAAAGAGTTAAGTCTGCCGTAATAATTATTTGCTCTTTGCGCGTTGGCAGATTCAACACTTTCAATTAGTGGAAGCACAAGAAAAGTCAAATAAGCAATGTAAGGAGGAAAAACAACAGGCACTCCGTCAATTTCAAGTGGGCTTCCGTCTGGTCGTCTTGTGTTTAGAAAATTACTTTTTGAATGGGCATATTTTGCTCTTGCGATTACATTTCCACTTCCACCCGGAACGCCAATTTTGATTTTACCAACAAAGTCAGCCCAAATTTCATCGTCTGTTTCTTCGTTAAACTTGTATCTTGCAAGATTGATGATGTCGTTCTTTGTTAAGTACAAATGAATGTCCTTTCCTGCGTTTGCAGGATTGAAAAAATAAGCTGATATGATATTATTCCATTCTAAATACTTCATCTTATATTCAATAAAGTAAATTTTGTTTACAATACAGCGATGATAATAAGTGGCTCTTTTGGCTTTGCGAAGGGTCGACTCTGTGTGTTAGGGCAAAGCCAAATGTACCACTTGCGGGCTGGTTTAAAATTGTTTTAAAAAAATGCGGGTGGGAAAAAAATAAGAAACATAGGGTCGGCAATGAGTGTCGGCTTACTCGTTGTCCGTTTGTTATATTTTTTCTATGTCCTTGATCACTTTTCAAAATGGTTTACTTTTTTCTCGTTTTAGTCGTCTGTTTGTTGTTGTCGGGTCGTCCGTTACACTTGCTGCCAACGCATAGCAAGTTGCAATGCGTGCTGCATACAAATATAATCATTTTTAAAAATATATGCAGCATGACTGCAACTTGCTAGTTATCGGCAGTTCTACTTCAATCGACTTCAAATAACTCGTGCTTCAAATAGCACGATTTTTATCATAGTGAACGTAGTTCAGCTGGTTACTCATTAATGTCATAAAAGTTCCTTTTAAATCATCGATTATGCCTGCAATGATGCGATTGCAGGACGTCATTGATGTGGCAGGATTGAAAAAAATCCAGTTCTTTGACTTTTATTGTAATGAGGTTTCCATAAGCTGCAACAGCTATGCAAAGTCCCGAAAATTTGACTTTTTCATAATTTTCCTGTACCTTTGCCAAGTCTTATTTGACGTCGCTACGTCAGAAAGAGCCATCTTTCCACGGTATCACCGCATAAGACTTGAGCCAAAATCTTTCTGATTTTCCCTTCGCTGTTTCGCTTTCTCCAACCTCTCTGCCGTTTCAAAGAACTACCTTTTTAAATTACTTCCAATCCTGTAAAATTGAACTTTTTAATCTCTGTAAACTGCTGAATTGCCGCATAACGATCAGTGGCTGCTTTACGCCCCGCAATTTAAACATTCTTTATCAAACTATTCCAAAAATTTCAATTTTTAACATTACTGTCATATATCACTGCACAGGGGTGAAAGCAGACACAAGTTACACCCAGTTGCATTCTTTCAGTTAAGGTCAGTAAGGGTCAGTAAATTTCAGTCGCGTAGCTTCAGATCATTCGTCAGGACTAATCGCTTATGCTGACCT